>CEGE01000371.1_pt1 | contig 25158 bp, 23 predicted proteins | sample 306311 | NCBI WGS metagenome assembly CEGE01 (sample SAMEA2755654, study PRJEB7226) | microbial mat metagenome | biome: microbial mat; feature: hypersaline; material: grass silage | place: USA | collected 2014-02-19 | depth 0 m | reverse complement strand
CCCGCTGTACCGCTGGCTGAACTACTGGTCACCTGTACAGAGTCGCTTTATAGTAATCACCTGTTTTTCACTCTATTTTTTTCATTCCGGTGCGAGCGTATTTATGATTGGACGTCTGAGTGGTCAGCTAGTGGCAAAGCAACCTCCCTGGATTGTAATCGACGTTCATGGCGTAGGTTACGAACTGGAAACCTCAATGAATACGCTGGTCGCACTTCCTGCGATTAACGAGAGCGTCTCATTATTCACCCATTTAACCATTCGTGATGATGCCCACTTACTCTATGGCTTCGGCCGTGAGCATGAACGTGCTCTGTTCCGCGCCTTGATCAAGGTCAATGGCGTAGGGCCCAAGCTTGCACTCGCCATCCTGTCGGGTATGGACGAAGACGCCTTTATGCGCTGCGTCCGTGATGACGACAGCAAAGCGCTGACAACCCTGCCAGGAGTGGGTAAGAAAACCGCAGAGCGGCTGATTATTGAAATGCGCGACCGTTTTCCCGAGTGGGAAGATGGCAGCGACGCGCTACTGCCCCTTGAAGCCACCAATGGCCGTGCTTCTACCCGCGATAGTCTTGCCGATGCGGAAGCCGCGTTAGTTAGCTTGGGGTATAAACTGACTGAGGCGTCGAAAATGCTCGCCGATATCGACCCCAATCAGTCTACCGAAGCGCTGATTAAAGCCGCGCTCACCCAGCGCATGGGTGGCTAAGCAGGCAGCGGTGTGAGTACGAAATTGTGGGTAGTGGATAGACCTTTGTGAATAGACCTTTTGAATCGCCATAAAGAAGAGCACCTATGTTAGAACACGATCGGCTGATCGCCGCTGAGCCTGAACAGGGGGAGGGGCGCATTGATTACGCGATTCGCCCCAAGCGGCTGGATGACTATATTGGCCAGCCGCGTGTGCGTGAACAACTGGAAATCTTTATCGGCGCCGCGCGGCTGCGTGAAGAGAGCCTGGATCACACTCTGGTATTTGGCCCCCCAGGGTTAGGTAAAACGACCCTTGCGCATATTATTGCCACCGAGATGGGCGTCGGTATGAAGTCGACTTCCGGGCCGGTACTCGAGCGGGCAGGCGATCTAGCCGCCATGCTGACTAATTTAGAGCCTGGCGATGTACTTTTTATCGATGAAATTCATCGCCTGTCACCGGTGGTCGAAGAAGTGCTCTACCCGGCCATGGAAGATTTTCAGCTCGATATTATGATTGGCGAAGGGCCTGCGGCACGTTCGATTAAACTGGATCTTCCCCGCTTCACCCTGGTGGGCGCCACGACCCGGGCAGGATTATTGACCTCCCCGCTGCGTGACCGATTTGGTATCGTGCAGCGGCTTGAGTTTTATAACCTGGAAGAGCTAACAGAAATTGTCTCGCGTTCAGCGCGCTTGTTAGGAGTTGAAACCAGCCATGATGGCGCCATTGAAGTGGCCAGGCGTTCAAGGGGCACGCCGCGAATTGCCAACCGACTGCTACGCCGGGTGCGAGATTACGCCGAAATGAAAGGTAACGGCGTCGTCGATGTCGCCATGGCTGATGCGGCTCTCAATATGCTTAATGTGGATCACCACGGCTTGGATCATATGGATCGGCGGCTACTGCTGGCCATGATCGATAAATTTGACGGTGGGCCGGTGGGTATTGACTCACTCGCCGCGGCGATCAGTGAAGAACGTGACACGATCGAAGACGTTATTGAGCCCTATCTTATTCAGCAGGGCTTGATGATGCGCACTCCCCGCGGCCGGGTGGCCACCCGCCAGGCGTGGCTGCACTTTGAGCGCGTGCCCCACGAACAGGCAACCGATATGGAGGGAGAGCGCCGTCCGTGAGTAGCTGCACAAGAGAAGGTTATCGACTGCCGCTGCGCGTTTATATGGAAGATACTGACGCAGGCGGCATTGTCTACTACGTTAACTACTTGAAGTTTATGGAGCGTGCGCGTAGTGAATGGCTCCGCCAGTTGGGCCTGAATCAGCAAACGCTGCTAGACGAAGGTACACAGCTAGTGGTATACCGCTTGGCCTGTCACTACGCGAAACCGGCTTACTTGGATGACGCGTTGGAAATTAGTGCTCACGTTACCAACGTTGGGCGCTGTCGGATGACATTTGAACAGCAGGTTTGGCGTAATGAGGAACTCCTATGCTCTGCCACAGTCGAGATAGCCTGCTTGAGCACCGAACGTTTACGGCCAAAAGCATGGCCAGCATCGCTTAAAGTTTTGACCCAGGCCTCTTAACCAAGAGGTCACTCACTGCGTCGGCAATCCCGACCCTAATAGATTGATGAGGGCACCTGTGAACGATAACACCATGTCCATTCCCCATTTGATAATGAATGCCAGTACTGTAGTGCAACTGGTAATGCTGCTGCTACTGGTGGGGTCGATCCTCTCTTGGGTAGTGATTTTTCAGCGCAGTATTGCGCTGGGCCGCGCCAAGAAAGAGTACAACCAATTTGAGGAGTCTTTTTGGTCAGGTGTCGACTTAAACGAACTCTATCGTGAGATTCCTGCCGATGACCCGCGCCACGGCGCCGAGCATATTTTTCAAGCTGGTTTTCGTGAATTTAACCGTTTGATGCCTAAAACCCGTGACCCGGATACCGTGCTGGAAGGCGTTCAGCGTAGCATGCGCGTAGCGTGGTCTCGGGAAGAGGATCGCTTAACCCAGCATTTAGTGTTTCTTGCCACGGTAGCCTCAGCTAGCCCCTATATCGGCTTGTTCGGCACTGTATGGGGCATCATGGGGTCGTTTCAGGCACTATCACTGACTCAGCAAGCGACCCTTGCTACGGTGGCTCCCTGGATTGCTGAAGCGCTCATTGCCACAGCCATGGGTCTATTTGCGGCGATTCCAGCGGTGATTTTCTATAACCGCCTATCCAACTCGTCTTCTCGCCTGCTGGGCAAATATGAAGACTTTGCCGAAGAGTTTCACGCTATCCTGCACCGCAATTTGCAAGGTCGTGACGGCAAACCGAGCGCCAGCTAAGGGAGAGAGCCATGCAAGGACCATTCAATCGTAGCGGCAAAAGCAAGCCAATGGCGGAGATTAACGTCGTCCCTTTCATTGACATCATGCTGGTACTGCTGGTGGTCTTTATGATCACCGCGCCCATGTTGACCCAGGGCGTACAAGTTGAGTTGCCGCAAGTCACCTCTCAGCCCATTGATATCCAGGAGGATAATGATCCGATCATTATCTCGGTTGATAGCGACGGTGGGTACTTCATCACGCTTGGGGAAGACTCCACGTCGGTGTCGCTGGATGAGATGTCCTCACGAGTGACAACGATTATAGAGCGTCGCCCAGGCACACCGGTAATGGTACGCGGCGACCGTAATGTGGCCTACGGTCAGATTGTCGTCTTGATGAGCACTCTGCAAGGCGCTGGCGTGGCTAATGTGGGGCTGCTATCTGAGCCGTCAAAAGATGGGTAAGGGCAAGGCGCAGCACATGGCACTGAAATCCCCGCGCGATCCTCAAGACGTCGGCTATAAGTGGCCGACTGTTCTGGCGATAGGTGTGCACGTAGCGATTGTAGCGTTTAGCTTGATCAGCCTGCCTAATCGAGACGCAGAACCTGACAGCTCCTCGATCGTACAGGCAACGCTGGTAAGCACCGAAACCTTTACTGACCAGGCGCAGCAAGCAACGGAAGAGCAGGCGGCGATGAATGCGCCTGCTGAAGCCCCCACCGAGCCTGATGCACCGGAAGAGCCTTCAGCTAGTGAACAGCAGGCCGCAGCCGAGCAGCAAGCCGCAGAAGAAGCCGCCCAACAGGCGGCGGAAGCCGAGGCGCAGGCGCTAGAAGAAGCACGTGCGGCTGCGGAAGCTGAGGCCCAACGTAGAGCTGAAGAAGCGGCTGAGCAGGCCGAACGGCAGGCTGCTGAAGCGGCTGAACGTGAAGCCGAAGCGGAAGCTGCCGCAAAGCGCCAGCGTGAAGTGGAAGAGGCACAACGCCAGCAGGAAGCCGCCGAGCAGCAGCAACGCGAAGAGGCAGAAGCAGAACGCCAGCGCGAAGCCGAAGAACAGCAGCGCCGTGAAGCGGAAGAAGCCGAGCGTCAGCGCGAAGCTGAAGAGCAGCAGCGCCGTGAAGCGGAGGAGGCTGAACGCCAACGCGAAGCTGAAGAACAGCGATTGCGTGAGCAAGAGGAGGCTCAGCGAGAGCGAGAGGCCGAAGCACAGCGTCAGCGTGAAGCCGAAGAGCAGCAGCGTCGTGAAGCAGAAGCTGAGCGCCAACGCCAAGCCGCAGAAGCTGCCGAGGCGGCTATGCAGCGCCAACTGGACGGTGAGGCCGAAGCAGCTGCCAATGCCCAGCAGGCTGAGCAGGCTGCAAATAATTTCAGCAACATAATGAAACGAGCTATTGAACAAGCCTGGATAATTCCTGGTGGATCAAGTGATAGTATGCGGGCTTCTGTCAATGTGCGTCTGGGGCCTTCGGGGGAGGTATTATTAGTAAACGTAACATCATCGAGTGGCGATAGTGCCTTTGATCAATCCATTATTCAGGCGGTTGAGCAAGCGGCACCGTTTTCTGAGCTACTACAATTATCAGAAGATCAACAGCGTGAAATCCGACGCAATATCACTTTGAACTTTTCCCCAGGGGGAGTCCGTTGATGCAAACTCAAGTGTTAAAGAAATTTTGGTTATTGTGCTTGCTGTTCACTTTTAGCAGTGTGGCAAGTGCTAACTTAACCATTGAGATCACGCGGGGCAGCGATCAAGCGCTGCCGATTGGTGTCGTGCCATTCGCCGGTTCAGACGGCCTTCCCGAAGATGTAGCACAGATTGTTCAAGATGACCTTGAACGCAGTGGCTATTTTGCCCCCTTGGCGCGCAGCGCTATGTTTGAGCAGCCTAGCCAATCTGACGATGTGCAGTTCGGTACCTGGCGTTCGCTGGACGTGCGCTATCTGGTCGTCGGCCAGGCAGAACAAACTGACGGTGGCTTTGAACTACAGTTTGAACTGATGGATATCAGTGGTCAGCGTCGAATGATCGGTGAAACCGTGACAGTGAGGGGAAATGACCTGCGCGGTGCTGCACACTATATCAGCGATCAAATTTTTGAAGAGATTACTGATATCCGCGGCGCGTTCTCCACCAAAATTGCTTATGTCACGGCCCAAGGTATCGGTGACGATATGCAGTTTGGTCTGTACGTTGCAGACGCCGATGGTCGCCGTAGTGAGCAGGTGTTGACCTCTGATGAACCGATCATGTCACCGGCGTGGTCGCCCGACGGCACCAAGCTCGCCTATGTCTCCTTTGAGACTGAGCGTCCGGCGATCTATATCCAGGATGTGGCGACGGGCCAGCGCGTGCAGGCGACCTCCTTCGATGGCATTAACGGCGCGCCAGCATGGTCACCGGATGGGCGGCGTATCGCCATGTCACTGTCTAAAGATGGCCAGCCTGAAATTTACATTATGGATGTTGCCAACCGTTCAGTAGAGCGCATTACCAATAACAACAGTATTGATACGGAGCCCGCTTGGGCGCCGGATGGACGCAGCCTGTTGTTTACCTCTGATCGTAGCGGCGGCCCCCAGCTCTATCAATATACACTGGGTGGCGGAGAGTCCCAGCGCCTGACATTTACCGGTAATTATAATGCGCGTGGCCGCTTCTCGCCGGATGGCGAGCAAATATTCTTGATCCATCGCTCTAGCCGTGGTTATCAAGTAGCAAGGCAAGACCTAAGCGGTGACCGCTTAGTGGTATTGAGTGAATCAACAAGAGATGAATCTCCTAGTGTTGCGCCGAACGGGACCATGGTAATCTTCGCTACCCAGCAGGGTAACAGTGGGGTACTAAGTGCTGTTTCTGCCGATGGTCGCTCTTCATTCAGGCTGCCGTCAGCACAAGGCGATGTTCGTGATCCAGCTTGGTCACCCTTCTTAAATTGATTAACATCAAAATTTCAGTTTTCAGGCAAGGAGTCTGATTATGCAACTTAAACCGTTGGCTCGCTCATTAGCAGCAGCGCTATCTATCGTGGTAATCGCTGGCTGTTCCAGCACCGGCGGAACCCAAGACGGTGACTCGTACGGTAGCCAGGATGGCAGCACGACTGGGTCTAGCACCTCGGGTACAGGCACGGGTAGTCAGTATGGTTCCACCTCTGGTTCAGGCGCTGGTCAGCAGGCTGATTCACGCATCCCAGAAGTACGCACCATCTATTTCGATTACGACCGCGATACAATTAAGAGCGAGTACGAATCCGTGGTAATGGCTCATGCGCGCTATCTGCGTGCTAACCCGAACGCTCAAGTGGTACTCCACGGGCATACTGATGAACGCGGTACCCGTGAATACAACATGGCGCTAGGTGAGCGTCGTGCGAATGCGGTAGAACGCTTCCTGAATATTCAGGGTGTTTCGCCATCGCAAATGAGCGTTGTTAGCTATGGTGAAGAGCGTCCGGCCGTCAATGGTCAAGACGAGAGCGCCTACGCTCAGAACCGTCGTGTTGTATTTAACTACTGAGCATTTAACGATTGAATGCTTAACCACTGATGAATTCGGCGTGCGGCTTATCGCACGCCGTTTACGTCTACGGAGTCATCATGAATCACAGTCTCAAGCGTTACGTTGAGAGGCTGTGCGGTGCGGGAGCCATAGTGCTCCCGCTGTCCGTATTGCCCCTAACGGCCACCGCTCAACAGCCGCTCGTTCAAGATCTTTCCAACTCTTCCAACAGCAGCTTTTACCAGCAAACGCAGCGCCAGGAAGCGTCCAGCGGTAACCTGGTATTGTTTAACCAGGTGCAGGAGCACCAGCAGGAGATCCAGCAGCTGCGTGGTCAAATTGAAGAGTTACGCCACCAGTTGGAACAGCTGCGCCGTCAATCCCAGCAGCAGTATCTCGATATTGAAGACCGCCTGATGAGCAGCGGTCCAACTCAGATTGAGCAGTCAACACCAGCAGTCGAGCCTGAGGCCGCTGAAGAAGTTGTTAACGCGCCTTCGAGCCGCAATGTCAGTGAGGACGCCCAGGCCGATTACCAAGCGGCTTTTGCGCATGTTCAAGCGCGCCGTTTTGATGAGGCGATTGCGGCCTTTGAGGCTTTTGTTAGCGACCATCCTGATACTAGTCTAACGGCTAATGGTCATTACTGGCTGGGCGAGCTATATGCTGCAGAAGGCGAGCTGGATGCCGCCGACCAGGCATTTAGCCGTGTGATCGAGGAGTACAGCGGCAGCAGTAAAGTGCCGGATGCGATCTATAAGCTAGGCTTAGTGAAAGCACGTAAAGGCGAAGCAGAGCGCAGCCGTGAGCTACTCGAGCAAGTGCGCGATGACTACCCGCAAAGCAGTGCCGCGGGCCTTGCCAATGACTTTTTACGCCAATCAGCAAGTTAATATCTTTTGCTTCAAGGAATCAGCATGAGCTGCAAGATCGACTATCAACCAGCGCCCAACCTATTGGAAAATCGCATCGTGTTGGTAACCGGCGCAGGGGACGGGATTGGCCGTGCGGCAGCGTTGAGCTATGCCCAACACGGAGCCACCGTGATTCTATTGGGGCGCACTATTGCCAAGTTAGAGCGCGTTTACGATGAAATCGAAGCGGCCGGTGGCCCCCAGCCAGCGATTTTTCCGCTCAACTTTGAAGGCGCTACGCTAAAAGATTTTCATGATATGGCGGAAACGCTGGATAAAGAGTTTGGCCGTTTGGACGGGGTGTTGCATAACGCTGGGTTGTTGGGTCGCATCACGCCTTTCGAGCAGTATAATCCTGAGCTCTGGCAGCAGGTGATGCAGGTGAATATCAATGGGCCCATCTGGATGACCCAGGCACTATTGCCGCTACTGCAGGCGTCTGACGATGCATCGGTGATATTCACCTCCTCCAGCGTTGGCCGTAAAGGCCGCGCCTATTGGGGAGCGTACTCGGTCTCTAAGTTTGCCACCGAAGGGTTTGTCGAGGTGTTGGCCGACGAATTGGATAACCAGTCCACGGTACGCGTTAATTCACTCAATCCGGGTGCCACACGGACTCAAATGCGGCGTACCGCGTTCCCCGGTGAGGATCCCTTCACACTACGCACCCCGGAAGACATCATGCCTACCTACTTATGGCTTATGGGGCCAGACAGTGCAGGCACCAACGGTCAAAAGCTTGATGCCCAGCCGCCACGGGTATAGCGCTTACTTTTAAACCCCTTATCAGCACGTCGATGCCCGCCGGTACTTACGCTTGAAATTGTCGCTAGCGTCTGAAACCGTTAAGGGCATCGACCAGCGCGTGACACTCTCCAAACCATAAGTCAGCAGGCCACTGTTGATAGTCATCCTCTGCGCTGATATAGCCGTAGCCAACGGCCACGGCCGTCATCCCCGCAGCGACGGCGGCCTCGATATCCCGTGCATGGTCGCCGATGTACCAGCACTGACCCGGCTCAACGCCTAGCCGCCGGGCAGCTTCCCAGAGCGGCTCAGGGGCTGGCTTTTTTACACTCAGGTCATCTGCACATAGTAGGGCGCCCGGCTGAAGCGCCAATGCGTCCAATAACGGTAGCGTATAGCGACGCGGTTTATTGGTCACAATCCCCCAGGGTCGTTGGTTGCCATGCCACTCTTTCAGCCATACATCGAGCGGCGAGAAGACCTGGCTGTGCACCGCGACCGCCTGCTCGTAGGCATCCAGCAAAAACTGGCGTGCTTGAGTATGTCCATCCGCTGTCGCTTCTAACCCTAGCGCCAGCGTCACCAGCGCACTACCGCCGTTAGAGACCTGGCGGCGGATCACTTCAAAGGGAAGTGGCTCTAAGTCGTGGTGAATACGTAGCGCATTGGTTGCGTGGGCTAAATCTGGAGCGGTATCGACCAGGGTGCCGTCTAGATCGAAGAGAATCGCTTGGGGCGCTTGCATCGGCATTTAATCGCTCACCTTACGGCAGTACATCATGTAGTTGACCGAAACATCATGGCTTACCAAACGATAGTGCCGGGTTAGCGGATTGTAGGTAAGCCCCGTCTGCTCACGCACTTCTAAGCCACAGTCGCGAGACCAGGCGGCCATTTCTGAAGGGCGAATAAATTTCGCGTAGTTATGCGTACCCCGGGGGAGCAGTCTAAGCACGTACTCGGCGCCTAGAATGGCAAACGCATAGGACTTGGCGGTGCGATTCAGCGTAGAGAAAAACACATAGCCGCCAGGGCGAACCAGGGCGCTGCAGGCACGAATGACGGAGGCGGGGTCGGGTACGTGCTCAAGCATCTCCATGCAGGTCACTGCATCGTAAAAACCGGGCTTTTGAGCCGCCATGGCTTCCACACTGATGTGCTGATAATCGATCTCGACACCGCGATCTTCCGCGTGCAGCCTAGCCACCGCTAAAGGTGCTTCACCGAGATCAATACCAGTTACTTTAGCCCCGCGGTTGGCCATTGATTCGCTCAAAATGCCGCCGCCACAGCCCACATCCAGCACTTTTTTTCCTGCCAAGCCCGCACGCGCATCAATAAAATCGAGCCGCAAAGGGTTAATCTCGTGGAGTGGTTTAAATTCACCCTGCGGATCCCACCAGCGGCTAGCAAGCGCTTCAAATTTGGCGACTTCTGCTGCATCGACATTGCCTTGATAGTGACCAGCAGTGCTATCCTGTGGTGTCGCTTGCATGTTGTGACTCCCATTGTCGTTACGCATTAAGCGAAGAGTTGACGCTTAGTTACTGGTTATTATCCATTTGCACTGGTTATCGTCCATTGGCGAGGTGGCATCCATCCACGCCTTCAGTATTATGGACATTCTAACCACTCCTGTGTCGGAACGCATGAAAAGGACCTCTTTATGATTCGCAAGGCCGTACTTCCTGTTGCTGGGTTTGGCACCCGCTGCTTACCGGCTTCGAAGGCTATTCCCAAGGAGATGATTACGATTGTCGATAGGCCGGTTATTCAATATGTGGTCGAAGAAGCCATTGCCGCGGGTATTCGTGAGATTGTGCTGGTCACCAGTAGTAATAAAAGCGCTATTGAAAACCACTTTGACACCCACGCCGAGCTAGAAGCCAGCCTGGAAGCGAAAGGTAAACACGAGCTTTTGGCGATGTTGCGCAATTTGGTGCCTGATGATGTCAGCATTATCAGTATTCGTCAGGGTGTACCGCTGGGGTTAGGCCATGCGGTGCTATGCGCTCGCCCGATCATCGGCGACGACGAACCTTTTGCAGTGCTGCTTCCCGATGTGCTGGTCGACAACAGCGCCAACCAAACGACCGACTTGGCCGGCATGTTGGCAGCTTATGATCAACAGCAAACGGCGCAGCTAATGGTGGAAGAGGTGGCTTGGGAGCAAGTTGAGAAGTATGGCATCGTGGCACCCGCTGGCGATGTGCCTGCACCTAACCAATCGGCAGATCTTGTGGGAATGGTGGAAAAGCCAAAGCGCGATGCAGCGCCTTCAAACCTAGCCGTGATTGGTCGCTACGCGCTACCAGGCCATATTTTCTCCATTTTAGAAGCCACCAAGCCCGGTGCCGGTGGCGAAATTCAGCTCACTGATGCGCTGGAGACCCTGCGCGAACAGTCGGGGGTGCAGGCATACCGTATGCAGGGCACGACCTACGATTGTGGCCAGCCGCTGGGTTATCTTGAAGCCACACTTGCCTACGCGCGTCGTCACCCCGAGTTTGGTGAGGGTTTCCAAGCCCTGTTATCACGTTACCAACAAGGAGAGTAACCCATGCGGGTGTTGCTTTACGGTAGCGAATTGAGCGCAGCGACGGCCGCCGCTGCGTTGGCCTGGGTCGGGCATCAGGTGCAGTGGTTGCCGCACGCTGACGCCCCCTGGTCAGCACTTTCCCGAGTGGACTGGCTGCGCAGCGAACCTCAGCTGATGGCTCATCTGGAGCAGGGTTTGGCGGATGGGACACTGGAGGTCATTGAGCAGCTTAAAGAGGCGCGCACGCCTGAAGTGATCTGGCTGGCGTTATCTCCTGCGCAGCGTAGTTCAGCCAGTGCGTTGGTTGAAGACCCGCTATTGGTCGATCAGCAGGGCATAGTGCTTATCAATAATTCAACGTTTCCGGTCGGCGAGACCGAGCGCCTGCATGCACTGATGGGCATGCAGCACACCAGCGTGGCACTCCCAGATACGTTGGAAGAGGGGCGGGCGTGGGAGTCGTTTACCCGCCCCACTAGGCGGCTGCTAGGTTGCGATGATGCCACTGGTGAGCAGGTGACCAGGGAACTATTACGCGCCTTTAATCGCCGCAGCGAAGTATTTCAGTGTATGCCGCGCCGCGCTGCAGAGCTCACCAAGCTGGCAATTAACGGCATGCTGGCTACCCGTATCAGTTATATGAATGAAATTGCTGGCTTGGCTGATACCCTGGGGGTGGATGTTGAACATGTCCGCCAGGGAATGGGCGCTGACTCACGGATCGGGTTTGAGTATCTCTACCCCGGATGTGGGTTTGGCGGGCCGAATTTCTCCCGGGATTTGATGCGCTTGGCCGATGTGCAACTGCAAAGTGGTCGCTATTCAGCACTGCTTGAGCAGGTAATGGATATTAACGAGCAGAAGAAAGAGACCCTGTTTCGCAAACTGTGGGCTCACTTTGCAGGTGAGCTGGCGGGTAAAACCGTGGCGATATGGGGTGCGGCGTTTAAGCCCGGCACAGCGCGTATTGACCACGCCCCGGTATTAACGCTGCTTGAGGCTCTTTGGGCGCAAGGAATTAAAGTTCAGCTCCACGACCCAGCAGCAGTGCCAGCTCTTCATGCCTTGGTGGGCGAACGTGACGACCTGCGCACCTATACGCATGACCCTTACCAAGCCTGTGAGGGGGCCGATGTACTGATGCTGGTGACTGAATGGAAAACGTATTGGAACCCGGACTGGCACCGACTCGGCTCGCTTTTAAACGCTAAGCTCGTACTAGACGGACGCAATATTTACGACCCTGAGTTCGTTGCCAGCTGTGGATTAATGTACCGAGGTATTGGCCGCCGTGCCGACCCGAAGACTCTTTGAGGAAATGTCATGCCAGACGCTACCGCATCCTCTCGTATTGTGCCCGATGTGGATCAAAGCTTGACGGCGCAACACTTGCGTCACCGAAAGGGGCCCACGCTATGGCCACTATGGCTATGTTTGCTACTGATCATTGCGCTTATGGGCGCGGCGGCGGCTGGACTTTGGTATGAACGTGAACGACTGCTGGGTGAGCTGCACCGGGTAAGTGGGGAAGTCTCCAATGTGCACGCTCGGTTGGATTCGGATGACACGGATGTACAAGATACGATAACCTTTGTACAAGCTCAGATGTCGACGCTTTTCCAAGAGCAGGAGCAGCTGTCAGTGTCGTTGGCCGCTACTCGGGAAGAGTTGTACGGTTTTCTCACTTCTAGCGAGGATACTGTCTCTAGTGATTCCATCAATACACTGTTGCGGCAGTTGTCTCAACTTAGAGAGCAAGCCGAACTGCGCGACAGTCAATTATTGGCGGTGCGGGAATCGCTTGACGCCTTGGAACAAACGGGTTCCTCGGGTCGTCAAAATCTTGTTGAGGAAGTCTCCCATCTGGAGCAATTGACCGAACGGCGCATCAATGGCCTGGATAGTCAGCTCAACAGTGTCAGTAGCGCTTGGGAAGAGCAGCTATCAGCACAAAGAGCAGCGTTCGAGGCACGCTTTAATGAGCTGGAAACATCCGTTGCAGAGATAGAAGCACCCGCAGATCAAGCAGCCCTGGAAGCATTGGAGCAGGAGTGGTCTCAACGGCTGAATTCGCTGGAAAGCGATGTGCGCCAAGTACGCCAGGCGCAGCTTGCTTTCAGTGCCCAGCTAGAGATGTTGCGTTAATAAGGCGCGACGGAAGTATGAGTGTGATTGCTTAATCTTTAACATGCTAATGCGTTGAAATGCTTAGGCGATGAAGCCGCTGATTTAGGTTGGGATAAAAATGTATGGGAAGACAACGGCGATGGACATCAGCCACAAAGCGCACCGTTACTGTTGTGCTACCGCTGTTATGCGTATCACCTAGCGCATGGGCATTAGAAGCGACTGTCACGGGTGTTACCGATGAGGTCGAAGGCAACATCCAAGCCTACTTAAAGAATATCGATGCGGCACAATATACCGAGGTGCGTTTAGAGGGTGAGATCCGCCGACGCACCGAGGAAGCAATGCGTGTTTACGGCTATTACGAACCCGAGATAACCCTTGAGCGCGCCACTGATAAACGTGCGTGGCTGGAAATCGAGCCCGGCCCTCAGGTTGAAATTGAAATTCTGTCAATCAATGTGGAAGGCGATGCGAGTGAAGACCCACCTTTCCAACAGGCCGTAGAGGACTTTCCCTTGGAAGAAGGGGATGTGTTGCGGCACGCCCCCTGGGATCGATTAAGCAGCCAGTTTTCGGGGCTGGCTATTGAGCGCGGTTACTTTGACTGGGGGTTTACCGATCGACGCATGGAAGTGCGTCCGTATCTGCAAAGTGCGCGCCTGTATATGGATTTTGACAGTGGCCCACGCTACCAATTTGGTGAATCCTCCATTACCGGAAGCCATATTGAGCTTGATCGATTGCGTCGCATGCAGCCCTTCGAGCCGGGCGACCCCTATTTGGCGCAGACCCTGGCAGACTATAATCGGTCGCTTGCGGAAACCGGCTGGTTTAGCTCGGTCTCGGTGCGTCCGCGCCTTGAGACCGCCCAAGAGTTGGTTATTTCTCCTCCTGGCGGTGGTGCCCCCTGGTGGAGTGAAGCCACCGCCTCTCAGCCGGAGCGCCCGAGAGTCACCAGTGCTGCTTTGGCCAGCGCGCTAAGTCTTAATAAGCCCAGTGATACCCAATTGCCTATCGATGTCAGTGTTGAACCTGCTGATCGCCATCAGTTTGAAGTGGGTATTGGTTACGCCACCGATGTAGGGCCACGGCTGCGCTTTGGTTGGGATCAACCATGGATTAACCGCTTTGGTCATAGCCTTGATCACGACCTCTATTTATCTGCCCCAGAGCAGCGTTTTACCGGGGTATATAATGTGCCACTGGAAGACCCGCTTCGCGACAGCTATCGGCTTCAGTACGGGGTTCGTAATGTCGATGACAGCGACACCAAGTCGTTAGAAGGCACTGTCGAGCTAGCCCGGCGTTGGGAGTTTGATAACGATTGGGTGCAAACGATCTATTTCCGCACTACTTATGAAGACTTTGAACAGGGCGGCGAAGCGGATCAAGTATGGCTGTTTTATCCAGGTATTCAGTGGTCGCGTACGCGGACACGCCCTCAGCGCTTTCCGTTATGGGGTGATCGCCAGCAGCTCTCGTTAGAGTATTCGGATACCGTTTGGGGTTCGGATGCGACATTCGCTCGTATCACGGGGGATACGGAGTGGATCCGCATGATTGGCAACGATAACCGCTTCTTGGCACGTATTAGCTTAGGCGCCATTGAAACCGATGATTTTGCCAAAATACCGCCATCGCTGCGCTTTTTCGCGGGTGGCGACCGCAGTGTGCGTGGTTACTCCTATGAGAGCTTATCTCCCCGCAACGACGAGGGCCGACTGCGAGGTGGGCAGCAAATGCTCACCTCGACCCTGGAGTATCAGCGTCGCGTGACGGGGGATTGGTGGGGGGCCACGTTTATAGATAACGGCGATGCGTTTGATAACTGGGGGCCTAATGATTTGAAAACGGGCGCCGGGGTCGGGGTACGTTGGGTCTCGCCGGTGGGGCCAATTCGTTTTGACATCGCCCACCCTTTTGACCACGAAGACGATTGGCGTTTGCACTTTTCTATCGGACCGGAATTCTAGGAGAGAGACTTGTCTCAGGTTGAACCAGCTGCGTCTGATAAACGCCGTATGTTGTCTCCAAAGTATCGTGCCTGGCTACTGTTCTGGAGCCTTGTGCGTCTTGTAATCGTGTTGCCTATTTGGCTGTTCGGTATTGTGGCGCTGATTGTCGGGGTGGCGTTATCCCCCTGGGGCACTGGGGTGCTGCTCTCGCAGGGGGAGCAGCGTGATTTTTTCTCCTACACGCATCATGAAGGCGGCTTGCTCGACCATTTCCAGCTCGAAGATTTCCAGCTACAGCTAGGCGAAACCCGTATAACCGTGGATGAGTTCGAACTCCAGTGGGCAGATGACTGTGTTCTGTCAGGGCGCCTATGCATCGACACACTGCGTGTGGTGGGCGCCGACATCCAGCTAGGCCCATCCAGTGAGCAAGCGCCACCTCCCGAAGAGGAAGAGAGCCCGCTGACTATTCGTTTTCCTTTCCCCATCGAACTACGTTCTTTGTTGCTGGACGATGTTAACCTCAGGCTTGCCGATGGTACCGAAGTAGCGTGGCGCTCGTTAAGCTTGGCAGCCACCGCTGAAGGAAACACAGTACGCCTCTCGCCAACCCATTTGGAGCAGCCTCGTGTCTATTTGCCACCTTCCCCAGGTGTTCTGCTAACCCAGGGCATTGAAACGCCGCTTTATGCTGAAGCCATCGATGCCGCTATCTTGATCAACCAACCACCCCAAGAAGCCGTGGCGTCGGTGGAATCTCCAGAGCAGCAGCTTGAAGAACGCGAACGCCTGGAACTACCAGAGATCACGCTACCGGTTGATATCCAGATACCTGAATTCACGCTCAACGATTTTCGATTGGAAGGGGCTACCGAGTACCGCGTCGAGCGACTGCGGCTTGGGTTGTTAACCGAAGGTGATAACGTCGAAGTAACTGAGCTTTCCGTTGTTACCCCGGATGCTGAGGCGGAATTAACCGCGAACGCCACTCTAACCGGCAACTACCCACTCGAAGCTCGCTTGGGCGTCGAACTATTTTTACCTGAGATATACCCTGAGCTAAGTGGCGAAGCTTTAACCTTAACGCTGTCTGGTCCACTGGATGCGCTTGAAGCGCAGTTGGATGCCTCTGGCGCGGTCAATGCGTCCTTGAGGGGGCAAGTCGATGCACTCGCCCCGACGCTGCCGTTTCAACTGCAGCTACAAAGTGACCAAGTTCAGTGGCCGCTGCCTGTCAGCGCAGATGAGAGTAGCAATGAAAGCGTCGATGACAGCACTGAAGAAGAGACAGCCCAAGCCTATATAGTCGATGACCTGGATCTACAGGTCACCGGCAGCCTGAGCGATTATAGTGCTCAATTGGCTCTGGCGGTTGAGGGCCCGAGCCTGCCGCGCACTCAAATTAACGTTACCGGAGAGGGCGATCTCGAGCAGTTTAGCTGGCAACCGCTCACCCTCGCAGTCGACGAAAGCTCCCTGCGCAGCGAAGGGAACATCAGTTGGGTTGCACCGCTACAGGTCAACACCACTATTCGTCTGGATCAGTTTAACCCTGCCCACTTCGTGGATCAGCTTGAGGGTAATTTAAACGGCGACATCGAGCTTACGCTGAGGCAGCAAGAGGATCAGTGGGCAGTTAGCGTACCCAACTTAGCGATTGACGGTGAACTGCGCGACTACCCGCTAACCCTGCAAGCGGCCTTTGATGCTAACAGCAACCTGGAGCTGGAGATTGACGAGTTGCTGTTTACCCAGGGGGAGAATCGCTTAACAGCAGAGGGGCAAATTAGCGAACAGGCCATGTCGTTAAACGCGGACATTGCACTACGCCAGTTGCAGACACTATCGCCAGACTTGGCGGGCACTATCGTCGGTACGCTAGAGGCCAGCGGTAGTTTTAATCAACCGCAATTACTCGCCAATTTACAGGGTGATGGCGTGCGTTTTGGTCAGAATCGTATTGAACGGCTTGTCCTAGATGCTGATGTACAGGGCATTGATGATCCTTCCCTCGACGTACAGCTCGCACTACAAAACGTCAATGCTGGGGGGCAGGCCCTTGCAAACATAGAGGCCAATTTGGCCGGGCGCCTCTCTGAGCATCAGCTTGAACTGACCGCCCAGGGCACAGACAACAGCGTTTTAAGCCGTGCGCTGATTGCCCTGGAAAGCCGCTTTGACCAGCAAGACCAGCTTTACCAAGCCCGCGTAACGCCACTGGAAGTTGATTCTGAGGCGGGGGATATTCGTCTTGAAGCGCCTCTAGACCTGCGCTATGACCTAGCCAATGGTCAGGCGCGCCTATCGCCGTTCTGCCTGCGCCGGGAGCAAGGTGGGCTAGTCTGTTCTGAAGAGGAGATCACTGCCTCTGCGCAACAGGGCAACGCCGTGCTTTCGGTACGTGAAGTGCCAATGGAAATGCTGGAGCCCTTTTTGCCTGAAGAGTGGCAGTTAGAGGGGGATACAACCGCGGATCTTGTTGCCAACTGGCGTCAAGGGGGTGCCCAGTGGCAGGCAGATCTACAAATTCTTAGCGAACTCGCCATTACCGCCGTTAATGATTATGGCCAGCCTGTGCAACTGCCAGAAGTCAGTTTCGACGCTCAGATCGAGGCCAACCAAGCCCAGGCGAATGCCAATGTGTCACTTTCGCTTGCCGAAGCAGGCGATATCAACTTGGACCTAGCGGTTAATGATCCCTTGGGGGCCGGCGCGTTAACTGGCGAGCTGCGTGCAGAAGATGTTTCGCTGCAACCCTATCGACCTATGTTGGTAGGAATGGAGCGACTGGAGGGCGATTTAACGGGCAACGTCCAAATTACTGGCACCACCGCCGCGCCTGACTTACAAGGCCAGCTTGGACTGCGCGGTATAGGGGTAAGTGGTCCGGATATTCCTGTCGATATTCAGGGTGGCGAACTGGTGGTCTCTTTCGACGGTGAACAGGGGGATATTGATGGCTACCTGGCCGCTGAGCGAGGGCGTTTGGAAATCACCGGTGATGCATATTGGCCAAGCGGTGATGATTGGCGGATTGGCGTCGATCTGAATGCTGTGCAGGAGCCTATCCTGGTCGTTCTGCCCCAGTTTGGACGTCTTGAAGTAGCGCCTGATATCCGTATCCGGGTCACGCCGGAAAGGCTGCAAGTGAGGGGGGATGTGAATTTACCCTGGGCACGGCTTGAAATTGGCGATATGCCCTCATCAGCAGTCACCCCAAGTGGCGATGAAGTGATTATTACCGAGCGCGATGATCGCCAGGCCGAAATTGAGGCTCAGCGAGCGGCTGCCAATGAGGATGATCCAAGTGCCGCGGACGAGCTTGCCGCCACCGGTATGGCCATTGACGTACTGGTGACCTTAACGTTGGGTAGCGATATGCAAATTTCAGCCTACGGCTTGGAATCTGGCTTGGGAGGCGCGCTGGAAATTCGCCAAAGCAGCGGCGCGTTACAGTTATTCGGCGACGTTAATTTGGTCGATGGTCGTTTCCAGGCTTTCGGCCAAGACCTGGTTATCCGCCGCGGTGAACTGCTGTTTAGTGGGCCACCCGGTCTACCTACGCTCGACTTCGAGGCCATTCGCAACCCTGACATTACCGAAGATGACGTTATTGCGGGCTTGCGGGTAACAGGTAGTGCCGAATCTCCGAACGTACTGATCTTTTCTGAACCGGCGATGGATGAATCCCGTGCGCTCTCTTACCTGTTACGGGGTCGCGCACCTGATGCTTCTGGGGGCGGTGTGGATAGCGCACTGACTACCGCGCTGATAGGCATGTCGTTAGGGCGCACCGGTGGGGCGGTTGGTTCCATTGGTGAAGCCTTCGGCATTGATGACTTAACTCTGGACACCACTGGGGCTGGCGATGATAGCCAAGTCGCTGTCAGTGGCCAACTCACCGATGATCTTAGAATTAGTTACGGTGTGGGAATTTTCTCGCCAATTGCCGAACTAACACTACGCTACACGCTGTGGCGTAACCTTTATGTACAGGCCGTCTCGGGTACCAACCAAGCGGTGGACTTAATCTACACCTTTACCCGTTCCGGTAATCCTGAAATCATTCAGCAGCAATAAGTGAGGGTGATATGTCACTATTTTCAAACGCTAGCTCAGGTTCAGGCCGTGTACTGCCTGGACGCGATACGCCCATAGAAACCAGTCAGGTGCATACCATTAATGGGCACTCGATACATCCTCCGTTTCCCGAAGGCCACGAGGAGATCGTGCTAGGCATGGGGTGTTTCTGGGGCGTTGAACGCCTGTTTTGGCAGTTGCCAGGAGTCTATGTCACTGCGGCGGGGTATGCTGGTGGTGAGACACCTAACCCCACCTACGACGAGACATGTACGGGGCGTACTGGCCACACCGAAGTGGTACGGGTGATTTATGACCCACAGCAAGTCGAGCTGGAAACGTTGTTGCAGGTTTTCTGGGAAGGGCACGACCCGACCCAGGGCAATCGCCAGGGGAACGATATTGGCTCGCAGTATCGCTCCGCCATTTTTACCACCAGCCAAGCGCAGCAAACGGTAGCCGAGCAGAGTGCGGCAGCGTACCAACAGGCGCTCGACAAAGCGGGCAGAGGGGCAATCACTACTGAGATTAAGCCGCTAGAAACATTTTATTACGCAGAGGCTTACCATCAGCAGTACCTGGATAAAAACCCTCATGGCTACTGCGGCTTGAAAGGTACGGGTGTCACCTGCCCGATAGGTTAAAACGTGCGCACTAAACCTTTGACTACCGAATCATCGACAGGAAGCCATTATGCAGCAACGCCATTATCTGAAGTGGGCTTCCCCCCGCGGCACGGCAGCCAGCGCTTTAGCATTAATGCTCTGCACGCCGCTGGCTTGGGCAGGCGAGGAAACGAGCGCCCTGGCCATGCCCCAAGCCGTCAGCGACACGCCATTCGCAAGTGAGCGCGAAGCCGTGGTTTGGCGCCGAGAAGAGCTTAAAGATATTGAAAGTCTGGTGCGTCAGCTGCGCTTTGATCTAATCAATAATCAAGATCTTGAGGCTGCAATGCCGCGATTGCTTGAGCTGCAAGAGCGTGCCAGCGCTGATCGTTTGCTACCTGCGTTTATTGAGGGCACCCACGGCAGTGGTTCTGAAGCGCGGGCATCCATATGGGAAGAGTGGGGTGAGTTCGCCGCCGGTTTTAGCGATCTGGAGGATAAAATCGCTAATTTAATTGATGTAGCCGAGCAAGAGGATACTCGAAACACTGCCCGAGCGCTTTCAGAAGTGGGCGCGAGCTGTAAGAGCTGCCATCGTGCCTACCGCTACGACTAAGCGTAGCGGTAGGCATTGGGGGAGTGCTTAATCGCCTTGCTGGATGCGGTCAATACGGTAAAGTGTTTCCACTTGTTCTAAACCACTTACGGTGCAGTTAAGATCTTTAACGCGGCCATCGCTTAATCCGTAGACCCAGCCATGTACCGAAATCTGCTGACCTCGCTGCCAAGCGCGCTGCAAAATTTTGGTGCGGCACAAACTGTTTACCTGGGCTTTCACGTTGAGCTCGCACATGCGATCGATTTGATCTTCCAGTGGGAGGTGGTCAAGCGAATTCCTGTGATGGTTGTACTGTTCGCGCACTGAGTGCAGCCAGTAATCCACCACGCCACATTCGCCTCCCATCATGGCGGCCTTAATGCCCCCGCAGCCATAGTGACCGACAATCATGATATGGCTGACTTTAAGAACATCCACCGCGAACTGAACCACCGAGAGGGCGTTCATATCGGTGTGGTGTAGCAAGTTGGCGACGTTGCGGTGTACGAAAACTTCCCCAGGCGGGAGTGCAATAATTTGATTCGCCGGTACTCGGCTGTCGGAGCAGCCAATCCATAAATAATCGGGGTTCTGCTGGTTCGAAAGGCGCTTAAAGTAGTCGGGGTCTTCTTCGCACATACGCTCAGCCCAGGCGCGATTATTGTCGAGTAGCGTCGCAATAGGGTCAGACATAGCGTCTCCAGAAAAGTTAAAGGGCGTTAAGTCGCTGGTAGATAAGCGGGTTATCAAAGCCCTACTCAGGGTGGAATTAGGCCTTGTATAACCTAGGCCAGTACAAAATAGCAGCAGAAGGTTTTAACCTTCCCGGGTAGTCAGGTCAACCACTGCACTTGACCAATGGGCAACCCGATATTGATTCATACGAATTCTAACTCCCCAGGAGCAAATCATGGCAGACGTTTCTGAATACGAATATGACCTTCTGGTTATTGGCGCAGGCTCTGGTGGTGTACGCACCGCGCGTATGGCCGCGGCTACCGGCGCCAAAGTGGCCATTGCCGAAGATCGCTACCTGGGCGGAACCTGTGTCAACGTTGGCTGTGTGCCCAAGAAGCTTTACTCCTACGCTGCCCATTTCCATGACAGTTTTGATGATGCGGCAGGTTTTGGCTGGCAGCTGCCTGGCCCCGCCAGCTTCGATTGGGCCACACTGCGCGACAACAAAATCAGTGAAATCAAACGTCTGAATGGCATTTATCAGCGCATGCTGGAAGGCGCTGGAGTAACGCTCTTCAATGCACGAGCACGCTTGGCCGATGCACACACGGTGACCTTAAGCGGCGAGCATGGCGATATATCGGTGACTGCACAAAAAATCGTTCTGGCTACTGGTGGATGGCCCTGGGTACCCGATTTTCCTGGCAGTGAACACGCACTGGATTCCAATCAGATTTTTGATCTAGATACTTTTCCTAAGCGCTTTTTAGTGCTTGGCGGTGGCTATATTGCGGTGGAATTTTCGAGTATCTTTAATGGTCTGGGCAGCGAGACGCACCTCATCTACCGTGGCGAGCTGTTTTTAAAAGGCTTTGATCAACAGGTTCGCGAGTTCACCTGCGCGGAAATGGAAAGAAAGGGAGTCAACCTCCATTTCAACACTAACATCGAGCGTATTGAGCGCAGCCAAGACGGCTACAATGTTCACCTTACCAACGGCAACGTGCTTGAAGTCGATGTGGTGCTCGCAGCCACAGGGCGCAAGGCGAATATCCGTGAGCTAGGGCTTGAAGCGTTGGGCCTATGCCTGGATGAGGCGGGTAAAATCCCCGTAAACGAGCGGTTTGAAACAGCGCTGCCTTCAATTTTAGCCTTGGGCGACCTGACGGCTGGGCCGGAATTAACACCGGTAGCACTGGCTGAGGCGATGCAGCTTGTCGACGCCCACTTTGCCGATACGGTTCCCAAGCCGTTGGACTACACTACGATCCCTACCGCCGTTTTTTGCCATCCCAACATCGGTACCGTGGGTCTTTCCGAGGAGGCCGCGCGGGAAAAATTCACCCATATTCGTGTGTATAGCACCGATTTTCGCGCCATGAAGCACACCCTATCGGGTAGCCAAGAGCGCACCTTAATGAAGCTGGTCGTGGACGATGCTACCGATGTAGTCGTAGGGGCCCATATGGTCGGAGATGACGCGGGTGAAATTATTCAGGGAATTGCTATCGCGGTAAGAGCTGGCCTTACCAAGCAGGACTTTGACCGCACCGTAGGCATCCACCCAACGGGGGCCGAGGAGTTCGTCACGCTGCGTACGCTGACACGCAGGTAAGCATATTAAAAGTGAAGGCGTGCCCATGGGCGCGCCTTTTTTTGTAGGCTACTTGCACTATTCTAAAAGAGATAGCGGTGAGCAGTGGTTATGCTACTCGATCATAACAAAAAATTATGGAAAGCGAGGTGTAGAATAATATGATTTTTGAATTGCTCATAATCAGCTGTTATAATGAACATCAAATTCGCTACAGCGAAGCATAACTATGAGTACGCCGACACAACCTTTTACCCCCTCTGCTGACCTTGCCAGGCCAACGGTGGCTGATGCTGTTGTGGGTCATGCGGAGATGCCGCTGTTTATTCGCAAACCCAATGCGGATGATGGCTGGGGAGTTTACGAGCTGGTCAAAGCTTGCCCTCCGCTGGATGTGAATTCAGCCTACGCTTACTTGCTACTGGCGACTCAGTTTCGTGATACCTGCGCAGTGGCTACCAATGAAGAGGGCGAAATCGTTGGTTTTGTTTCTGGCTATGTTAAGGATAATGCTCCAGACACCTACTTTTTATGGCAAGTGGCTGTCGGTGAAAAAGCACGTGGTACAGGGCTAGCGCGACGCTTGGTCGAGGCTATTATGTCCCGCCCTGAGCTTGATGATGTGCATCACCTTGAAACCACCATCACCCCTGACAATCTAGCCTCTTGGGGCTTATTCCGTCGCTTGGCGGCACGCTGGCATGCGCCGCTCAATAGCCGCGAATACTTCTCTACCGAACAGCTCGGAGGAGAGCATGACCCGGAAAACCTGGTTCGTATCGGCCCGTTCCAAACAGATCGCATCTAATACGTCGTTTTGCTAGATACACGTATCGGACTTACCGTTTTTCCCGCTCATGTTGCTTCGGGCAAGTAATGCCTAAAGTTAAAATGATCAACCAAGGAGGTCGCTAATGCAGACCCAGACGCTTGAACGCATGGAATCCAATGTACGTACTTATTCTCGTTCGTTTCCGGTGGTGTTTACCAAAGCGCAAAATGCGCGTCTAACCGATGAGAATGGCCGTGAGTACATTGATTTCCTCGCCGGCGCGGGCACGCTGAACTACGGCCACAATAATCCGCACATGAAACAGGCGATGATTGATTACCTGTCGACTGACGGTGTTGTTCACGGTTTGGATATGTGGACCAATGCCAAGCGTGATTATCTTGAAACGCTGGAAGAAGTTATTTTCAAGCCACGCGGGCTGGATTATAAAGTGCATCTGCCTGGCCCAACCGGTACCAATGCCGTAGAGGCCGCTATCCGCTTGGCTCGTGTGGCTAAAGGCCGTCACAACATTGTCACCTTCACCAATGGTTTCCACGGCGTCACCATGGGGGCTTTGGCGACCACGGGTAATCGTAAATTCCGTGAAGCCACGGGTGGCATACCCACCCAGGGCGCTAGCTTCCTGCCTTACGATGGCTACATGGGTGAGCATACCGATACCCTGGATTATTTTGAAAAGCTGCTCAGCGACAAATCTGGTGGTCTGGATATTCCAGCGGGTGTCATCATTGAAACCGTGCAAGGCGAGGGCGGTATTAATGTTGCAGGCTTGGAGTGGTTGAAGCGTCTCGAAGGGATCTGTCGTGCCCACGACATTCTGCTGATTATCGATGATATTCAGGCAGGCTGTGGCCGTACGGGTAAGTTCTTTAGCTTCGAACACGCGGGTATTACACCTGACATTATTACCAACTCGAAATCGCTCTCCGGTTTTGGCCTGCCATTTGCCCATGTGTTGATGCGCCCAGAGCTGGATAAATGGAAACCGGGTCAATATAACGGCACTTTCCGTGGTTTCAGCCTGGCGATGGTGACCGCCACCGCTGCGTTGAAAAAATACTGGACTAATGACACCTTTGAGCGTGATGTTCAGCGCAAAGGGCGTATTGTAGAAGAGCGCTTCCAGAAGTTAGCAGCGCTGTTAACGGAGCACGGCATGCCTGCCACTGAACGTGGTCGTGGCTTGATGCGCGGTATTGACGTTGTGTCGGGTGATATTGCCGATAAAATTACCAGTAAAGCCTTTGAGCATGGTCTGGTAATTGAAACCAGTGGTCAGGATGGTGAAGTGGTTAAGTGCCTATGCCCGCTAACCATTAGCGATGATGACCTGCTGGAAGGTTTGGATATTCTCGAAATGTGCGTTAAAGCTGTTGCTAGCGAATAACCTGGCGGTAGTATTAAGCGTTACGCTGAAGCAGTAGCTCACAGTTTTTAGTTAGGGATATAGCGGCTGGTAGTCGCCAGTCGTTTTGCAACGGAGTACTCCTATGATCGTTCGTAATCTTGATGAAGCGCGTAAAACAGATCGCCTAGTGACCGCTGAAAATGGTAACTGGGACAGTACGCGCCTTGTTCTGGCCAACGATAATGCAGGTTTTTCGTTCCATATTACCCGCATTTTTCCAGGCACCGAGACACATATCCATTACAAAAATCACTACGAAGCAGTGTTTTGCTACGAAGGTGAAGGCGAAGTTGAAACCCTGGCTGACGGTAAAATCTGGCCGATCAAAGCAGGCGACATTTATCTACTCGACCAGCATGATGAACACTTGCTGCGTGGCAAAGAGAAGGGCATGACGGTTGCCTGCGTCTTTACTCCACCGATCACAGGTAATGAAGTTCACCAGGAAGATGGCTCGTACGCAGCCCCAGAGTAAATCGTGCTAGCGTGAGATAGACTACGTGATAGATAAGAAGGCAGCCTGCTAAATATGCGGGCTGCCTTTTTTGATCTGAATGGATGAGCGCAATAGTAAATCCGAGGCTTCTTAGTTTCTCTCAAACACAAAATGGCAGCCTCTTTGGTT
>CEGE01001569.1_pt1 | contig 25725 bp, 24 predicted proteins | sample 306311 | NCBI WGS metagenome assembly CEGE01 (sample SAMEA2755654, study PRJEB7226) | microbial mat metagenome | biome: microbial mat; feature: hypersaline; material: grass silage | place: USA | collected 2014-02-19 | depth 0 m | reverse complement strand
TTTCTCCTTTCGTCGTCTAAAAACACTTTTCAGAGCAAATCCCTGCTTTTAGCTTTAATGAGCAGGGAATTTGTCTATTTTTCATTATTTGAATGTTCAATGAAAATAAAATATGATCCTAACGGTTCTTTTCGATAATAAATTGTGATCCTTTAAGGCGAGGAATCGCCTCGTCTTTTTGAGATCGCCTAGCCCAGGAGATCATTCAATGACGAAGCCATTCCCTTCTCGCCTCTGCACCCTTGCTGCTCTAGCCAGCCTCACCGCTTTACCGCTGACCAGCCATGCAAATAGTGATGACGCAGAAATATGTGCCCAGGAAGCCTATGCAATGGGCCTGCGCTATCAACAGCAGTCTGCTGAAGCCGCTGCTCTGCAGCGTCAGGGTTTTGCCCTCGCCACCTACCGGCTTGAGGATCAGATTGAGGCGCATGGTGGTAGCGACGACTTGGCGATCATTACCGACCTGGATGAAACGGTGCTGGATAATAGCGCTCTGTTGGTTCGCGACATGCAAGCGTGCCACGACTACACCACCTGGGACACATGGAAGCATTGGGAGCGTGAAGGCGAACCGCGTTTGATGCCGGGTGCCAAAGCGTTCCTGGATTACGCGGATGAGCAGGGCGTGGCCATTTTTTACGTCTCTGATCGCTACCAGGAGAACGAGGCCGACACTATCGCCACCTTGGAAGCGCTAGAGCTACCCCAAGTCTCTGAACAGAGCGTGATGTTGCTGGGGCCTGCCAAGGCAGAACGCCGAGCGGAAGTGGTGGATAACCACACGCTGGTGATGCAGCTGGGTGATTCCCTTCACGATTTCGCGGGTGACTTCGCGGGCGCCGACCTTGACCAGCAGCATGCGCTTGTTGAAGAGAATGCCGAGCGTTTTGGCAACGATTGGATCGTGTTCCCCAACGCTACTTACGGTGCCTGGAGCGAGGCCGAGCTAGATGCTTGGGAAGCCCCGCACGAAGTAGAGTGATCGGTGAGATAATCACTCTATCCCGCACTAAATAAACGCTGCGCGCCCCTGATTTGGCTATTTGGTTTAGCTGTCCTGGGGCGCGTTTTTGTCTGCGTCTTTCTTCCGCGGGTCTTCGCTGTCCTCGTCGAGCCAGGTGCCGCAGCGTAGGCAGTAGCGGGCGCGTTTTTCATGGCGTTCGTGACCGCAGCCGGGGCAGGCTTCTTCGGAGTAACGCTCTTCACGGATCGAGCGAATCACCTGAGCGGAGAACACCCCGGTGGGCACGGCAATGATTGAGTAGCCGAGCAGCATGAGTACCACCGTAATCGATTTACCCAGCGCAGTAGCGGGGACGATGTCGCCGTAGCCGACGGTGGTCATGCTGACGATGGCCCAGTACATCGACATCGGAATACTGGTGAAGCCCGCCTCAGAGGATTCGATGGTGTACATCAGCGCCGCGAACAGGGTAATCACCATTAATATGGCGCTAAAAAACAGCAATATCTGGCGCATGCTGCGTTTAAGGGCATCCATTAAAAGACGCGCCTCGCCGACAAACTCCATCAGGCGCAGAATACGAAAAATGCGCAGTACTCGCAGCAGACGAACGATCACCAATCCATGGGCGCCGGGTACCAAAAGCACTAGCCATGGGGGCAACACGGCAATCAAGTCGACGATCCCGTAAAAGCTTCTTAAATAGAGCGTCGGCTTTTCCAGGCAGTAAATGCGCAAGATCAGCTCAATGCTGAACAATAGCGTGAAGACCCACTCAAGATAGAAGAATAGCTCACCGTACCGCTCGGCATAAGTCTCGATACTGCCCAGCATAATGACCGCAACGCTGAGTAGAATCGCCACAATCAAGGCGATATCAAAAGCTTTTGCTCCCGGCGTGTCAGACTCAAATATGATATGAAACAGGCGGGTGCGTAGGCCTTCCGCGCCGGGGGTTAAGTTTAAATTCATTGCATCATCCTGAAGTGGACCTCAATGCCGTCCTGAAAAGTGCGCTAGGACCTAGCGTAGCGCGGTTTGGTACGCCAAGCGATGGGCGAGCGCTAACGCCGCTTTACCGTAGGCTGCATTGGGCTGGCCGTCCGCATCGAGCGCGCCAGGCAGCGCCTGGGCATAAGCGCGTGCGGTGGCATCCAGTTCGGGATGTTCGGCGAGAGTGGCCAGCGCCTGCTGGGCATCGTTTAAAAAGCTGGCTTGTTGGCTGTCGTGGTAGGCGTCCAGCGCCAGCGTGGCACGGTGCAGCCACTCTGCCGGGGAGTGCGCTTCGGGGAGCGGCCAGTGTTGGCTACTAAGCGCATTGCCACGGGCCGCCTTGCTACTGTCCGAGGGTCGCAGGGGTACCTGTTCAGCAAGGGTCAATGCCAGCGCCCACAGAGCTTCAGGCTCGCCGCCTTTTAATTCGAGCTCTGCTTCGCGAATCGGCGTGCGGTAGTCACCGCTAATAATTTCGCCTTCATCCAATACCAGCTCGACATGACTCTCCTGACCTTGTCCGCCCTCTTTTAGCTGCCAGCTACGCCGTGTGAAATCGGTGCTGAGTTGGGGGGCGAGGGCATCTAGCACACCGCTAAGTTCGCCTTGAAAAGGGGGGAGCTTGGCAATTGAAGCGAGATCCAACTGTGGGCCAACAACCTGCCACTCCCACTCTTCGCGCTGGGAAAGCCCGCCGCCACCTTGGCCAGCGGTTTTCACCGTTTGCAGCACCTGGCCGTCTACCTGGCGAAGTCGCAGCGCAATATGTGCTTTCGCCAGATCACCCTGAGGGGTATCAAAGTAGGTATTGGTCAACGTTTGTTTACGCACGGCGTGTGAAGCGAGATACGGGTGTTGAGTCAGCGCCGCAGGCCCTGTCGGGGCAAGGGCCAGTTTAAGTTCTACTTCCATGGGGTTTGGGCTTTTCATGACGCTAGCCACCTCGTTATCGTGACATTTAAATGAATATTTGATTACATTTGTGAACTTTTCATGACGGCGGCAGGCGCACTCTTTATACTGGCGCCGCCATTTCCAGGCTCCCCGAAAACAGGCTAAAAGGCATTATGGTTACCTCCAATCCTTTTTCTTCGATGTTTGGCCGCTCGCCATTCCAGCCGTTATTGGCCCATATCGTCAAGACGAATGAGTGTGCCGATCAGCTGTTGCCGTTTTTTGAAGCAACCCTGGTTGATGACTGGGACAAAGCGGCTGAGCTGCGCGAAAACGTCACCCGCCTAGAGCATGACGCCGATACGCTGAAAACAGAGCTGCGGTTGAACCTGCCCAACACCATGTTTCTTCCGGTGTCGCGCTCCGATCTGCTTGATCTGATCAGCGTACAGGACAAGATCGCCAACAAGGTGCGTGACATTACCGGCATTATGCTGGGGCGTAAAATGCGCGTGCCGGATGAGCTGGCCGCGCCGATGCGCGACTACATTCGAACCAGCGTTGCCTGCGTGGCGCAAGCGCGTCAAGCGCTAGAAGAGCTCAAGGATCTACTCGAGTCCGGCTTTGGCAAAAACGTCTCGGATGTGATGCAGAAGATGATCCGTGAGCTGCACACCCTCGAACACCAAGCCGACGACCAACAGATCACTATTCGCCGCCAGCTGTTCAAGCTTGAGAGCCAGCTACCGCCAGTGGACGTGATCTTTCTCTACAAGATCATTGAATGGGTTGGCGAACTATCCGACCGCGCCGAGCGCGTGGGTAGCCGTCTGCAGATCCTGACTGCCCGCTAAGGGGACTTTCATGCTGATTATTGCCCAGCACGGTGAAATTTTTATCATCCTGGCCTGTTTGTTTGGCTTTTTCATGGCCTGGGGCGTTGGCGCCAACGACGTGGCCAATGCCATGGGAACCTCGGTGGGGTCGAAAGCGATCACCATCAAACAGGCTATCCTGATTGCGGTCATTTTTGAATTCCTGGGTGCCTGGCTAGCCGGTGGCGAAGTTACCAATACGATCCGTAAAGGTATTATCGACCCCGAACTGCTACAGGACGACCCACAATTGCTGGTCTACGGCATGCTGGCAGCACTGCTGGCGGCGGGAACATGGCTGCTGGTGGCCTCCATGAAAGGCTGGCCGGTTTCCACGACGCACTCGATTGTCGGCGCGATCGTAGGCTTTGCGGTTGCAGGGCTAGGCCCTGCTACGGTGGACTGGGGTGCGGTAGGCAAGATTGCCGCCAGTTGGGTGGTCTCCCCCTTGTTGGCAGGTACCATCGGTTTCGTGCTGTTTAAATCGGTACACCACCTGATTTTCGAGGACGCCAACCCGTTCACGGCCGCCAAACGCTACGTACCCGGTTATGTGTTTCTGGTGGGCTTCATCGTTTCGATGGTCACGCTGACCAAAGGGTTATCTCATGTGGGGTTGGATCTAACCTTCAATCAGAGCCTGTTGCTGTCGATCCTGCTGGGCCTGGTGATTATGGGCATTGGCCTGATCATGCAGCGGCGTATCAAGTTCGAGCACAATACCAACGACCACTTCGGCTATGCCAATGTTGAGCGTGTGTTCGGCGTGCTGATGATCTTCACCGCCTGCGCCATGGCCTTTGCCCACGGCTCCAACGATGTGGCGAATGCGGTTGGCCCACTGGCGGCAGTCATCAGCGTGGTGCAAACCGGCGGTGAAATTGGTGGTTCCGCACTGGTGCCCTGGTGGGTACTCGTATTGGGTGGAGCTGGTATCGTAGTGGGCTTGGTCACCTACGGCCATAAGGTCATCGCTACCGTGGGTACCGGGATTACGGAACTGACCCCCAGCCGTGGCTTTGCCGCTACCCTGGCGGCAGCCACGACGGTGGTGCTGGCCTCGGGCACTGGCCTGCCGATTTCCACCACCCACACCCTGGTCGGCGCGATTCTTGGGGTGGGGCTGGCACGCGGCATGGCGGCATTGAACCTGCGGGTCATCGGCACGATTGCCATGTCATGGCTGATCACGCTACCAGCAGGCGCTGGCCTGGCGATTCTGTTCTTCTTCATGTTCAAGGGCATGTTCGGTTAACGAATAATAAACAGCACTTGTAAACGTAGTACGCCAAGGCTCGAAAGGCTTTAGAAGCATCTGAGCGATAAGATCACAGCGGCATCTTCATGTTTATCTGCATTAGATCGAGCAGATTTGCATTTGAAGGTGCCGCTGTTTTTCGTGCTCTGGTAAAGTAACTGGAGACTGTTTTTGAGATTGTTTTTGAGATTGTTTCTTTCACCTGCTGCCGGAGAGCGGCCCTTGGATACGCGCTTCCCCTTTGTTGATTGGTTTCGTAACGCTTCCCCCTACATCAATGCCCACCGGGGGCGAACCTTTGTCATCTTAATTGAAGGCGAAGCCATGGCGTCTGGCCGAGGGGAGCAACTGATTCAGGATTTGGCGCTGCTGCATACCCTGGGCGTGCGTTTGGTTGTCGTGTTCGGCATTCGCCCCCAAGTTCATGAAGCGTTGACTGCCGCCGGCGTAGAACCCACGCGCATCGATGGCCGCTGGGTCGCGGATCGCGCGGTGATGGCTCACGTTGAGCAGGTAGCTGCCCACCAGCGGCTATGGCTTGAAGCGCGGCTCTCCCTTGGCCTGCCCAGCACGCCGCTGCACGGTGTGGAACTGAGCGTGATCTCCGGCAACCTGGTGACCGCCAAGCCATTAGGCGTGCGCGAAGGGGTGGATTTCGACCACAGCGGCGAAGTACGCCGGGTGCGTGCCAGCGCCATTGAAGGCCTACTGGAAAAAGGCTCGCTGGTGCTACTGCCACCGCTCGGGTTCTCCAGTACCGGTGAGGTGTTCGATTTAGACGCCTCTGAAGTCGCTCAACACGCCGCCGTGGCGCTGAAAGCCGATAAGCTGATTTTGCTGGGGGAATCCGAAGGCTTGGAAGATGAGCAGGGCGCGCTGCTGCGCCAGCTTTCGCCAGCGGAGGCCGAGCCGCGTTTAAGCGCCGCAGTGCCAGGCAGCGAGCTAGCCCGCCACTTACAGGCCGCCTGCACCGCCGCACGGGAAGGCGTGGCGCGCACGCACTTGCTCTCCTGGCGCAACCATGACGCCCTGTTGGGTGAGCTGTTCACCCGGGACGGCGTGGGCACCATGATTACCCAGCATCGCTACGAACAGCTGCGCCCGGCCACGCTCAACGATGTAGCGGGCTTGCTGGAACTGCTGGAACCGCTAGAGCGCCGAGGTATGCTGGTGGCGCGTTCAAGAGAGCGCCTGGAGCACGAAATCGATGACTACATGGTGATCGAGCGCGACGGTATGGTGATTGGCTGCGCCGCGCTGCATGTATTTACGGACACCAGCATTGCCGAACTCGCCTGTGTAGCAGTGCACGACAGCTACCGCGGTGGCGAGCGGGGCGAGCGCCTGGTGGAAGCCATGGAGCGCCGCGCCCGCCAGCGCGGCTTAACTGAAGTGTTCGTGCTGACCACCCACACCGCCCACTGGTTTGTGGAGCACGGCTTCCGCGCCGCCAGCCTGGAAGACCTACCCCCGCTGAAACGTGAAACCTACAACCACGCCCGCAAATCGAAGGTGTTGGTTAAGCAATTAGCGTAATTCGCTTATTGAAAATTGGGTGGCTAATTAGCAGCCCTGGTTGAACTTGGCATTAGCGAAAACAGCTCCGGCTGTTTTTGCGCTTCTTGTTGAATAGTGTCGTCAATCGGTGTGTCGTAGGTTTTGAGCAGATAGCCCAGCACCGAATAAAAACCCACCATGGCGATCAGGTCGATCACTGCTTTGCGTCCGATCGCCTCGGCAAGTTCTGCTTCCTGCTCCTTGGTCAGCATGCGCTCATCGAATAACGCATCCACGGCGTTGACGATAAGACCATCAACACCTTCGGGAGTACCGCGAATAGCCGTGATCCGGTGTTCGGAGAATCCCAGGGCAAGTGCACGACTAACATGATGGGCCCACTCGTAGGCTGAGCCCATACGTAAACCCGCGCGTAAAATCACCACTTCGGTCAGCTCCGGGCCTAACGCATTCTCCTTAACAACGTGTTGGCGCAAGGGCGCCCACGCTCTAAGCAAGGCCGGGTGATGGGCCATGGTGCGATAAACGTTGAGTGCGCCAGCAAAGCCCTCGCGTAAATCAGGGATCTCCTCAGGCCAGTCGGCATCGGAAATAGGCGGGCAGGGAGAAGAGGGCATGGGTGGGTCTCCTTTCAGATGTTATTGATTGTGTCATCACTCTGCGATGGCGGCGGTTATGGCCTCGGCAATACGCTCAATGATCAGGTCTACTTCGTCAGGCGCAATGATATAGGGCGGAGCCAGCAAGATATGATCACCGTTAATGCCATCAATAGTGCCGCCCATCGGGTAGCTGATCAGGCCACGCGCCATGGCCTGTCGCTTGATCTTGGCGGAAATCTTTCTAGCCGGATCGAAAGGTGTTTTGTTTTCCCTGTCCGCGACAATCTCGATACCGCGAAACAAGCCCCTGCCGCGAATATCGCCCACATGGGGGGATGCGCCGAGCGCCGCTTCAAGGCCGCTCTGTAACCTCGTGCCCATGGCATTGACGTTCGCCAGCGTCTCTGGCCGTGCAATGATCTCAACCACTTTGTTGGCGGCCGCGGCGGCCACAGGGTGGCCAAGATAGGTATGACCATGCTGAAACAGCCCAGACCCATTGGCAAAACTGGCGTAGATGTCGGCCGATAGCATCACCGCGCCGATAGGCTGATAACCGCCGCCCAAACCCTTGGCGATCGTGATGATATCTGGCGTTACCCCATCTTGTTCGCAGGCGAAGACGGTGCCGGTTCTTCCCATGCCGCACATCACTTCGTCGAGGATCAGCAGTACGCCGTATTTATCGCAAATGGCACGCACGCGTTTGAAGTAATCCGCCTCAGAGGCGACCGCCCCTAAGGTGGCACCGACGACAGGCTCGGCAACAAAGGCCATGACTTCTTCAGGGCCAAGTTCCAGAATCTTTGCCTCAAGCTCCTCGGCAAGCCGTGCCGCGTAGGCCTCGGGCGTCTCGTCGGTGCCCTTGTCGCGATACGCATAGCAGGGCGATACATGGTGGGTTTCTGGCAGGATGGGCTGAAACTGCTGGCGCCGCATGGCATTGCCACCGGTTGCCAACGCGCCAATGGTATTGCCGTGGTAGCTCTGGCGTCTGGCAATGATATGCCGTCGCTGGGGCTGATTAATCTCTACAAAGTACTGCCGGGCCATTTTCAGCGCCGCTTCGACGGCTTCTGACCCACCCGACACCAAGTAGACGTAATCCAGCCCTGCGGGGGCTAAATCCACGAGCTTTTCGGCAAGTGCTTCGGCGGCATCGGTAGTGAAAAATGAGGTGTGGGCGTAACAGAGGCTATCGATCTGTGAGCGCATGGCGGCCAGCACTTCCGGGTGGGCGTGCCCGACGCTGGTGACTGCAGCGCCTCCCGACCCATCCAGATAGCGACGCCCCGTGGTATCCGTGATATAGACGCCCTGTGCCGACGCAGCATGAGGTAGCTGCGCCCCGATACCGCGGTGAAGAATACGCGTCATAGCCTCTTTCCCTCATTATCAAACGGTGAGTAATTCATATGACAATGAGATTGGCACACTCACAAAGATATTTGCAACAAATAAATCATTTAAATATAGTGTGAAACATGTAGATCATATCTTCACAGAGCCAACCGACTATTTCTTCACAGAGCCAACTACTATGCAGCCGAGCGATTCCCTAAGAGAGCAGATTATTGCCCAGTACGATGCCATGTCTGCGCAGCTGCAACAGGCCGCTCGCTACGTGCTTGAGCATCCGGAGGAAGTGGCGCTGGTGTCCATGCGCGAGGTGGCGCGCCTAGCGGGTGTGCAACCCGCCACCATGACACGGCTTGCCAAATTCTTGGGGTTGCCAGGGTACGACGAACTTCGGGCGCAGCATGCAGCGGCGTTACGTCAGGGGAGCGATGGTTTTGCGGCCAAGGTTCGCCAGCGGGTAGATGAAGGCAGTGAAAGGGGAGCCTGCGATACCGCTTCGCATATGCTTCAGGGGCTAAGTGCCCAGCTTGCTAAGCTCTGCGAGCCTGATTCGCTGCGGCGGCTGGAAGCCACCGCCACTAGGCTGAGGTCAGCGAGAAAGGTGTACGTGCTGGGTTTACGTTCCTGCCATGCCGTTGCCTGGCATTTCCATTACGTGATGACCCTGCTGGGCGAGCGCTCGGTTCACCTGGATGGGCCTGGGGGAACCGGCGGAGATGGACTAATTCGTGCCACATCTGAGGATGTATTGCTCGTTATCTCCATCAAACCTTATGCAACAGGGACGCTGGAACTGGCCCAACTGGCAAAAGATAAGGGGGCAGGCATTGTTTCTATCACCGATAGTGAAGTGTCGCCGCTGGTGGGGATGTCAGCGCAGACGATTCTATGCCCCACGGAAACCGATAGCTTTTTTCACACGCTAACCCCGGCATTAGCCGTCTCCGAAGTGCTGTGCAGTTTATTGGCGGAATTCGACCGGCCTAAGACGCTAGACGCTTTGCAGCAAGCGGATGAACACCTCTCGCATCTCAATACGTATGCGACGGCTATCCCCAGGCGGCAGTGAGAAGCGAGGCTTATTGACCCAACATTACTGTCAGATAAATCCTTCGATAATTACCGAGCGGTAATTATCAGTCGTCTCGTCGGGTTATTAGGATTAAATATTCCCGAGCGGGAATATTTTGGCGTTGCCGTGATTGTATGAACAGTGTTCTAACAAAAGGGTGGCTCAAAGCCACCCCGGGAATGCGCGCTAAATCTTATATAAGAAACGCTTAGGTATTTAAGATAACGCCGCCATTCAGGTGCATGGTCTGGCCACTCATGTAGGAGGATTCCTCACTGGCCAAATAGACATAGGCAGGGCCCATTTCGCTGGGCTGCCCGGCGCGTTTCATGGGCACTTGGCCGCCGAATGACGCTACCTTCTCATCTTCAAAGCTGGCGGGAATCAGCGGGGTCCATACCGGCCCTGGCGCTACGGCGTTCACACGGATACCACGATCCATCAGCGACATCGCCAGCGAGCGCACCAACCCCTGAATAGCGCCCTTGGTGGCGGTGTAATCGATCAGCGTATCGTTGCCTTTAAAGGCATTGATTGAGGAGGTGGCAATAATGGTGTCGCCTTCGCTGAGATGCGGCAGGGCAGATTTGCTCAGATAGAAATGGCTGAAAATATTGGTCTGGAAGGTGCGTAGCAGTTGATCATCGGGGATCTCGGTAATGTCATCCCAATCGTACTGCTCGGCGGCGTTGTTGATGACGATATTGATCTTGCCGAAGTGGTCGAGAGTGCGCTTAACGATCTCACGGCAAAACGCTGGCGCTGCCACATCGCCTTTCAAAACCAAACAGCGACGGCCTTCGGCTTCCACCAGCCGCTTGGTCTCTTCTGCATCTTTGGTTTCTTTAAGGTGCACGATCACGCTGTCGGCACCTTCGCGGGCATAGTGAACGGCGACTGAACGTCCTATGCCGCTGTCGCCACCGGTAATAATCGCGACCTTGTCCAGTAACTTATCGGCGCCCCGGTAGCTTTCACGAATGTATTCGGGCTCTGGGCGCATGGCGTGTTCATCACCAGGCTGTTTATCCTGGTGCTGGGGTGGTTGGTGTTGATCACTCATGTGCGGTCACTCCATTGTTGGCACAATTTGGTTTGCACATACGGTTAGTTATCGTAAAACATCACTTACTAACCACTGTTCAGGCCCTCGTATCCTCGAGTACCTTCACGCTGTAAACGTAGACCAAGGTAGTAACAACGGCAAACCAGGAAGCGAACGCTGAGCAATAAAACGGTTGGTCATGCAGAGAAATGATAGTGGCAGGTTATTGATGCTATCAATATTGCTAATGTAGCTGCTATAAAGCTATTTACTTGTTTTAAGTGTTTGTTTTAAATATTGTTTAATTGCAGTTATGTCGTGGGTGCTTATGAGGGTGAATTGCAAGTTGAAGGGGAAGGGCTACAGTTAAGTCAGCCAGGGATAGGAGGCACCACGAACGCCTCCCACTCTTTCGCTCACCCACTACGGTAAGGAAGAAGCGATGACTCAAGTTCCCGATAAAGACCAGAAAGCCCCTAAAGAGAAGGATGACCACCATGATGAGGCCAATCCGATGCCGGATACTCATCATGTAAACCCGGAGTCCGATGACGATAAAAAGTCAGGCAGGGATACCAAGAAATAAGCTATGCAACATTGTTTCTATGCAGAATTGTTTAGGCCAACGCTAAACAATAAAGGCGCTACTTCCGGTAGCGCCTTTTCTGTCAGTGTTAAACCTCTATGTTAATAGAGGACGTTGATACGGCAACGTCACCTAGCGAGGTAGGCAGCAACTGACCCAATGAGGAGTAGAGGGCGTCAGAAGTGGATGCTGCAACCGCTCGATCAGTCTTTTCCATTATGTCTTCAGCTTTCTTTAGCTCACGACGAGCTTCTTTATCTTCTTCATTCAGCCGAACCTTAAGTTCGTTAACTGCTTCGCGCAGCGCTTTTTGGGCGTCAGTCAGTACGCCGCGTAGTGCGTGTTCACTAGCGCTGGGGCCATTGGATTTCGAGCGGTTGTCTTCATTCTGAATGAGATTGGGTAGGCTTGGTAATACGCCGAGCTCGGTGGATTCATCGCCTTCAGGCTCGCCCGCTGCCTTCTCGGCCTCTTGCTCAGCAGCCTTTTTAGCATCATCTTCGGCTGTTTCCGCACTGGCTTCGGCTTGCTGCGCGTCACTGGAAACCGTTACCTGGGCGCTCTCATCGCCACCCGCCTGGGCCGCGGCTGAGTCGGCCCCGTTGGCTTGGGCCTCGGCCGGTTGAGCTGCTGTCGTGGGAACTGCTGGCGTTGCAACCACGGACGGGATTGCGGTCATGCCAGCACCACCGCCACCTTGATTGTTCAGTAGCTTAGCCGCACCGGCAAGCTCACGGGCGATGCTCTTGAGCTCCTTGGCCATGTTTTTAAGCTGTTCAGGAGAGGCGAAGGCCATCATGGCTTTCAGCATTTCAATCCGCTGACGCAGGAAGCCCACTTTATCGGTGGCCTGCTGCTGGGAGGCTTCCTTTGGCGTAGGCAGCGACGCCAAGCTTTCCAGCGCTTCCTGCTGCTTTTTAAGACGCTTTGTGAACGGGTCGTCTTCAGCAGACTCGCTCTTTTGGGGGGCGACGCGGGTAGGCGTTAAAAACTGCGGCTTATCTTGGCGCTGATTAATTAGTGTAAAAGACGAAAATCCAATCTTCATGGCGGTATCCTCTCCTCATTGTTAGAAGATATCGGCCATTTAACTTAGGTCTTTAACCCCCGGACTTTAAACGCCGCTTAACTTCCACGCTTAGCCTGCCTTCACCTAGCTTCAGTTTCAGCTTCTGGCCGGGCTGGGTATCTTCCGCGCGGCGAATGATCTGCCCCTGCTCATCCTGGGCAATTGCATAGCCACGCCCCAGCACCGCTAGCGGGCTGACCGCGTTTAACTCCCGTGCGGCGGCTTTCAAGCGTGCCTGTCGGCTCTCCAACTGGCGCTGCATCGCACTCCCCAAACGGCGCTGTAACTGGCTCACGCGTTCGCTTTCTGCGCGATGCAACCGCGCCATATCCTGGCTGGCCAAGCGCCTGCTCAGCTGTGTCACCTGGGCTTTCTGCTGGCCGAGCGTTAACTGCATGGCGCGATTCAAGCGCTGATCAAGGGCGGTTAAGTGCTGGCGCTGACGGTTGAGCTGTTCGCCGGGGTGGCGCAGCTTGGCGCGCAGGGTATCCAGCCGCTGGCTGTCGCGCTCCAGGCGGGCCTGCATCGCCCTCTGCAAACGGCTGTGTTGATGTTCAAGCTGGCGCTTAAGGGTGTGTTGGTCGGGAACCAAGCGTTCGGCGGCGGCCGATGGGGTGGGCGCGCGCATGTCTGCGGCAAAATCCGCCAGGGTGATATCCACCTCGTGGCCTACCGCCGACATCACCGGTAGCCGGGAGTGAAAAATCGCCCGCGCCAAGTGTTCGTTATTGAACGCCCAGAGGTCTTCCAGGCTACCGCCACCGCGAGTGATCAGAATCACGTCCCGCTCAGGGTCTAGCCGCGCCTGACGGTTAAGCAGCGCCAGCGCTGAAATCATCGCCGGGGCGGCTTCGGCACCTTGAACGGGCACCGGAATCAACGTCACGTCCGCCAGTGGCCAGCGCGCTTCCAGCACCGCCAGCACATCACGAATGGCTGCCCCGGTGGCGGAGCTCAAAATCAGCAGCTTACGGGGTGGGAAGGGCAGCGGCCGGGCATTGGCAAACACGCCTTCGCCTTCCAACTGCGCTTTTAAGCGCTCAAACGCCGCCAGCAGTTCCCCCAGGCCTGCCGCCTGCACAGCATCGGCAATTAGTTGGTAGTCGCCGCGGGGCTCGAACAGCGACACCCGCCCGCGCAGCTTGACCTGATCACCGTTGCGCATCGGCGCCGAAACAAACCGCGCCCGCTGACGAAACAGCGCGCAGCGGATCTGCGCTCGGTCATCCTTCAACGTGAAATAGACATGCCCCGACGCCGGGCGTGAGACATTAGAGAGTTCGCCCTCCACCCACACCTCGCCCACATCGCGCTCAAGGGTCTGCTTGGCGCGCTGGTTGAGTTGGCTGACGGAGAGCGTTTGGGCGGGTGTTTGGGTCATGGCGGATATCTGAATGCAGGGCACTGTAGCCTAGCATCAAATACTAGCGCTCATCGAATATAGAGCGGGGCAAATTCGTTGCCCCGCAAGCGCTATCGATGCTGAGAACGTCGACGAATCCATTCGCCGGGAAGGGTTAGCAACAAGCAGCAACACATCATTAGCAGCGCAAGAAGAGCAACAGAAGCCATATCAGACCCTGCGTCGGAAATATTGCTGTAAAGCAGGAGCGGTAGCAGGTTGATCTGTGAACCGGTAAGCGCCAGGGCCGTACCATAGGCGCCAAAAGCTACGGCAGCACAAAGGCTCCAGGAGGAGATCAACGCAGGCAGTAACGGCGGTAGGTACACGTCACGAATTTGCTGCCACCGAGAGGCACCAAAGCTTTCGGCCATCACCAGCTGGCGGCGGTCAAGCCCTTGAACCACCGGTAGCATCAGTAACACCACGCGGGGTACCAAGAAGTAGGCATACACCAACACCAATCCCTGTGGGGTATACACAAAGCGGCCAAACCATGCCGGGTCTACGCCCAGCGATGCCAGGGACAGGGTGATAAAGCCTGCCCGCCCCAACAAGAGGATAAAACCATATGCCACAATCAAGCCGCTGAAAATCAGCGGGAGAGAGATCAGCCAGAGAAGAAAAAAGCGTCGCCGTTCCGGCTGATGATAGAGAAACTCGGCAATCACGACACCAACGATGACCGACAAGAGCGCAGTGCTCATTGATAAAGCAACGCTGGTTATTAAGCTTTTAAACACCAGCCCTTCGTCAAGAAGACGAGCACCCGTGATCAAAGGTGACTCAAGCGCTGCAATGATCAGCAGTGTCAGCGGCACCATAAAAAACAGCGTGTAAATAATGCCGCTGGGTAGAACCAGCGGCAAAACGCTAAAAAAGCGCAGGCGAGGCATGGCGTGGCCTTATTGATTAAGGACGTGCTGAGTCCACTGGTGGCTGAGGTCAGCGCTAATGCTTGACGCTTTTTGCACATCCAACGGGCGAATCTGCGGCGCCTCTACCAGCGTGTCGGGCAGCTCGATATCTCCATTGACAGGGCGAACAAATCCTTCCGCAAAGGTACGTTGACCCTCGTCCGACATCACATAGTTCAGCCACAAGCGCCCGGCATTAGGGTTTGGCCCGTTCTTAACCAGCGAAATAGCATACGGCGCTGCCACTGAAGCCTCTTCAGGGATCACCACCGCAGCGTTGTCGCCCATGCCATCGGTAATGCTGGCTTTTAGACCGTCGTTTTCATAGCCGATCCAGATAGGAATTTCACCGCGCACGAACTGCGCATAGGGCGTGGTACCAACCACACGGGCAACATTACCGATGCGGCTCAACTCCGCGAGATAATCGATGCCCGGCGTTAAATTATCGAGATCGCCCCCCATCGCATAATTGGCCGCCAGAGTTAGGACTTGGCCTTGCCCGGTCGAGCGCGGGTCAAGGTACACAATGCTGTTACGGTACTGCTCATCGAGCAGGTCTTCCCAGCTTTGCGGTACTTCATCGACTAACTGCGTATTAACGATAAAGGCCACGTTCAAGGAGTGGATCGTGAACCACTCACCCGCGTCTGCTTTGAAGACATCGGGAATGCTGTCGAAATTGATGGGAGTAAAGGGGCTTAGCAGCTCTTTTTCATAGGCATTAATGGCGGAAGAAGCGTAGTAGTAGGCGGTATCGGCCTGGGGGCGGTTGCGGGCCTGCTCCAATGCGACCACGGTGGCACCCGAGCCCAGGTCGTTAAAGACAATCTGAACGCCGGGGTAGCGCTCTGTGAAACGATTGAATTGGCTTTGCCAGTTGGCCCAAGTTGGGCCGGTATCAAACGATACAACCAACCCCTCTTCCTGAGCAGCTTCGTAGAGTTCTTGTTCGCCATCGTAGAACTCCGAATCCAGCGTGTTGGCCGCATACGCCGATAAAGGCAGCAGGCTGATGGCCGACAATAGGCAATAAGCGAAAGAGCGTTGCATGATGGTACCTCAGCGGTTGAAGAGATGAATGTGAGTGGGGGGGAGCGCCACGTGAGTGATGTGATCCGGCATTGAAGCCGACTCAAGCGACAACGTGGTAGTGCCGCAGAGAAGATACTGACGTTGCTGGGCGCCCAGAAACTGCCTCTCTATCACCGTGGCAGGCGCCTGGTTAGCGATATCGCTAGCTGGGTTGGCAATAATGGCTTCGGGACGAATCATGGCGCGCACAGTTTGCCCCTCAGTAAAGGCGTGTGGTGTCACTTCCAGGATGCCCAGGTCGGCGGTTTGAATGCGCTGCGAATCGAGCACCTGAGCGTCGATAAAGTTGGTGCGACCAATGAAACGTGCCACGGCTTCACTAACAGGCTGCGTGTAAAGCTGGTGGGGCGCGCTGTGTTGAAGGAGCTTGCCCTGTTCAAGCACTGCAACGTGATCGCCCAGCATCAGCGCTTCTTCTTGATCATGGGTGATCATCAGCGTGGTGACGCCGAATTGACGCTGTATATGCTTGAGCTCCTGGCGCATCGACTCCCGCCGGGAAGCGTCGAGCGCCGAAAACGGTTCGTCGAGCAGAAGGGCACGGGGCTCGAATACCAGCGCGCGTGCAATGGCCACTCGCTGCTGCTGGCCACCGGAAAGCTGGGATGGATAGCAATGTTCCAACGCCTCAAGGCCTACATCATGGAGGATCTTGCGGGCGCGTCGGTGGCGCTCTCCCTGGCGAACACCTTTAACCTTAAGCGGGTAGGCGACGTTGCCAAGCACTGTCATATGGTTGAAAAGCACATAATCCTGCAGCACGATTCCCAGCCCGCGCTCGCCGCATGAGAGCTGGGTAACATCCTGATGATCAAGTAGAACGCGCCCTTGAAGCGGGGTGAGGAAGCCCGCGATAAGCTGTAAAAGCGTACTTTTTCCCGATCCGCTGGCACCCACCACCACAAGAAATTCGCCCGTTTCTACCTGCAGGTTGATGTCGTGAACACCCACGCTGCTATGGGGGTAGTGGAACTGGATGTTTTCTAGCGCAATCATTGCGGTAACTCCCGGGAAGAGGATCGGCCCAGCCGCCACTGCACCAGGGTGGAAAACAGCGAGAACAGCAGTGCGAGTGAAAGCAGGAAAAGCGTTGCGGCGCAGGCGAAGCCCGTCGTGCGGTAAAACGCTTGGATCAACACCACTGGGTAGGGCTGGGTCATAAAACCTGAAATCAGGTTGCTCAGCTCAAACTCGCCAATGGACAGCGCCGCAACCGTTAAGCTGCCGGTGAATACCGAGCGATATACCAGTGGCAAATAGAGGTGCACAAAACGTTGCCACTCGGCTGCCCCAAGGGACTGGGCCATGCGTTCATACGCCTTGAGGGGAGAGGCCTCGATATCGGCATATACGGTGTAGAAAAGGTAGGGAAACGTCACCACCACATGGCCTGCTACCAGCAGCCAGGGGCTACCCAACCAGGGCAGCATGGCGGTACTAAAGGCCAAAATGAAAGCAAAGCCTATGACCAACTGGGGAACGGCTACTGGCAGCATGACCAGAAGGCGCGTGATGCTCTGCGCCACGGCAGGGAACTTGAGCGTGACGCCATACACCAGTGGTACGACGAGTAATATATTGATCAGGCAGGTGGTCAAGGCCAGCTTGAAGGTCGTTACCATCGCATTTCGATAGGTGGCGTCTTCCCATACCGTGATAAACCAGCGCCAAGTTAGCCCCTCAGGTAGCAGCGTGTTGCTCCAATGATCACCGAAAGCGCCTATAAGCAGGAGTACGATAGGGGCCAGCAAGTAAACCAAGTAACCATAAGTGATCAATCGCATGTCTGCCCCCTAACCACGATTAAATATAAATGACCATAATGTAAGAATTTGATCGTTTGTTGATGTATTCATGACGGTTGTGTGACTCCCCATAGGTAGGAAGCCGTGAGGCGCAGGGCTTCCTCTACGCTGCTGACAGGTGTAATGCCTTCAGCAGTGGGGGCGTCCGGAAAGGTGAGTACAGGCTTGTCAAAATGGCGGCCAAAGGCCACCTCGGTGTGGGTGCCCAAGCTTCCGCCAACGGCGATCAGCAGCACACTGGCTCGGGCGATAAGCACGTTGCGTGCCTCGCCCAAGCCGCTGGCAATAGGTAGGGTAACCCAAGGATTGGCAGCCTCTGCGTGGGTATCGGGAAGCAGGCCGATGACCTCGCCTCCTTGAAGTGCGGCTCCCTTGCTGGCCGCTTCCATAACGCCGCCCCGGCCACCGCATAACAGCGGAATGCCCAGCTCGGCCAGCCCCGAGCCTAAGGCATAGGCTATTTCAAGCTGGCGCTGGGTGGCCTCGCGAGGCCCAATCACGCCCACCGGAGGCCGCTGCATCGGCGTATTGCTGTGCTTCAGTGCAATCAGTGCTTCGTGAGGCAGGCAGGGGGATTGCAGTACAGCTGGCCAGTCGGCCTTGCCAAGCGGACGCATTTAGGGCGACAGAGGCTCATCTGCGTGCGTCATGATACGCTGGCATTCATCAAGATAAATTTGTAATGTCTGAGTCATGTTTTGATCAAAATGTAAGAATTTGATCGTTATGGTCGCGCCCCGCTGTGTCAATTTGATGACGGACGGTCGCAAGGCCGGATTTTTTTATCAGGGGATTGTTTGTTACCGATGACTGACCTAGCGCATTTGAACCCACGCCATCGCGAGCTAATTGCCTTGGTTGAATTGCATGGGCATGCCTCGATCGAATTTCTTGCCCAGCGACTCAACTGCTCCGCTCAAACCGTGCGGCGCGATATTCGTAAACTCTGTGACGCTAATGTGCTGCAGCGTTTTCGGGGCGGGGCCCGGATCGAAAAACCTCAGGTGAGGCTAGGCTACGCCACCAAGCAGGATGTGCAGCAAGTTGAGAAGGGGCGTATGGCGGCATTAGCGGTGTCGCAATTGCAGGAAGGTGAAGCGCTGTTTCTGGATACGGGCACAACCTGCGATCACGTTGCCCGCGAGCTGTTGAACTACCGTAAAAGGCTGCACGTGGTCACCCATAATTTAACGGCCGCGCTGACGCTCGCTGCCCAGCATCAGTTGTTGGATATTCATGTGGTGGGCGGAAAGGTGGCGGGGCGGGATGGCGCGTTGACTGGGTCGCGCACCATCAAAGAGCTGGCCAGCTATCGGCTGGATGTGGCGATGATTGCTGTTTCGGGCATAGATGCTGAGGGCTATCTGCTCGACTTCGACAGTGAAAAAATACAAGTAAAGCAGACCATGATGCGCCACGCAGGCCGTAAAGTGCTGCTGATGGGATCAGCGAAATTATGTCAGCGCGGTATCCAGCGTGTTGCTCATCTTGATGAGTTTGATCAAGTGATTTGTGATGTACCTGCACCCGAAGAAATTCAGGCGCTCATGACCTACCCTGAGTGTTGGCAAGAAGCTTTATAGGCTCGCTGGTTGAGTTGGCTGACGGAGAGGGCAGTGGGCGTTGGTGCTTTCATTACTATCCCTTGCTTTAGGGAATCCGGGAATCTTTACAGCTAGTCGCGTAAAGTGGTGTCGTTATTTCAAAGTATCATTGTATGACCGAGGGAATCACGAGGAAATGCTATGAGCCACCAGCTTACACCGCTGATCGCTTTTTACCGTGGCGAGGCACCGGATCATAAAGGGCGCTATATCAATGCCATCTGGGCCTTATCTCACTTCTGGCTAGAGCATACCCATGATTATATTCAGTGGCTTTTTCCCATTCCCGAGGCTGGCCGTTTTAACGGTTTTGCTCCGCGACTGACTGATGTCGAGCGTGAAGTATTTCACGACGATAGTGCGTTACGCGAGCAGCAGCGCGTGTCGCTGGATGTGATGCTAAGTTTTTTGGGTTTAACTCGGGATGGGCTCACCATTACTGCCCAGCCGAGCCTCAATATCCGCGAGCATATTTGGCTCAAAGCAGGTGGGCATAATCACCTGCGTATCTCGAGGATGATTCGTTCGTTGGCACTTTGTCACCAGTACGATCTGGCGCTAGCTTTACAGGAAGCGGTGATACGTATTGGTACCGAGCAGGGCATCGTTTCGGATGCCTCGATCCAGTATTGGAGCGAGGCGCATAAAGAGTAGCCTGTATTATTCGGATGTTGTTACTGGCATGCCGCAATAATAGAAAAGCCGTAAAGCCTAACGTCTGGCGTTCCCTCTACGAGGCAGCCTCTTCGGCGTGATGTGGTCACCGGGTCTGTGAGTGGCTGGAAATAGCTGAAGTGGTGGCTCGCTGGGTCATCGTTATTCACGTCGGTATTTAACTGAGATACGATCCTTTCGTGTGTTGCAGCGCTGAGCGCTTCCCATTGATCCGTATTGCCCTTCTGTCTGTTATCCACATGCAGGTAGAGGGCGATAGGGAGCTTGATAACCTTCTTCTTTAGTGCTTTTCCCAGGCTTGTTTCATCAAGCTCGATGAGCTGATTGACGGCTTTCTGCCACGGGCGAACGAGTCGCTGTGTCGTTGTTGTGTATTCTTCACCAAGTTGACGACCATTCACAGAAGCACGAATGACTTTTAGTTCGACGAGAAAGCTGGTGCTGCGATAGTCGAAAATGATATCCACTCGGCCTTTGCCGCTGGCTTCATCTGTCTGACGAGATACCTGTACTTCAGTGGCAATGTGGCCAATCTGGCTATTAAAACCATCACTGAGCAGCGCCTTGATAAAGGTACCGTAGAGTTCCCGCTCATTGGGAATACGTGTATTGCGAATGAAATGACGCGTATCTGGATCGTCAAGCGCTTCCCCCAAAGCACTGCATAACGTCACCATCATATCGCGCGAAACACGTGCCCCCGTGATGTTATCCGGATTGCTGTAGTAGAGCTGCCTAGGTTGGTCTGCCATCCTTGTTCCCTTTTATTAATAATAAACAGCATGATACACCTCTTGGCCATACTATTCGCTTAAGGGGTTGCTTGGCGCGCTGGTTGAGTTGGCTGACGGCTACCTCTTATTTGAGCGTGTCTGAAAAGGCTTCGTCCAACCACTTAATGAAGTTCCGCTTGGCTTTAAATTCGCTACGTAGCTGCGTCAGTATTTGCGCGAAAGCAGTGTACTGAGCTGGCGTTTCCAGGCTCTTTTCCAGCTCTTTAAGCAACGCGATGCCCTGTCGATAGCCTTGGTTGTTAGTCTGTTTTACATACAGCCTTACCAAACGCAGGTACAGTGGTATACGTGCATCGGGAGAGGGCAGGGCTTTGGCTAATTGATACAGCAAGTGCGCTGATACTTTATGCTCAGCGCATAATGCTTGGGCATCGTCCAAACGTCCCTCGTACAAATAAACTTCCAATAAGGTGTCTTTTGCCCGCTGTGCTTGGTAGAAGGGCACCTTCTCCGACGGTTGGGTGATGCATTTTAATAGCCAGTCACAGGCCAACTGGCGATAATCGATGGCTAAATTATGCGCCTCCATCAGCGCCACTAGCTGCCGGTAATCCTCCAACTGTTGGGTGTGCTGATAGATCCCCCACTGTTGCTCCGCCGCCGCGTCTGTTTCACCGCGATGCAGTTTTAGGCGTATCTCAAGCCGGTTGCGTTCAAGGCGCCAGTGATAGTCGTTTTGTTTCTCGCACTTAGCGGCATAGTTTAGCCACGCTTCTACCTTATCCCAGGCTTCATACTCCATACACAGCTCAGCGGCCTCTAGGCAGTCCTTCTCGTCGCTGATGGTTTTCTGATACAACGCCAAGATAGCGGCTAGGTCACCGGCGGCTTGTGCGCGCTTAAGCAAAGGATCGCGCAGGCGAATCAATCGGTAGCGATCCTCCCATTCCATGGTGGCTGCTTGGTTCGGCAGTGCATCCAGGGCTTGTTGCAGGCGCTCATGGTAGGCGTCTTGGCTCGCTTGGCTCAGCACGTCTAAATATGCATCAGGAATGGGTGGGTATCGATCCTCTTCCCCGCCAAAAGATTTTTCATACAGATAGCCTGCTAGCTTGTCGGCAGGCCAGTCGAGCCGCTTTACGGTCTGAATGTGCAAAGTGTGTAAGAGGTGTTCGCAGTGGAAACGAAAGCCGCCGGAGTCATCAATGGTTTCCAGTGCTTTATCCATGCGCGCGAGTGCGTAGTCCACCAGTGCCAAGCTTTTTTCTGGGGGGAGTTGCGGCACCTGTTCCACCAGTTGTTCAATAACGGCTTCTGCTTTGCTGAAATAGTGGCTCACTTGCGAATAGCGGAACAACCCGCGATTAATGGGAAACGCGGCAGTGATACGTTTTTTCAGCGCCTTGTGATCCAGCACGCCCAGTGCCGCATCTGCTTTCAACAACCACTGCTGGTGCAGCACCGGGTCATTTTCAATAAGCGTTAGCAGCGTTTTGACCAGCGAGGGTTTGTCTAACGTCTCTAAGTAAGCGTGAATGCGATCTGAAGTGTCGCCCTCTGCCAGCTGTGCTTGTTTGGCATGCTCGGCGCGGTACGCTAGGGCAACGGCTACGCAGTGCTTGCAGAAATCAATGCCTTCGGAAGCGGGGCAATTACAACCGCCGCTCAAACCTTGCTTGGTTAACTTCAATGCCACATGGTAAAGCTCGCTGCCATCGACGTCAGCGTTAATGGTGGCACCGCTTTTATCCCAGTTGATCACCATGCCCTGTTGGTAATATTGAACCCCGCGGGCAAAAGCCGCATCACCCGCCAACATAACCAGCTGTGAGTCTGAAATTAACGTCTCATCCATTGTCGCCGCCTGACACTTCTGTAGAGCTAAATGACGTATAGGCTAACATTAACCGCAGGGTGCTGACTGTCACGGGGTATGCGCTAGCAGCGCGCCAAGCAGAAGCAGTGGCGAGAGTAGGGGTAGTGGCATTGCTGGGATGGCCCTCAAAACGCTATAATAGGCGATTAACCTTTCACGCCCCACTTCCTCTCAATCAGGGTGTTGCCGCTATGCTACGTATGGCCCAAGAAGCACTAACGTTCGATGACGTTCTCCTCGTTCCCGGCTTCTCCGATGTCCTACCCAAGGATGTCAGCCTCAAAACCCGCCTGACCCGCAATCTTTCGCTCAATATTCCGCTCCTCTCTGCCGCGATGGACACCGTTACCGAAGCGCGTCTAGCGATTGCGATGGCCCAGGAAGGCGGCATCGGCATCATCCATAAGAGCATGGCCATGACCCAGCAAGCCGCTGAGGTGCGCAAGGTCAAAAAGCACGAAAGCGTGATTGTGAAAGACCCGGTCACCGTTAGCCCTAAAGCCAAGCTCGAAGACCTGCTCGCCATGGCCCGTGAATACGGCTTCTCCGGTTTCCCCGTGGTAGAAGGCGAAACCCTGGTGGGTATCGTGACCGAACGCGACATGCGCTTCCAGCCCAACCATGGCGACAGCGTTGAAGCGATCATGACGCCGCGCGACCGGCTGGTTACCGTCAAAGAAGGTACCGACCTCGAAACCAGCAAAGCCAAAATGCGCGAACACCGCATCGAAAAAATGCTGATCGTTGATGACGAGTTCCACCTGCGTGGCCTAGTCACCTTCCAGGATATCGAAAAAGCCCGCACCTACCCAATGGCTGCCAAAGACAGCGACGGCCGTTTGTTAGTCGGCGCAGCGGTAGGCACCGGCCCGGAAACTCCGGATCGCGTGGCCGCCCTGGCTGAAGCAGGCGTGGACGTGATCATTGTCGATACCGCTCACGGCCACTCCCAAGGCGTTCTCGACCGCGTTCGCTGGATCAAAGAGCACTTCCCGCAGATTCAAGTGATTGGCGGCAACATCGCCACTGCCGGTGCTGCCCGGGCGCTGGCCGAAGCAGGCGCGGATGCTGTTAAAGTCGGTATCGGCCCTGGCTCGATCTGCACCACGCGCATTGTAGCCGGCGTTGGCGTACCGCAAATTACCGCGGTTTCCAACGTGGCCGAAGCGCTCAAAGAGTACGACATTCCGCTGATTGCCGACGGTGGCGTGCGCTACTCCGGTGATTTGGCCAAGGCGATAGCCGCTGGCGCCAGCGCCGTAATGGTCGGCGGCCTGCTGGCTGGTACCGAAGAAGCCCCCGGCGAAGTCGAGCTCTACCAGGGCCGTACCTACAAAGCCTACCGCGGTATGGGTTCCATGGGTGCCATGTCCCAGAATCAGGGCAGCGCCGACCGCTACTTCCAGGATAAGAGCGAAGGCGCCGAGAAGCTGGTGCCGGAAGGCATTGAAGGCCGCGTTCCCTATAAAGGCATGATGAGCGCCATCGTCCACCAGCTGATGGGCGGGCTGCGCGCCTCCATGGGCTACACCGGCTGCCGCGATATTCAGGAAATGCGCACCAAGCCGGAGTTCGTACAAATTACCGGCGCTGGCTTTAACGAATCCCACGTCCACAACGTGCAGATCACCAAAGAAGCTCCCAACTACCGGGTGAGCTAACCAGCAAGATTAGTTATATGGCGCGGCGGGCATTGCCCCGCCGCTTGCTTTTTGGCCTTACCAGCGGCACCCACACCGCTTAACCGAGACCCCGCCATGAGTGACATTCACGCCCATAAGATTTTGATTCTCGACTTCGGCTCCCAGTACACCCAACTGATCGCCCGCCGCGTACGCGAGATCGGCGTCTATTCCGAAGTCCGCGCGTTTGATATCACCGAAGAGGAGATCCGCGAGTACAACCCCAACGGCATTATCATGGCCGGTGGCCCGGAATCCGTCACCGAACTGGACTCCCCGCGTGCGCCCCAGTGCGTGTTTGAGATGGGCCTGCCGGTGTTTGGTATCTGCTACGGCATGCAGACCATGGCTGAGCAACTGGGCGGTAAGGTAGAAGGCTCCAACCAGCGTGAATTCGGCTACGCGCAGATTCAGATCGACGAAGACAACGCGCTGTTCAAAGACATCAAAGACCACGTAGACGCTAAAAGCGGCAAAACCCTGCTGGACGTATGGATGAGCCACGGCGATAAGGTCGCCGAAGCGCCCGCCGAGTTCACCGTGACCGCCTCCACGCCAAGCTGCCCGATTGCCGCCATGGCCTGGGAAGAGAAGCAGTTTTACGGCGTTCAGTTCCACCCGGAAGTCACCCACACCCTGCAGGGCCAGCGCATTCTTGAGCACTTCGTGCTGGATATCTGTAAAGCCGAAAAACTCTGGACGCCTGCACAAATCATTGAAGACCAGGTACAGCGTGTGCGCGAGCAAGTGGGCGACCGCCACGTACTGCTCGGCCTCTCCGGCGGCGTGGACTCCTCTGTGGTTGCCGCGCTGCTGCACAAAGCGATTGGCACCCAGCTGACCTGCGTGTTCGTCGATAACGGCCTGCTGCGTAAAGCGGAAGGCGACCAGGTCATGGAAACCTTCGCCAAGCACATGGGCGTGAAGGTGATCCGCGTAGACGCCGAAGACCTGTTCCTCGGCAAGCTGAAGGGCGAGAAAGACCCGGAAGCCAAGCGCAAGATCATCGGCAACACCTTTATCGACGTATTCGATGAAGAGGCCAGCAAGATCGAAGGCGTCGACTTCCTCGCCCAGGGCACCATCTACCCGGACGTGATCGAATCCGCCGCCTCTAAAACCGGCAAAGCGCACGTGATCAAATCCCACCACAACGTAGGTGGCCTGCCGGAAACCATGAAGCTCAAGCTGGTTGAGCCGCTGCGCGAACTATTTAAAGACGAAGTGCGCAAACTCGGCCTGGAGCTCGGCCTGCCCTACGATATGGTCTACCGCCACCCGTTCCCTGGCCCCGGCCTGGGCGTGCGAATCCTCGGCGAAGTGAAGAAAGAGTACGCCGACATCCTCCGCGATGCCGACGCTATCTTCATCGAAGAGCTACGCGCCTCCGGCTGGTACGAAAAAACCAGCCAGGCATTCGCGGTGTTCCTGCCGGTGAAATCCGTAGGCGTCGTCGGCGACGGCCGCCGCTACGAATGGGTCATCGCGCTACGTGCAGTAGAAACCATCGACTTCATGACCGCCCGCTGGGCGCACCTGCCCTATGAGCTGCTGGAGAAGGTTTCCAATAGGATTATCAATGAGTTGGAAGGTGTTTCGCGGGTGACTTATGACGTTAGTAGCAAGCCGCCTGCTACTATTGAGTGGGAGTGATTGCTACTTGATAGCTTAGCTTGTTAACCCGCCAAAAGGCGGGT
>CEGE01000406.1_pt1 | contig 25998 bp, 21 predicted proteins | sample 306311 | NCBI WGS metagenome assembly CEGE01 (sample SAMEA2755654, study PRJEB7226) | microbial mat metagenome | biome: microbial mat; feature: hypersaline; material: grass silage | place: USA | collected 2014-02-19 | depth 0 m | reverse complement strand
GCGCTTCTGGCTGATTTCCAGATCACTGTACCCATTGGCGCGCTTGAAATCGTGGTAGCGTTCTACCCGCCAGGCGTTGTCGCGCTCGTCGGCGTCGACGGTTTTCTCCGAGAGGATCAGCACGCCGCCGGGTTCCAGCGCTGCATAAAGCCGCGCCAGTAGTGCATCGCGGTCGGCGGCGGGTAGAAACTGTAGGGTAAAATTGAGAATGATCATGCCCGAAGACGCATACTCTAGGGTACGAATGTCGGCTTCTTCGACCTGCATAGCGTACGCTGGGCACTCGTCAGCAAAGGTTTGCCGAGCCTGGGCGACCATGGCGGGCGATAGGTCAACGCCCGTATAGCGAAAGGCGTCAGGCGCCAGCGCCCCTGCCAGCGCAAGGCCGGAAGCGCCCAGCGAGCAGCCCAAATCATAGACATGGGCGCCATGGCGCAGGTGGCGCTGGGCAATTAAGCTCAACATGCCAAGAATTTGCCCGTAGCCGGGTACCGATCGGCGGATCATGTCAGGAAAGCAGGCGACCACCTTTTCGTCGAAAGAGAACCGCGCGACTCGGTCAAGGGGTGTCGAAAAGATAGCGTCACGGTAAGATGCATCACTCATGGGCAAGCCGGGATCATGGAAAAGGCGTGCTAGTTTACGCGCCCTTAATTGACTAGAACAGGCCTGTCTAGCATAGACTCACATAGAACAGCCCTGTTTAAGGTTATTAACCTGTTTAATGAACCCCGCTGCAAGGATCGACGCCACTGGAGAAGCTAAATGGCCTCAGCATCAAGCGCTACACCCGATACGTTACCGGCATGGCAGACGTTAAAGCATCACGCTGAAACGCTGCAGCACGTTCACTTGAAAACGCTGTTTGGCACCGAGCCTTCCCGCTGGGAAAGCTTTACTCGCCAGGTGGCGGGCTTGACGCTGGATCTTTCCAAGCAGCGCTGGGATGATGATACCCTCGAACATCTGTTTACGCTGGCTAGTGAAGCGGGCGTACCCTCTGCTATTGAAGCGCTGTTGAGCGGTAAGCGAGTGAACGTCAGCGAAAACCGCCCGGCGTTACATACGGCGCTGCGTTTACCCGCCGATGCGACGCTTGAGGTTGAGGGGGAAGATATCGTCGCTGCCGTGCATGAAAGCCTTGCCCAAATGGAGCGCTTGGTCAGCCGGCTGCACGCAGGGCAGTGGCGTGGTGCCACCGGCAAGCCGATTCGGCATGTGGTTAACCTGGGCGTAGGCGGTTCAGATCTAGGTCCACTAATGGTCACCCATGCCTTGGCAGATTTCCGACCCAAAGATATTCATCCGGTTGAGGTGCATTTTGCCTCCACCATGGATGGCTCCCAGTTAGCGGACTATCTGAGCCGGTTGAATCCTGAAACCACTATCTTTGTGTTGTCATCCAAGTCGTTCACCACCATTGATACACTTTCCAACGCTAACACCGCACGGGAGTGGTTACTTAGCCGCTTGACCCAGCATGGTGCGACGCCGATTAGCGCTGAGTTGGTGGTGCGTCAGCACTTTATTGGTGTGTCGGCGAGCCCTGAGAAAATGACCGAGTGGGGCATTGCTGACGATCACCAGTTGACCTTCTGGGAGTGGGTAGGCGGGCGCTACTCGCTATGGGGCACCATTGGCTTACCCATTGCGCTGGTGGTAGGGATGGCGAATTTCCGCGAGTTTTTAGCCGGTGCGCACGCCATGGACCGCCATTTTGCTGAGGCAGAAATGGCGGAGAACCTGCCCGTGCTGCTGGCGTTAGCGGGCATCTGGAATGTCAATTTCCTGGATATCCGCGCGCACTCCATTCTGCCCTACGATGGGCGCCTGGAGTATTTCGCCGCCTATCTTGAACAGCTTGAGATGGAGTCCAACGGCAAGTCGGTTACCCGTCAAGGCCAGCCGATTAACTACTCCACCTGCCCTGTGCTCTGGGGGCAGCTTGGCCCCAACGCCCAGCATGCGTTTTATCAGCTATTGCATCAGGGCACTCAACCGGTGGTGTGTGATTTTATCGCGCCGCTCAAGCGCTACGATGAGGTGGAAGATCCAGATACCCGCCGCCACCTTAAAACCCAGCATCGCCTGGCACTGGCCAACTGTTTTGCGCAGTCCCGCGTATTAATGCTTGGTGATGACGCTTTGGAAGACGACGGCCCACGGCCAGAGCACAAGCGTTATCGGGGTAACCAGCCCTCGACGACGGTGCTGCTTGACCAGCTCACCCCAGCGACCCTGGGTTCGCTTATCGCCCTTTACGAGCACAAAGTCTTTGTTCAGGCGGTGATTTGGGATATCAACCCGTTCGATCAGTGGGGCGTTGAGCTAGGCAAACAGATTGCCACGGATACCCAAAAAATTATCGACCATGAGGGAGATCTATCGCGGATGGATGCTTCCAGTAAGGGATTGATTGAAGCATTTTGGGCGGCTGAGCAGGAGTGAGCGGTGCAATTTTGTCGCTAGTATATTGTGAGCACATACAGAAAGGGCGCCGTGGATAAGTCGTAGAGGGGGTCATTTGCCATGGCCGGAATATGTTCCATACAATTCCGGCATTTCCGCCGTCCATGGCGGGCAGATGGCAAATATAGCGCCCAGGGATGGGGTTACAGCGCCCCCTCGTAGACTTATCGACGGGGAAGCCCTTTCCGCTTTGCCATTGATAAGCATGGCTAGATATACAGCTTTTTGCTTTTCCGCTATCCTGTGCCTCTTTGCAAGTCGGCAATGACACTTTTCAGCATTTGATATGGCTGCCAGTACGATTTTTCAGGGAACCGACGTTACATGACCCAGTTTGATGCCTCTCAGTACGGCGCGAGTTCCATCGAAGTCCTGTCGGGCCTCGAGCCGGTACGTAAGCGTCCCGGTATGTATACCGACACCACACGCCCCAACCACCTTGCTCAAGAAGTGATTGATAACAGCGTCGATGAAGCGCTAGCGGGCCACGCCACCATGATTAACGTCGTGCTGCATAGCGACGGCGGGATTGAGGTGCAGGATAATGGCCGTGGTATGCCCATCGACCTACACCCTGAACACGGTGTTTCGGGCGTTGAACTGATATTTACCAAATTGCACTCGGGTGGCAAATTCTCCTCCACTAGCTACCGCTTCTCCGGCGGCCTACACGGGGTAGGTGTCTCGGTGGTTAATGCGCTATCGCGCCGGTTGGATGTCGAAGTTACCCGGGATGGGGCACGCCATGCCATGGCCTTCGAGTTCGGTGAGAAAGTCGAAGAGCTGCATGAAATTGGTAAAGCCCCCAAGCGGGCAAGTGGCACTTTGGTGCGTTTCTGGCCGGATGAGAGCTACTTCGATAGCCCCAAGTTAGCGCTAACCCGGTTGAAACACCTGCTGCGTGCCAAAGCGGTGCTGTGTCCCGGCTTGAAAGTCACGCTGGTAGAACCTGACGGCACTTCCACAGAGTGGGAGTTCGCCGATGGTTTGCGCGACTACTTAGTTGAAGCCACCGATGGTTATGAAGTACTGCCCAAGGAGCCTTTTGTAGGCCACTTCAATGACGACGAGCACGGTGTCGATTGGGCGATTCAATGGCTACCAGAAGGCGGCGAAGCGCTGCTGGAGAGCTACGTTAACCTTATTCCCACCCCTCAGGGCGGTACCCATGTAAACGGCTTTCGTTCCGGGCTGCTGGACGCGCTGCGGGAATTCTGCGAATACCGCAACTTGTTGCCCCGCGGCATCAAACTCACCGCTGATGACCTTTGGGAGCGCACCTCCTTTGTGCTCTCAGTGAAGATGCTCGACCCGCAGTTTGCCGGGCAAACCAAAGAGCGGCTGTCATCGCGCACGATTGCCGGTTTTGTTTCCGGCGTGGTTAAAGATGCTTTCTCGCTATGGCTGAACCACCATGTGGATCAAGCCGAAGCGATTGCCGAGCTGGTCATCAGCGCGGCGCAAAATCGCCAGAAAAAAGCCAAAAAAGTCGCCCGTAAAAAGGTCACGTCCGGCCCGGCCTTGCCCGGTAAGCTAGCGGACTGCTCCGGCCAAGACCCTGCCCAGAGCGAGCTGTTTTTGGTCGAAGGGGACTCCGCTGGCGGCAGTGCCAAGCAGGCGCGTAACCGCGAGACCCAGGCGATACTGCCCCTGCGCGGTAAGATCCTGAATACCTGGGAAGTGGAAACCCACGATATCTACGGTTCCCAGGAGGTGCACGATATCGCCGTCGCCATTGGCGCTGACCCCGGCAGCGCTGATCTGGAAAAGCTGCGCTATCACAAGATCTGTATTCTCGCCGATGCCGACTCCGATGGCTTGCACATTGCCACGCTACTGTGCGCGCTGTTTGTACGCCATTTTCCGAGCCTGGTAGACGCAGGCCATGTGTATGTGGCGATGCCGCCCCTCTACCGGATTGATCTGGGCAAAGAAGTGCACTACGCCCTGGATGAGAGCGAAAAAGCCGCCATTCTCAAGCAACTGGCCAGTAAGCGCGGCACGCCTAATGTGCAGCGTTTCAAGGGCCTGGGTGAGATGAGCCCGCTGCAACTGCGTGAAACCACCATGTCGACGGAGACTCGGCGACTGGTACAGCTGACGTTGACCGTCGGCGATGGCACCATGGAAATGATGGATATGCTGCTGGCCAAGAAGCGTGCCGGTGATCGCAAAAAATGGCTGGAAGATTACGGCAATCTTGCCGATATCGAAGTGTAGGTAAAAGCAGACAAGCGTTAACAAGCCGTTGTTACAGTAACGCGTACTTTAGCCGATAGTTGAATGTAGAGCTTACATACTAAAAAGACGTAATAAACGTACATTCATATATAAGGGGAAGGCTTTTGTTTAACACGATATCTCGACAGTTAACGCTGTCTGCAGTCGTACTTATGCTTCTGATGGCGGCCAGTATTTACGGCGTAATGGCGTGGCGAGGTCAGCCGCTGGTTATCGATGCGAGCCAGTCATTGATAGAGCGTACGGGGGGCTCGATTGTAAATGCGCTCAATGGTCAATTAGCCCGGGTCGAAGGCAATACATCGAGCTTGGCGGCTTTGGCCGAATCGCTGCCGCGTGAAGAAGCCATTTACCTTGAGGCCTTGCCAAATGTCGTTGATGACAACGGCAATGCTACGGTGGCGGGCGGCGGTATTTGGCCGGAGCCTGGCGCATTTTCCTCAGGTGTCGAGCGCTTTAGCTTTTTCTGGGCACGCAACGCCCAGGGCGAGCTGGAATTTTTGGATGACTATAACGCAAGCGATATTGCCGCCTATCATGATGAGGCATGGTACAGCAGTGCCCGTGATGCGACTCCTGGGCAGTGTGTGTGGTCTGCTGCTTATCGCGATCCAGCGACCGGCGTCGCGATGGTGACCTGTAGTGTGCCTTATTACCTTGATAATGACTTTGCCGGTGTGGCCACCATTGATATGCAGTTAAACGGTGTTGCTGAGTTTCTCGCCGAAAATGGTGGTGGAACGGGCGGCTATGCCTTTGTACTGGATAAAGATCACAACGTGATTGACCTACCGGGCGTTGAGCAGGCGTCGGATGAAATGCGCGGCCTGGGCGATTTAGTGGGGGATATGCCTTGGCTTCAGCCCGTTGTAGAGGCCGTTGAGGCTGGCCGTGATGAGGCCAATGTAGAAAGTGCGGGCGTATTGGACGAGCCTGCGGCAGTGCGTTTGTTTGATATGCCAGACACTGGCTGGACACTCGGCTTGGTAACGCCTAGCGAACAGGTAACAGCCTTGGCGCGCACCTTAACGCGTGATTTATTGATGTTTATTTTACCGCTGTTGGCGCTGCTGCTCGCGCTAGGCTGGTGGGGTGGGCGTATCTTGTTACGTCAGATTCGCAGCACTACTGGGCAGATTGATCAACTGGGCCAGGGCGGTTCTAGTCGTGAACTGACCATTTATCGCGATGATGAAATCGGCGAGCTACGCGGTGCTGTTAATCGCTACGCGGAGAAGTTGCAGCGCCTGTTTGGTGATGTGCGTGGCGTAGCGGATGCCATTGCCAGTGAATCGACGGAAATTGCCGCGGGCAATACCGAGCTTTCTAGCCGCACTGAGCAGCAAGCGGCTTCTCTGCAAGAGACTTCTTCTACGATGGAAGAGATGGCCGCTACGGTGAAGCGCAATGCTGACAACGCTCAAGAGGCGGATCAGCGAGTGAAAGAGTCAGCAGAAAAAGTGAAACAAGGTGGAGAGCAGGTATCACGGCTGGCGCAATCCATGGAGGCTATCAACGCAAGCTCTACTGAGGTCTCTTCGATAGTCGATGTGATTGAAAACATTGCCTTCCAAACCAATATTTTAGCGTTAAATGCCTCTGTAGAGGCGGCGCGAGCCGGTGAACATGGGCGTGGCTTTGCCGTAGTGGCCAGCGAAGTACGTGAGCTGGCGTCGCGTAGCGCTGCTTCTGCCAGAAACATTAATGGGCTGATTAAAACCACCTCAGAGCAGATTGCCACCGGTAGTGGCTATGCTCAAGCAGCTGAATCCGCCATGAAAGATATCGTGGTGGCGATTGAAGAGGTTACTGCACGTATTAGCGAAATCAGCCAGGCGTCTGGCGAGCAGACCAACGGTATTGATGAGATCAACCGGGCGGTCACGCAAATGGATACGGTGACGCAGCAAAATGCCGGGTTGGTTAGCGAAGCGGCGAGTGCTGCCAATGAGCTGTCATTACAGGCTCAGCGCTTAAAAGGGCTGTTAGACGAGTTTCACGGTAGTTCTCAAGAAGCGTCATCTACGGCAGCGCTATCCAATGCATCAAACGAAAGGTATCAATTAACATAGCGAGCCATGTTAAGTGGCCGCGTGTCCGCTTATCAGCCGCCCCAACAGGGGCGGTTTTGTTGTCAAGGTAGGATATGATCGACATGGATATTCAAGTAGCGGAAGGAGACGTCGAGCGTCTCTCCCTGCGCGACTACACCGAAAAAGCGTACCTCGACTACTCGATGTACGTCATTCTCGACCGCGCCTTGCCCAATATTGGCGACGGCATGAAACCCGTGCAGCGGCGGATCATTTACGCCATGCGCGAGCTGGCGCTGCACGCCAACGCCAAGTACAAAAAGTCGGCGCGTACCGTCGGTGACGTGCTGGGTAAATTCCACCCCCATGGGGACAGCGCCTGCTACGAAGCCATGGTGTTGATGGCGCAACCATTTAGCTACCGCTACCCGCTGGTAGACGGCCAAGGCAACTGGGGTAGCCCCGATGACCCCAAATCCTTCGCCGCCATGCGCTACACCGAAGCCAAGCTTTCCAAGTTCGCCGAAGTGCTGCTGGGCGAGCTAGGCCAAGGCACCGTCGATTGGGCGCCCAACTTTGACGGCACCATGCAAGAGCCGCTGGTACTGCCGGCCAAGTTACCCCATGTGCTGCTCAATGGTGGCACAGGGATTGCGGTTGGCATGGCCACCGATATTCCTCCCCATAATGTCTCGGAAGTGGTCGAAGCCACCTGTCATCTGTTGCGCAACCCCAAGGCGACCACCGCTGATTTAATGGAATTCGTGCCCGCGCCCGATTTCCCCACCGATGCAGAAATTATTACCCCGCCCGCGGATCTTCGGAAGCTCTACGAATCCGGGCGTGGCTCGGTCAAGCTGCGTGCCCGCTACATCCGCGAAGAAGCCAATATTGTTATCACCGCCGTACCTTATCAGGTCAGCGGTGCCAAAGTATTGGAGCAGATTGCCGCGCAAATGCAGGCCAAAAAGCTGCCCATGGTGGCTGACCTGCGCGATGAGTCGACCCACGAAGAGCCGACTCGCCTGGTCATCGAACCACGCTCCAACCGCATTGACGTAGAGTCGTTGATGGCGCACCTATTCGCCACCACCGACCTGGAAAAGAACGTGCGGGTGAACATGAACGTGATCGGCCTGGACGGCCGCCCACGGGTGATGCCGCTGCCCGAAATGCTGGGTGAGTGGCTGCAGTTCCGGCGCAGCACGGTGCGTCGTCGTTTAGAGCACCGCTTAGGCAAAGTCGAAGACCGGCTGCATATCCTGGAAGGCTTGCTAATTGCCTACCTTGATCTGGACGAAGTGATCCGCATTATTCGCGAGGAGGACGACCCTAAAGCCTCGCTGATAGCAACGTTTAGTCTCTCTGAGCGCCAAGCCGAAGCCATTTTAGAGTTACGCCTGCGTCACCTTGCCAAGCTCGAAGAAATGAAAATTCGCGGCGAGCAGGATGAGCTGGAAAAAGAGCGCAAATATCTAGAGGGGCTGCTGGGCAGCGAAGCCAAGCTCACTACGCTGATTGAAAAAGAGATCCGCGCAGCAGGTAAAGAGCATGGCGATGAGCGTCGCTCACCGCTGGTCGAGCGCGAAGAGTCCAAGGCGCTGTCTGAAGTGGAGCTGCTGGGCGCTGACCCGATTACCGTGGTGCTCTCCGATAAAGGCTGGATTCGTGCGGCCAAGGGGCACGATATCGACCCCGAGGGGCTCTCCTATAAAGCCGGGGATAGCTTCCAACTGGCGGCGAAAGGTAAAACCAATCAGCCGCTGGTGCTGCTGGACGACACCGGGCGTGCCTATACGCTGTCTGCTCACAATCTTCCCAGTGCGCGGGGGCAGGGGGAGCCGGTCACCGGTCGCGCGAACGTTGCCGCTGGGGCGAAAATGGCGGGACTGATGTTCGCACCGCCGGAGCGGCGCTTCGTGCTCGCCACTGACGGCGGTTATGGCTTTGTGGCACGGCTCGATACGCTCACCGGTAAAAACAAAGCCGGTAAAGCGGTGCTCAGCCTGCCCAAAGGCTGCAATGTGATGGCGCCGGTCGAAGTGCCAGAGGGCGATGAGCTGTGGGTTGCCTCGGTTTCAAACGAAGGTCGGCTGTTGCTGTTTCCCTTGGATCAACTACCAGAAATGTCCAAAGGCAAAGGCAATAAGATGCTCGATATCCCTGGCCCACGCTCCGCCCGCCGGGAGGAGTTTGTTACCGGCATTGTGGTGCTCGCTGCCAGTGAGGCGTTAATGATTCATGCTGGTAAGCGCAAGCTAACCCTAAAAGCCGACGATTTAGCTTATTATCGTGGCGAGCGTGGCCGCCGCGGTAGCAAGTTGCCCCGTGGCTTCCAGAAAGTCGACCGTTTAGAGGCAGGAGAGTAAATAATGGCAGGAGCTAAGTGATGGCAGGCGGTGACTTGATCCTAACCGTTTTAGCGGCACGTTTAACCGCAGATATTCAATCCCAGGTAGATGCACTGATCGTGCAGTTTGGCCTACAAGAAAAGAGCACCCAGCGCCTTGCCGACGCCTCGTTACAGCAGAATAAGTGCATCGACTGTATTGAGTACCGTCTGGTAGGTGAGGTGGATATTGAAGCTGTCCGCAATGCGGCATTGGTACTGAGCGAAACCCTGAGTGTCGATATTGTTGTCCAAGCGAATACTCGCGATCACGTTCAGCCCCGTTTGGTGTGTTTCGATATGGACTCCACGTTGATCAAAGCTGAAGTGATTGACGAACTGGCCCGCCGCCATGGTGTGGGTGATGAAGTCGCAGAAGTCACCGAGCGTGCCATGCGCGGCGAGTTGGATTTCAAAGCGAGCTTTCGTGAGCGGATGAGTAAACTTGAAGGTTTGGATGAGTCCGTGTTGGCGGAGATCGCTGAGGAATTGCCGCTAATGGAAGGCGTAGAGCGCTTAATGGTTAACCTGAAGCACTTAGGTTTTCGCACCGCCATCCTCTCCGGCGGCTTCACCTACTTTGCTCGCCACTTACAGGAGAAGCTGGGCTTTGACGAGATCCATGCCAATGAACTGATCATCGAAAATGGCAAGGTAACCGGCGAAGTAAGTGAACCGATCGTCGATGCCGAGCGCAAAGCCGAACTATTAGAGTCCATTGCTCAGCGTGAAGGTTTTACCCTGGGTCAAACGATTGCGGTAGGGGATGGCGCCAATGATCTGAAAATGCTTGCCAAAGCGGGCATGGGGATTGCGTTTCGGGCCAAGCCCCTGGTGCGTGCCCAGGCGCGCCAGGCGATTTCAACCTCGGGCCTTGATGGCTTGCTCTATCTACTGGGCTATCACCAGCAGGATTTAACCCCGTAAATTCTGCTTTGGCACAGTCGCGCAAAGTGTCATTGCGAGGAGCCTGCGACGCGGCAATCTCAACCTGCGCAGGCGTAGTTCAACCCAAGATTGCCGCGCTTCGCTCGCAATGACAGATTCAGGATTGCCGCGCTTCGCTCGCAATGACAAAAGCGAGGTTGCTTAGCTTTCAGCCATGGCCTTTATCCGGGTGGGGTACCGGTTTATCGCCGACTTCTTCTGGACGCAGCTCTACCGGTTTACCCTGGGTTTTATCAGCGTGCTTTAAACGCAGGTGCAAGCCGGACTTGGCCAGCAAGTGGGCGCTAACGGGGGCGGTAATGAACAGGAAGAGCGTAATCAACATTTCCTGAATATCGGGTTTGCCATCCACGCTCCAGAAATACATCATCGAAGCGATCAGCATACAGCCGATACCCAGAGTGGTGGCCTTGGTCGGGCCATGCAGGCGCATATAAAAGTCACGCAAGTGGGCCATCCCTAGCGAACCAATAAACACAAAGATGCCGCCAGCAACCAGCAGCAGCGAAATAACCGCCTCTATTACTCCTGACATAACGCCCCCTGGCATGAGCCTTTCTGGCATAGCGGCTGCCTCTTTATGGAGGCGACGATCACGGTACTCATTCGATAATATCTCCGCGCAGAATATATTTGCACACCGCAACGGTACTGATGAAACCTAACATCGCGATTAGCAGCGCCGACTCGAAATAGGTTTTGCTGTTCAGCCATAGTCCCAGCAGCACGATCAGTGCAATCGAGTTGACGTACATAGTGTCCAGGGCGAGTACCCGGTCGGGCAGGCTGGGGCCGATGGTAAGCCGGTAGAGATTCATCAACAGTGCCATCACCACCAGGGCTAAGGTGATATAAAGCGCAATGCTCAGCATTCGTAAATCTCCTTGAGCGGACGTTCGTAGCGCTCACGAATCTGGTTAATCAGCGCCTCCTCATCGTCTACATCTAAGGCGTGAATCAGCAGTGACTTGCCATCCAGGCGCAGATTGGCGGAGACAGTACCGGGAGTCAGGCTAATGGTGCTAGCCAGCAGCGTGATAGTAAATCGATCCTCTAGCATTAATGGATATTCAATAAAATGAGGTTTCATCCTTCGCCAGGGGTTGGCAATCAAATACGCGACTTCGAAATTGGCCACTACGATATCGCCTAGTACTCGAAGTACAAAGCGCAGTAAGGCGAGAGGCTTAGAGATCCGGGGGCGTGCATCCCAAAAGCGGTGGGTCAGCAGAGGGATCAAAATGGCTAACGAGCCACCGAGTACGAATTGACCAAAGGCGTAGCTGCGTACCAGCAGCAGCCAAACGACTAGCAGTAGTAGCGATAAAACAGGCGTGGGTAGCCAGGGGCGCGGAGCAATCATTGGGCATCTCCAGCATCAGGTAGTAGCGTGCGAATCAGCACCTGGGGGTTGGCTAATTGCTCAGCCGTGGCTTGAGTGTAGCTGCTCACTGGCCCGGCCAGGGCGACTAACAGAGGGGCTGCACTCAGCAGCCAAATAACCCCAAACCACTGGCAATGGGAAAGCGGCGTACCGCTGATCGTGCCCCGGTGGCTACGCCAAAACAGCGTAGAGCCAGCCCGGGAGAGGGCTATCAGCGAGGCTAAACTGGTTAGCAGCAGCAGCGGCCATAGCCATAGTCGCTGGGTGCCTTCGGCAGCATTGAGCATCAATGCTTTGCCGAAAGCGCCGGAGAACGGCGGGATGCCTGCGACGGCGATAGCGCCGACAAAAAACAACATGGCGAGTGCTGCGCCCTGCACCATAGGGCGGCCCTTGACTATGCGAGTACCCGCTTTGCCACGCTGGAGGCCAATCATTTCCGCTAGCAGGAACAGACCCCCGGTGATCAACGTAGTGTGGATCAGATAGTAGAGTAGTGCAGAGACCGCCTGTGGCGAGCGCATGCCGATACCCGCCAGCAGCGTGCCCACTGACACCAGCACTAAATAAGCAACCAGCAGTCGTAAGTCCCTTGCGGCCATTACCCCAACGCCTGCGGCAGCCAGGGTAGCGAGCGATAGCCACCACACCCAGGGCTGTTCCAGCGCCTCCAAACCGCCAGCGCTATCGCCAAAAATGAGCGAGTAGACGCGCAGAATGGCGTAAATACCCACTTTGGTCATGATGGCAAACAGCGCCGCCACTGGCGCGGGGGCCGAGGCGTAAGCTTTGGGTAGCCAGAAGTAGAGCGGCAGAATGGCGGCTTTTAACCCAAACACGACCAGCAGCATCAGTGCCCCAGCGCTCACTAAGCCGTCACGCTCTTCGGGTAGTTCGGCTACCCGGATCGCCATATCGGCCGTATTGAGCGTGCCTGTTGCGCCATACAGAATCCCCACTGCAATCAGAAACAGCGAAGATCCCGCTAGGTTGAGCACCACGTAGTGGACGCTGGCTTGAATGCGCGCTTTACCGCCGCCGTGAAGCAGCAGGGCGTAGGACGCCAGCAGCAGAACTTCAAAAAAGACAAACAGGTTAAACAAATCACCGGTTAAAAAAGCACCGTTAATGCCCAGCAGTTGCCACTGAAAAAGGCCGTGGAAGTTGCTGCCTTTTTCATCGTCACCAGCGCAGGCAAACACCACTGCGCCAACGGCCAATACGGCAGTCAGCAGTAGCATTAACGCCGATAGGCGATCGAGTACCAATACGATGCCGAACGGGGCTTGCCAGTCACCCAGCGCGTAGTAGGTGATCTCCCCACTGGCGGCTTGGCGTAATAGGCCTATCGCAACCAGCAGCAGTAGCACCGTGGCCACAACACTCACCGTGCGCTTGTAACGCACTAATCCTTGGCGCTGATAGAGCAGCAATATGCCCGCGACTAGCGGCAGAACGACAGGGAAAACAATTAGATGCTGCATCATTCTCGGTCTTCCTTTTTACCGTCGACGTGGTCGTTCCCCACTTCACTCCGCGCCCGCATGGCCAGGATCACCACAAACGCCGTCATCGCAAAGCCAATCACTATGGCCGTGAGCACTAGTGCCTGGGGCAACGGGTCGGCGAAACCTGCACCCTCAGAGACAATGGCAGCGCCATCAGTGGTTAATCCCCCCATCGAAAACAGGAACAAATTCACTGCGTAAGAGAGCAGCGTAAGGCCCACCACGACCGGGAAAGTACGGCCGCGTAACGTTAGATAGAGGCCAGAAGCAGTCAATACACCGGTGGTCATCGCATAAAGCAGTTCCATTAACGAGGCTCCTTGGCAGAGGTGGCGGCGGTGCTGGCATCAGCATCCTGTTCGCTTGCTTCGGTCACCGGGCGGTGAGCGGTGGTGACCTTACCAAGGTTGGCAAGAATCATCAGCGTAGCGCCCACCACGGCTAAGTAGACACCCAGATCAAAGAGCAGCGCAGTGGCCAGTTCAAAGGTACCGATGAGTGGTAGGCTGAAATAGCCAAATGCGGATGTTAAGAACGGGTGACCAAATAGCCAGCTACCCAGCCCGGTTAGAGTGGCTATCGCCACCCCAATGACGGCTACCGGTTGGAAAGGGAAGTCCAAACGTTCTTGCGCCCACGCCACACCCCGGGCCATGTACAGCAGGATCAAGGCTACCGCAGTAATCAACCCCGCGATAAAGCCACCCCCTGGCTGGTTATGGCCGCGCAGGAAGATAAATGCAGATACCAACAGTGCCAGTGGCAGCAGCGTCATTGAAATTGACGTGAGTACCGCAGGGTAGCGGTCAGGTGACCATACCCGGCCTTCGCCGTCACTGTGCGGCATAAACAGGCGTAAGCGGTTCAGCAGCTTAAAGATCGCCAGGCCTGCGATGGCGAGTACGGTGATTTCACCCAAGGTGTCGAATCCCCGGAAGTCGACCAGAATCACGTTGACCACATTGTAGCCGCCACCACCGGGCTTGCTGTTTTCCACAAAGAAACTGGAAATCGACAGCGTCTCGCGGGTCATGACCGCGTAGTTAAGGCTGGCAATCACCAAGCCTAGCGTGCCTGCCAGCAACATATCGCGAACATTGCGCAGTGGGCTGGATTCGCGCGGGGTCTTTTGGGGCAAGAAAAATAGCGCCAGCATCAACAGGATCATGGTCACCACTTCCACCGAAAGCTGTGTCAGCGCTAAATCGGGTGCTGAGAAACGAGCAAAGGTGAGCGCCACAAAGAGCCCGACGACCGATAGCATCAGCAGAGAGATCAGCCGGTAGCGGTGAGTGGCAGCGGTGGCCACGCCGCCAAACATCAGCATCCCCGCCCCGAGTATGAGGATACCATCCAGCTCTTGATTGCCAGCAGCACCCGTTAAGTCAGTGATCTGAACCAGGCCGATCCCACCCATGACTAATGCGCCTAGCCAGAGCCAGCCCACATAACGCTGTAGCGAATTGCCTTCAAGCTTGGCAATAAGCTGCTCGGCGCGATAGCCCATGGAGACAAGCATGCGCTCAAACACCCGCCGGGCATCGACCCCGGCAAACTGCTGGGTAAATCGACGCACCTCGCCATAGCGCCAATAGAGTGCAATACCCACCACGAAGGCGAGCAAACTCATGATGAGCGGTAGATTCACGCCGTGCCAAATAGCCAGGTGGAAATCCAGTGGGCTACCAATCACCGCTTGGCTGGCGAGCTCTAATAATCCCGTTGCCATAAAAGCCGGGAACAGGCCCACTACCACGCACAGGGCTACCAATATTTCTACCGGCAAACGCATAAGGTGCGGCGGCTCGTGGGGCGATTTCGATGGTGCTTCACGGGCCGGTTTGAAGAAAACGGCGTGCACCAAACGCAGCGAGTAAGCCACAGAGAGGATACCGCCCAGTGTTGCCAGCGCGGGCAATAGCCAACTAAGGCCGCCTAACACGGGCGTCGCTAGCGCTTCGGTGAAGAACATCTCTTTGGATAAGAAACCATTAAATAGCGGTACGCCCGCCATTGAGGCAGCCGCTAGCGTGGTCAAGAGTGCCGTCACTGGCATGGCTTTTTTCAGCCCGCCCAACTGTTTCAGCTCCCGGGTGCCGGTCTCGTGATCGATAATACCGGCACTCATAAACAGTGCGGCTTTAAAGGTGGCGTGATTCAGAATGTGAAACAGGGCAGCTAAAATCGCCATGGGGCTGCCGATACCCAACAGCACGGTAATCAAGCCTAAATGGCTAACAGTGGAGAACGCCAGAATACCCTTTAGGTCGGTCTTCATCAGTGCAAACCAAGCGCCATATAGCATGGTGATGATACCGACCAGGGAGACCACCACGCTCCACAGCTCGCTACCCGCGATGGCGGGGTGCAGTCGTGCCATCAGGAAAATGCCCGCTTTAACCATGGTGGCCGAGTGCAGATAGGCTGATACTGGCGTGGGTGCCGCCATGGCGTGGGGCAACCAAAAATGGAACGGGAACTGCGCTGATTTGGTAAACGCCCCCAGTAGTACCAAACCCAGCATAAGCGGGTAGCGGGAATCCGCCAGAATCACTTCGCTGCTAGCCAGTACATCGCCCATATTGAAGCTGCCCGCCATATCGCCCAACAGCAGTAAGCCCGCCAATAGCGCAAGGCCGCCTGCGCCGGTAACAGTGAGCGCCATGCGTGCGCCTTTACGGGCATCCGATTGGTGTGACCAGTAACCGATCAGCAAAAACGAAGAGAGGCTGGTTAACTCCCAGAATAGCCATAGCAGAATCAGGTTGTCCGACATTGAAATACCTACCATTGACGCCATAAAAAGCATCAGGAAGGCGTAGAATCGGCCATAGGGTTCGTCTTTGGCTAAATAGTAGTGAGCATAAAGAATAATCAGCAGACCGATGCCGAGTATCAATAGGTTGAACAGCAGCGATAGCCCATCCAGGCGGAACGCCAGGTTCAGTGCCAGTTCCGGCATCCAGGTGACCGAAAAACGTAGCTGCTCGCCATCTAAAAGAGCTGGCACGTTGAGTAGCGTCATTACTAGGGCGGTAGCGGGCAGTACCGCCGTTGCAAGGGAACAGAAACCGCGCCCGCGCCGTGCGGTGAGTGCCGGCACCAGTACGCCTAGCAGAGGCAATAAGGCTATCCAAAGCAGTGTCATGGGGATCATCCAGCGGCTAAAGTAAAAAAAGTCAAAAGAGTACCAACAGGGCGTCTAAAGAGGCGTTCTGGTGGCGTAGGATACATCAAGTGAAACAACAGGATATCACTTGTGTAGCAGGTGTGTAATTTTAGTATAAAGTGTGCGGATTAACCGTTGAGAGATTTTTTGTTACATGAGTGAGTCCTTTACTACCTGGCAGGCCCGTTTTGAAAAGCTACGGTCAAACAAGTTTTTTGAAGCGATGGTGATCGCCATTATCGTCATTTCTGCCCTGGTGATAGGGGCAAAGACCTACGACGAAACCACTCAGGTTGAGCAGTGGCTGCTCTATCTCGATATCGCGGTAACGATATTTTTCCTGATTGAGATTTTAATCAGAATGGCCGCGGAGCGCAGCCTGCTCGACTTCTTCAAAAAGGGCTGGAACGTTTTTGACTTCCTGATTGTGACTGCCAGTCTCATCCCCATGGATGACTCGGAAATGGTGCTACTGGCCAGGCTGTTGCGCATTTTCCGGGTACTGCGCCTGGTGTCGATGATTCCTGAACTTCAGATGCTACTTAGCGCCCTGGTGAAGTCGGTGCCACGGATGGGCTATGTGGTACTGCTGATGTTTATCATCTTCTATATATACGCTGCCATTGGGAGCTTTCTGTTTCACAATGTAGACGAGGGGCTGTGGGGCAATATTTCCCTGGCCATGCTAACTCTATTTCAGGTGGCGACCTTTGAGAGCTGGGCCACCGCTGTGCTGTATCCGGCCATGGAGGTCTACCCCTACGCTTGGATATATTTTCTCACCTTTATCTTTTTGAACGCCTTTATCTTTCTCAATATGATGATTGGTATTGTGCTGGACGTGATGCAGAAAGAGAGCGCGCAAATGGCGCTGGACAACGGCGAAGGTGAAGAAGCCGAGCTGCAGTCGCTGCGCAATGATGTTCGCGGGCTGAAAGCGCAGCTTGACCGTATGGAGTCAGCGCTCTCTCAAGCATACTCGACAGCCCCAACACACCAGAATGACGCGGGCGGTAAGCACAGCGATAAGCCCACAACTGACTGATTTTAGGAGAGCCGCCATGATGTTGACTGATCCTGCCAAAAAGTATCGCCCCTTTGTGGCCGTTGATCTGCCCGACCGCCAGTGGCCGAGCAAGCGTATTGAAACAGCGCCTGTCTGGTGTAGCGTTGACCTGCGCGACGGTAACCAGTCGCTGATCGACCCTATGGATCAGGAGCGCAAACAGCGCTTATTCGACATGCTGCTAAGTGTCGGTTTTAAACAGATAGAAGTGGGCTTTCCGTCAGCCTCCCAAACCGACTTCGATTTCGTTCGTTCGCTGATTGAGCAGGATAAAATTCCTGAGGATGTGACCATTCAAGTGCTAACCCAGGCACGTCCGCACTTAATTGAACGCACCATTGAAGCGCTACAAGGCGCCAAAAACGCTATCGTCCACGTCTATAACGCTACCGATCCCATGTTTCGCCGGGTAGTGTTCAATGTCGATAAAGCTGAATGCGTGCAAATCGCCGTCGAAGCAACCCAGCAGATTCGCGCGCAGATGGACGCCGCACCAGAAACCAACTGGACGTTCCAGTACTCGCCGGAACTCTTCACTACCACCGAGATGGACTTTGCCGTTGAGATCGTCGAAGCGGTCATGGACGCTTACGGCACCCGCGCCGATAAGCCCATGATCGTGAACCTGCCTGCCACGGTAGAAGTCGCCACGCCCAACAACTACGCCGACCAGATCGAGTGGTTCTGTCGCCACGTCAAAAACCGCGACCACTTGATTGTCAGCGTTCACCCCCATAACGACCGCGGTACCGGCGTAGCGGCGGCAGAGCTGACGTTGATGGCCGGGGCTGATCGCGTTGAGGGCACGCTGTTTGGGAACGGCGAGCGCACCGGCAACGTTGATATCGTCACTCTGGCGATGAATATGTATACCCAGGGCGTTAACCCCCAGCTCGATTTTTCCAATATCACGCCCATCATGCGCGAAGTGGAGTACTGCAACCAACTGCCGGTGCATCCACGCCACCCCTACGTGGGCGATTTGGTGTTTACCGCCTTCTCCGGCTCTCACCAGGATGCGATCAAAAAAGGCATGGCGGATCGTCGCGCCAACCCTGATGCCGTTTGGGATGTGCCTTATTTGCCTATCGATCCGCTGGACGTGGGCCGTAGCTACGAAGCGGTGATTCGGGTTAACAGCCAATCGGGTAAAGGCGGTGTTTCCTACCTGCTTGAGCAGGAACACGGTATTGAGCTACCGCGCCGGCTTTCCATCGAGTTTAGTCAGGTCGTTCAGGAAGTGGCAGAGCGCACCGGGCGTGAGATCACCTCGCAGATGATCTATCAGGCGTTCTCGGATGAGTATTTAGAGCAGCGAGTGCCCTTTGCATTAGTTAACCACCGTTTGTCGTCTGAACCCGACAGCCCCAAAGTCACGCTGGACGCCGTGATTGAGGAGAGCGGCACACGGCAAACGTTAAAGGGCGAGGGCAACGGCCCGTTAGCGGCCTTTGTTAAAGCACTGGCAGCCGCAGGGCACGATGTAGAGATTATTGACTACCACGAGCACTCCCGTGGCCAGGGCGCCGACGCTGAAGCGATCGCCTATGTGGAAGTGCGTATCGACGGCAAAGCGGTATTCGGTGTAGGTAACGATGAAAGCATTACCAGCGCGTCGATGAAGGGGGTATTGAGTGCGATCAATCGCCACTATTCGACCCAGCCTGCGGCGGCCAACGTAACGGCAGAGACGTTGGGGTAATACTGCAGTTACCAGTTGAGCGAGGTGAATTGCAATGCGGCCCTGGCAGATAATGGTAGTAACCGCGATAGTGATCGCCGGGCTAGCATCAACATTGGCCTCTCATGAGCCGTTTGAGTCCAAACTGGTAAGATTGGAAGCTCAGCGGGCATTGCCCTCGCTAGAGGCGGCGCTTCAGCAGGAAACAGCGGAGCTCAATGCGCTGTTTCTCAGTTATGCTGACGATCAGGCGCTGTGGATGAGCGCCTCTTTGGCGATTTTGCGCCACGGTGATATGGCCCGCGATGTATTAGTGGAGTACGGCTTACTGCCCAATTTTCAGCGAGTACTGGTGCGCTATGGGGCTGATGCCGTACTTCCCATTAGCTACTTTCGCAGCCACGATGTGACCACGCTAAAGGCGCAGTACTGGGTCGGTGAGCGTTATCAGCAATTCAGCCGCTGGTGGAGCGATGAGGAGGGAGAAGCGGATTCAGCGTTCACCCCTTACCGCCGCGGGCAGATGGGTATTGCGCTGCTGGATGCCAATGGCCACGCGCTGCTCAACCAGTTTGTGGTTAGTGAACAAAGCGACGTGGAGTGGCTACAGGGTGAGCGTCTGGTTGCGGGCCTAGGCGATTTCTTCACCAGCGGGCTACGCGATTTGGAAAGCCAGTGGCGGCGGGGTGACGACATTGGCGCCGCCGATCTAGGCTGGGCCGGTGTCGATCTACTCGTGATGGCCAGCACCGTGAAGGTGCTGCGGGCAGGCAAGGCCGCTCGTGCTGCCCGGGTGGGCAGTGTGGAAGCCCAGGGGACTCGTGCTGGTTTGCGCCAAGGCGCGTTAATGAGTGGTGGCGGGCGTTTTGCGGCGTTGCCACGTATGGCCAAAGTAGCCGCTGTGGCGGGCACTGCCTATGTAGTGGTTCGCCATCCAAGCCTTGTGAGCGCACTTGGCGCCAACCTCTCTTCCTGGCTAGGCTGGCCGGTTTGGCTCGGTCAGTTTCTTATCTGGCTCATCGTGCTACTGCCAGTACTCTTCATTGCGCGCTTTATTTACCGCTGGCTACTTACGCCGATACTGTGGCTGCTGGTGCCGCTGATGCGGGTATGCTTTAGGGCGGCAAACAATCAGTTAGCCAGGCGTACCAAGCCTCAGACCCGTGATCTTGGCTGAAGCAGTGAGAGAAAGTAGTTGTTAACGTAAACGGGGCAGCCTCTGAGGCCGCCCCGTTTTACGCTAAGGGTTACTCTGGCAGCGCGTAGACCGCGATCTGATCACCTACCTGATCTTTCAGGATGGTATTGCCACCGGAAACAAAGGCGACATATTGGCGGCCATTGTACTCGTAGACCGCGGGGTTCGAGACGGAGGGGGCTTCGGTCTGGTCTGACCAGAGCTCCTCGCCGGTCTCAAGGGAGTAGGCTCGCACCTTGGCATCCATGGAAGCGCCAATAAAGATAATATTGCCTGCGGTTACGGCCGGGCCACCGATGGTGGGCGAGCCCCAGCTCTCAGGCATAAAAAAGCCATACTGTTGCGATGCACCCACCGGACGACGCCATTTGATATCACCGCTGGTCATATCCAGGGCGACAAGCTCGCCAAAGGGGGGCTCCCAGCAGGGCATGCCTAGCCGGTTAAGCGCTACCTCAAGGCGCATCCCGTAGGGGGCGCCTTCTTGAGGGGCGAAGCCGCTTTCGTTGCCGGAGCCGCTATCCGCTTTGTCATAATCTTCGCGATTATAGAGTTTTATGTACTGCACAATGTGCGAGGTATTGACGATCGCTGTCTGGCTTTCGGGGTCGAAGGCTACGCCGCCCCACTGAACGCCACCCGCGCTGATGGGAAAGCCAAGGGTGCCTTCGCCTTGGGTCGTCGGTGGGGTGTACATGCCTTCATAGTGAAGATCGTCCCACAATGCGGAACACTCTCCGAAGCTAATCGCGTCGGCCAGCGCCCAGACGTTGGGCTTTTCAGACTGATCTAACAGCGGTTCCGGTTTAGTCGGGAAAGGCTGGGTCGGCGCGTAAACTTCGCCCTCAACGCTGCCGTCGCCGCTGGGTACCGGGCGCTCCTCAATCGGCCAAACGTCTTCGCCTGTTTCGCGATTAACCACGAACAGAAAGCCCATTTTGGTTGCCTGGATGAGTGCCGGTATTTCTTCACCATCTACTGTGATGTCCATCAGCGTTGGTGCGGCATTGATATCGTAATCCCAGATATCGTGATGTACCCACTGCCGCGACCAAACCACTTCGCCGGTCTCGATATCCAGGGCAGTGGTGGATGTGCCCAGAGGCACTTCTTCGGTGCGATTGCCGCCCCAGTAGTTCGGCGAGGGTGAGGAAACCGGCAGATAGACTAAACCACGCTCCTCGTCGGCGGACATATGTGTCCAGACATTGGCGGTGCCGCTTTGATCGCGCATCTCATCGGAAAGTGCCTGGAACGTCCATTCACGTTCTCCAGTGCGGGCATTAATTGAGTAAACAGTGCCGGGTGGCGCCTGTTCGTAGGCCCAGTCCATCCCTGCCCAGCCGAGTACCAAGTGGTCTCCCACCACGGTAGGGGGTTGTAGTAGCGAAAGCGGCCAGCGGTCGTTGGTGTCGTTCCACTGGTTGACGTCGAGCACACCGTTATCGGCAAAGTCGGCGCACTGTTCGCCACTATCGGCATCAACCGCGAAAAGCTGTGCATCCATGGTGCCCATATAGATAATTTTCTGACAGGGCTCGCCTGCTACCGGATCGTCGGCTTGCCAGTAGGCCACACCACGGTTTTTCAAGGCGGGTTGAGTTAGCGCTTCCAGAGAGGATTGAGTATCGAAACTCCATTTCTCTTCGCCACTACCGGGGTCTAACGCGAGTATGCGATAGAAGGGGGTACCAATATAAAGGGTATCGTTAGCAAACACCGGGGTCGCTGACCAAACGGTGGCTGGCAATTCCCCCGAGCCATCCGCGACATCGCCGGTATGCACTTCCCATACCTTCTCCAGCTCGCCGACGTTATCAGTATTGATTTGATCAAGTGGGCTATATTTTTGGGCATTAAGCTGGCCATGGAAGCTGTTCCAGGTCGGCTCGCCAGGCACCAGCGGGATGGGAGCGCGACTGGGCGCTTCTTCCTGCTCGGGATTCTCCTGCTCACTGGGTTGACCCTGAGCCAGTAACGGCAAGGGCGTAAAACAGATCGCCAGGGCGGTGACTGCGCCTAAGCCTGGGGTTATCGATTTAAACGGGGTGGGTAATAATGTCGGCATGGGCGGCTCCTCAGGTGTGGGTGAGACGGGCGTGATGGGTTGCGCGAACCATATCAACAATCAAGCCGATCAGACCGACTACCATGGCTGCGCTGATCCACCACTGATGCAGCAGCATTCCGGCGAAAGATGTACCGGCAAGCCCCATCAGTATGAGTATCCGCAGTACGATGGAAGCACCACGCCCTCTAACTTTAAAGAGAAGTAACGCCATCACCGCAAGGGCGAGGCAGGCCACAATGGCGACCAGTGCCCCAAGCGTTCCAGTGACGCCGGTTAGTGGTGTGAAATAGGCATATAAAGCGATGGCCAGCCCGGCAAGCGAGGCTATTAAGAGGACGAAAGCGCCCGGTCTGGACGAGAGGGATGGTGACATAACGCTATGGCCTCCTGCTGAGTGAGATGCCCAACGTTGAGGCTAATTCAACGTCAGAAATCGTTAGCACTATAACTTTAGCAGAAAACGATATTTTTACGATCTGGGTGACATGTCTTGATTAACTGTAGCAACACCTAGCGCTGTTTTTTCAATGAAGGGGATGCATTGTAAAAGCGTTCGCCTCGGCTAAACTAAACCTATTAAACTAAGCTTACTAACAAAGCCGCATTTTTAGGAGATTTTATATGGAGGCTATCAATATTCACGAAGCTAAAACACGGTTGTCTCAGCTGGTGGCGAGGGCTGCCGAGGGGGAGGGGTTTATTATTGCCAAAGCAGGCAAACCGATGGCACGCGTGACGGCCATTGATAGCCCTGCTTCTGGCCAGCAAAAGCGTCTGGGGTTTCTGGCAGGCCAGTTTAAGATACCTAATGATTTTGATCGTATGGGACAGGAGGAAATAGCCGAGATGTTTGGAGGTTGATGTGAATCTACTTCTGGACACGCATGTTTTGCTCTGGGCGGCGGCAGCGCCGGAGAGGCTTTCTGCTGATGCGCGAGCTATGATTAATGACGAAGATAACAGGCTCTATTTTAGCGCTGCCAGCATATGGGAAGTGGTCATTAAGAACAGTCTGCAACGCCCTGATTTTCACGTTGACCCGCACTTGCTGCGTCGTGGGCTGCTGGATAACGGTTATTTAGAACTTTCTATCAATTCATTGCATACACTTAACGTTGCTCATTTACCAGTCATCCACAAAGACCCTTTTGATCGAATTTTGGTGGCCCAGGCAGAAGCTGAGGGATTTTTGCTGCTTACTGCGGATGAGCTGGTGGCTCAGTATGCTGGGCCTATTCGGAGGGTATAACTAACTTGTGGCTTAAGGCTTCAGCACTGAGCCATTCAAACGTCTCAGTGCCGCTGTTTCTTCAACATGCGTCACAACGGCGTTTTACTTCCCCTTCCAGGAATTTCTCGCACTAGGCGTGGCATTAAGAAACCGGGTAAATGATCGCGAAGATGAGCAACCAGCTCGCGTGCTTCGCTGTCCGGCACATCAAAATGCGCAGCGCCTTGCACAGGATCCAGTACATGCAGGTAATAGGGCAGAATACCTGCTTCGAATAGCCGTTCAGAAAGTGCGGTAAGGGCCGTGACACTATCGTTCACATTGCGCAGCAGTACACTCTGGTTGAGTAGTGTTGCACCCGCCTGCTTAAGGCGCGCGCAGGCGTCTACCACCGCCTGGTCGATTTCATTGGCGTGGTTAATATGCAACACCACCACCTTTTGCAGGCGTGTAGAGGAAAGCCAGCCAAGCAGAGCGTCATCGACCCGATCGGGAATCACCACCGGCAGGCGGGTATGAATGCGTAGCCGTTTTAGGTGCGGGATGCTTTCTAGCTGCTCCACCAGCCATGCCAACTGGCGATCGCTGGCGGCCAACGGATCGCCGCCAGACAGAATCGCCTCGTGAATAGTGGTGTCAGCGCGCAGGTAATCCAGCGCTTCCAGCCACTGCGCTCTGGAGGGTGAGTTATCGCTGTAGGGGAAATGGCGGCGAAAGCAGTAGCGGCAGTTGATGGCACAGTTGGGGCTGGCGATAAGCAGCACTCGGCCAGCATACTTATGGATCAGCCCTTTGGCGGGCCGATGTTCGGCTTCTTCAAGCGGATCGACGACGTAGCCATGTGGCGTTAGTGCTTCCTCGCCAAGCGGCAGTACCTGACGCAGCAGCGGGTCGTTTATGTCGGCATAGGCTATTCTGTTGAGGTAAGCTTCAGGCACACATACGTCAAACAGTGCATGTCCAGCCTTGGCGCCCGCCAACCAGTCGTGGCTTAGGCCCAGCCGTTCGCAAAGTGTTTGCGGATCACGAATGGCATGAGAAAGCTGCTGCTGCCAAGTGGAATGCGCCAGTGAGTCGCGATGGCTTTGCGTTTCAGACGCGGCAATAATGATGTTCTCCTGCAAAAAAGCCCTCCTTCGGGTTATCATGCGCGCACTTATTTAACGACGCCATTTGCAACGCTGCTGGCATATAGCTACTGGTATATAAACCTGCTGACAGCGGCAAAGTATGGCTTCGCGCACCACCTGTTGATACAAATAACTGAAATGGATGATTGAGAGACATTATGGCGAACTATTCTACCAACGAATTCAAGGCCGGTCTGAAAGTAATGCTCGACGGCGATCCTTGTGCGATCGTTGAGAACGAGCTGGTCAAGCCCGGTAAGGGGCAGGCGTTTAACCGCGTTAAACTGCGGAATTTGATGACTGGCCGCGTAGGTGAGAAGACTTTCAAATCCGGTGACTCGCTGGAAGGTGCCGATGTCATGGATTTAGAGATGGAGTATCTCTACACCGATGGTGATATGTGGCACTTCATGAAGACCGATGGCTCGTTTGAGCAGTATGCGGTAGAGAAAAAAGCGCTAGGCGATACCATCAAGTGGCTGAAAGAGCAGGTGCCCTATATCATTACGCTTTGGGATGATAAGGCCATTTCCGTGACGCCGCCTAACTTTATCGAGTTGGAAGTCGTGGAAACAGATCCCGGTTTGAAAGGCGATACGGCACAGGGTGGTTCTAAGCCTGCGACGTTGTCTTCTGGTGCTGTGGTGCGTGTACCGCTGTTTATCAACCAGGGTGAAGTGCTGAAAATTGATACGCGCAGTGGGGACTACGTCTCACGCGCTTGATCGCTTTCCAGGGCGCTTGTATGTCTTAATGGCCACGCTTTGTGCGTGGCCATTATTATTTAAGGTGATTTTTTCAAGGAGTCGTTATGGCCATTGATTGGCAACCCTCAGCGTCCTTTGAAACGCTGCGCGAACGGGCGCGGTTAATGGCCAAAGTGCGCGCTTTTTTTGCCCAGCGTGACGTGCTGGAAGTGGAAACGCCCGTGCTGGGGCAGGGGGGAAGCACGGATATCCATTTGGTGTCGCTGCACACTCTGGCGCGCACGGACAAAGGGCAGCGCCGTCTATGGCTACAAACCTCCCCTGAATTCCATATGAAGCGCTTGCTCGCAGCGGGCAGTGGGCCGATCTTTCAGCTTGCGCGAAGTTTTCGCGATGGCGAAATCGGCGCCCGCCATAATATTGAGTTCACTATGCTGGAGTGGTATCGGCNNGCATTACCGCTACCGGGAGTTGTTTCATACTTACGTAGAGGTTGATCCGTTCACGACGTCTCTGGATAGGCTGAGGGCGATAGCTGCCGAGCGGGCACAAATGTCTGCCCAATCCTTAGCTGATGAAGGCCGCGAGACCTGTCTTGACCTGTTAATGAGCGTGGTGATCGAGCCGCAGTTAGGCCAGCAGGAGCTAAGCGTGGTAGTTGATTATCCGGCTAGCCAAGCAGCCTTGGCTCGGCGCCATCAAGATGCAGATGGTGAGTGGGTGGCTTCCCGCTTTGAGGTCTATCTTAACGGTATTGAGTTGGCTAACGGCTA
>CEGE01000003.1_pt1 | contig 26562 bp, 27 predicted proteins | sample 306311 | NCBI WGS metagenome assembly CEGE01 (sample SAMEA2755654, study PRJEB7226) | microbial mat metagenome | biome: microbial mat; feature: hypersaline; material: grass silage | place: USA | collected 2014-02-19 | depth 0 m | reverse complement strand
GCGCGTTTGACGAGTCTCAGTAGTTTGGTCAGGGTCATTGGTAAATCTCCTTGTGCGTTAAATGTGACCGTCTCTGCGCCATTTGCACACAGAGCCGAAGGATATACCGATCTGGTCGGCAATCCACGTCATGGGTTTGTTAGGGTAAGAGGCGATAAGGTTACGCGCCTCCTGTCTCTTGTCCTCATATCTTCCTGCGTTATCCTTTACAGTATGCTCAGCATTACTTAGCATCTGTAGGTGAGAGATGTTGCAGCAAGCTCTGTTCTTGCATACGTGATCTATCTCGTATCCATCAGGGATAAGCCCATGCACCCACTGCCATACAAGCCTATGGTACATGATGAGCTTACCGTCCGATCTCTTACGGAAGTATCCGTCACTGTTTAACTTATGACTCGTAGGAACTATGCACCCAGAGTCAAGCTGATTGAGGATTAGTTTCTTCTTGGCCATAGTCCCTCCTTATGTCAATGTGTTTCTTGCCAGCTATCTCCTATCATATATTCCCCGTCACAAGGACAGCGAAGTGATAAAGTATCTGCGGTTTGCTGAAGAGCCTTGCAATAGATGTGACCAAAGAGATGGAAGCGTCTCTCTATCACCTGAGCATTGTCGTTAGATTCAACGATGCGGGGTGCAGACCAGATCATCCCTTCTTCATCCACGTACTGCTTCTTCTCTTCTGCTTTCCAGTCTTCCTTGTTCGGACCTATCTCATACCGCATGTACTTAACTTCATCCCGAGGCACCTCCATCTGCGCTTCATCGTGCTGGTGGGCGATGATAGGGAAGTCATTCACGTCCTCGATAAGTCCAGCCTCAACTGCCATATCCTCAGCAGCTACGTGCGCCCACTTCATAGTCAGAGAACCTGTCATCTGAAGCAGTACGTTGAGTGCTGTGTGCAAGGCAAGCTGTCCTGACTTACGGCGGATGCGTCCCCATCTTCCATCCAGAGACATCAGGTATCCGAACTTCTTACCGGCAGCTTCGACTGCATCCAGCAAGCTTGCAAGCTTGGGCAGCTCGCGCTTGAATCGTGCAACAGCCTCCGCCATCTCGTGCTCAGGCAGGCCAAGCTGTGCGGCAAGGTTAGGTATGCCGGAACCGTAAAGGAAGGCGTATATACCTTGTGTTCAGGAGAGGTCGCAACACCTCTCCCCGTTCTGTTATGAACTGCTGCATGTCGCCATGCAGAGCAGACTATATCTTATGGCCTAAGCCATCTCACCGTTTCCACTGCCATCGGCTTGCAGTGTACTCCCTTTCGGGATAGTCGTTGCACGTTCCATCCACTGTATGATTGCTTTAAGTTCTGAAAGGCTTGCATCATACTTGATGCGGTTAGCCCTTCCTGAAATCCAGTTTACATTCTCGTAGGTGTAACCGACACTAGGGTCCAGCCTATCAAGGTGTGCAGAGTTATGTGAACCTTTACCCTTAGTCCCAAGAGAGATAGGTATCTCCAAGATAGGGCAGGTGTCTGTCCATAACTCTTTCAACTGTTCAAGCGTTAAAGAGAACTCTATACCTCTTTGCTTACACCAACTTCTCTTGACTACGAAGTAGGTTTGCAGAGGGTCTTTGTCTCTTCTCTTCTCATAGTTCAACTTCTTGCAAGGCTTACATCGGGTATCATACCCGTCCTTCGTCTTGCTATTCTTATGGAAGAGTTCATACGGTTTATCTGTGTGACAAGCGTAACATCTCTTCATATTACCTCCTTATCATACAGCAGATAGCTTCGCTCAGGATTGCCTCAGTGAGGGTTCCCCTGAATTAGATGAGTTTATAGACGCCTAGTATAAGTCAAACGTCTTCGCCATATCCCTTGTTGGCAGACCAGCCAGCTCTTGGTTGTACGTGTGGATGTCACCGTTCAGTACAGTGTCCTGATAGACAGCATCTGCCATGAAGTGGCTGAGCATACGAAGCTCAAGGCCAGCACCATCACAACCAAGAACCATCTTGCCCGGACCCGCGATGAAGCAACGTCGCATCTCCTTGCCGTACAATCCACGAGATGGGATGTTCACAACCACGCGATGCCTCATGCGGAAGGTGTTCGTTGCCGCATGGAATGCAATTGCAGGCACACGCCAGTGACCAGAGGTGGGCCACTTGCCTTCACGCTCGAAGTAATCCTGAGCAGACTCACCTCCGTACTTTGCTCCATCCTTGTAGATGCGAGCGCGTGGAAGGATACCTCGGCACTCCCTCTTTCCGTTGGTCTGCTTCTTCCACTTCCCGTTCTCTTGGAAGTACACAGGGTCATCAGCATTCAGGAGCTGTCCACGGCGAGACTTCAGGATGTACCAAGCGGCTATCCCTTCTGCCCAGTCAGGAATGGTGTGCTTCTCTCGCCACTTGTCCATTGAGTCTTCGTCAATCTTCCCGGCCCAAGGCTTAGGAAGCTCTCCGTTCTCGTCAATGTAATCTCGCTCAGTGTCGTTGAAGTTCACACCACGCCAGCCCAGCTCGTACAGAATCTTCTTGACCTCCTCACGGTTGCCAAGTGGAATCTCCTCGAACTCAACAGGGGTGAACGGTCCATCAACCAAGGGGTCAGGGTGGTCCTGCTTGAACCCTCTGGCCTGCGGGAACAGCTTCGTTATTGCAGCAATATACTGGCCTTTCTTGGTGACAAGCTCCCACTTGGTAGTGTGGTAAGCTCCTCTACGCTCAAGAATCTCCTGCTCTGCCTCCCAAGTGTAGGCAAGAGAGGGATCGCCTGATCGGTTTCGCAACTCCTGTACGTCACTCTCGATCTGAGCTGGAGTACGCTTCTTCTTCTTGATGCGAGGTGGCATGTGTGGGCGGAACGCCTCATAGGTAGCGTTGATCTGTTCATCAAGCTCATTGAGAAGGTCGCCTATAAACTTAACGTCTATGGCGAAGCCGCGTTGTGCCTGTCGTGCCACCGTGTTTGCCATGCGAAGCTCACACCAGTACGCATTTGCAATACTCATACCTGTCTTAGGGTTAGGACGTTGGGCTTGAACCTCCCAGTCCTCTCTCCACAGGTAGTCATAGAAGTCCTCGCCAATCTCCACATCTTCTTCTACTCGGTGGATCATGTGCTTGGTGAGTCGGCTCCAGTCTTCGTTCTCGGGCTTGAATCTGCCGATGCGAATACCATGAGCGGCAATGGAGTGAGGCCCCACGTTGCCCATCCCAAGGGCGTAAGCCTGCTGAGGAACCTTGCGCTCTGGGTTCAAGGTGCAGGACATCGCGTAGGTATCCATTGTCTTGAACGGGTACTTCTTCAGGCTGGTTGCCTCGAAGTGGTTACGATGCCAGAGCTTCCCTGCTGCCTTCTCGAAGGCAAGGAAGTCATAACCCATACCATTCTGGATGATCAGCACCTTTGCATCTCGGACGAACTTGATCCCGTCCTCGATAGTCCCGTCTGCATACCCGTCCTCATACTCATCAAGCCACTCGGCATTGACACGCTTCTCGAACGGATCAAAGAAGGTGAAGGTCTCTCCTGTCTCCTTGTCTTTGCAGTGGATGATATGGATAGAGCTTGTGTCGCCCTCACGGATGTCGTCAAGAAGGCCGATAGCCTCTGAGTCGAACGTAAGTATTCGGTTCTTTGAGTCCAGCATAATCTGGTTCCTATAGTTGGGAGGGCCGAAGCCCTCGGTTGTCTAACGTGTGAGACTAGAACCCTCTGTCCTCCCCATAGTCGAAGTCCTCCTTCGGCTTAGAGGGCGCGTAACCATCAATGGGATCAAGGTGTCCTGTCTTTATGTTCATCTTGGCATAGACACAAGAGCCAGCAAGATAACCAACGTCCCGGTTCTTCACGTTCCGGTATGTGGTGCGTATCTTTTCCTCGAATGTCTCAGCCTTGGTGTCTCGCTCGATACCCCAGCAATCATTTGCCCAGAATACAATGGAGCCAGCACCACGGAAGTCGCCTTCCATCACCTCACCACCACGCTCATGCGGTGTTCGGTTCTCACCGGGTCGCTTGAGGTGCGAGAGAAGCATGATCCAGACAGGGTGCTCGTCCTTGAAGGTGCCAAGCCTGCGCATGGTTTCGTCAATAGCTTCCACCTTGCTTGCCAGCCTTCCGTCCTTGCCTGTGTGCTCGAAAGCGGTCAGGTTGTCTATGATGAAATACTTTACACCACGGGCAAGACCTTCCTCCATGCACTCCATGACAGATGCTACATCCTTTCGCCCATCAAGGTCGCCTATCAGTATTCGCCCGTCATCACAGAGCCGGTCAATGGCCTCATCAGCCTGCTCTTTGGTGTAGTCCCGAGCGATTGAGTAGTGCGGGTCTTCCTTGTCGTTGCAGGGTGGGGCTGTAAGGTCCTTGTTGATCAACAGCCCAGCGAATGATCGGGTAGTCTTGAACGCTGGCTCCTCAAGGTAGATAACCTGAACCATCTTGTCGTGATCATACGCCAAGTGATACACGATCTCCTTGGTGGTTGCTGTCTTACCAACACCTGTGCCAGCACCCCAGACCGAGAGGTAGTATTCTCGGATTCCGTAGGTGATAGGGTTCATCTCAGGCCACGGCCAGCTCAGGCCCATGACCGGCTGCTCTTTGGCTCTGATCCGGTAGTGGCTCATCTGCCTGACGTTTCCGCCCTCGAACGGGTCAACCGGATTGAACCACGCATCTATGAACTCGGCAGTCTTGCCGTGCATAAGGCACTGGTTCGGGTCCTTCATCCCATCCGGGTACTTGAGCTTGTAGCACTTACCGGGGAACAGTCGGGCCACCTTCTTAGCCAGCTCGTTACCAGTCTCGTCATCATCGAAAGCGAGGATGATCTTCTTGAAGCGAGCCACCTGATCCTTGTTGGCGATGATCTCCTCTATCGCCTTCTCTCCCTTGTTAGGGGACCATACGTGGGCAAGCTGGCCCTCCCACTTCGTGCCCTTCCGAGAGTCAACGATCATCTGTTGCGTTGCCATAGTGTCACACTCACCCCCGACCAAGGTCAGGGTGTTCATGCGCTCACCACTGTTCACAACTTCCGTTGTCTGCTTCTGTCCGAACAGCAAGAGGTCTCCGTGTGTCCATCCTAGATGCCCGAACTTGAAGTCCTTAGGAAGCTCTCGGCACTTGGCACCAGACCAATCACCTGCGGACCAGTCATCACTAGATGCACGATGGTAGCAGGGGTAGTAGTGTCTGGCTACCTTGCCCTCCGGGTTGGTCCCTACTTTGACACCATACAGCTTGGCTATCTCGCCACGTATGTGCCGGGTGATCAGGTTCCGAACCTTCAGGTTTGAGTAGTATTCATAGTCAGCCTCACGTTCCTTCAGCATCAGGGCGCGTTCGTCATCATTCGCTACAAGCCAGCGGTCCCCTTGCCGCATTCCAGCCAGTGCGATTGCCCGTACTACGGGGCTGTCTAGTTTACCATCCTCCTTCAGAGCTTGGAACTGCTCCGGGGTGTACTTTATTGTGCCGTTGATCTCCATGCTAGTGATGGGGTCGTCTGATCCTGGAGGCAGATACAATACCTTGCCTGACTTGTGATGATGGGCACGGTTGCAGAACCTTGCACCATCCGCAAAGACAATCAGGTGGTTCCCTCGCTGGTCATGGTTCATCTCTTGGCAAGCTGGACAAGCCACGTTCTGAACTATTGCCATTTGTTCTTTATCTCCATATTGATTGTGTATAGAAGGGAAAGCTCCCTCCATATTAGGGTTTAATTATCCGTAACCTTCCTGTTTGCCCAAGGGAATAAGATGCGTGACAGACCCTTCCCCATCTCGGTTGGTGTTGGCAGTATCCAGCCTAGCACTGCGAACAGGATCATCCATATTGGGATGTCACCGAGGTTGTTTACTGTCAACTCCGCTACCTCACCTGTCACAGAGGCGGTCTTGTCCTGTCTAACGTGTGAGACTGTAGCGTTCTCGGCTTCCACGTTCGTCTCCGTCTTGTTCTGATCGCCAGCAATCACCTGCTGGTTCGCCTCCTTGCCAACCTGAGCCGAGGCACTAACCTTCGTGCCTTTGTCATCAGACAGCAAGCCAGCACCTGCCTTCACTGCATCTAGCCCAGAGCAGGCAGAGAGGGATGCGGCCATTGCAACCAATGCAATTGTTTTCTTCATTCTATGTAGTCCTCTTTAACGAAAGAAACCCCAGCCAAGGCCGGGGTCTGTGTTTAGCTGAAGATCGTAACGTTGTTTCGGACATCCTCAGCAGAGTATATTCCAAGTGAAGCCCAATGAGCATGAGACCTGCTGCGCCACACCCAAAGAACCTGACCCTCTGGTGTGAGCCAGTCAGGCGCCCATTGCCATATGCTTGATGGCTTCGGTCCTGTCTCTTCATCCAACGGATCGTTCCACCAAACGAACAGGGACTTAAGCCACAGCCACCAGCTCGTGATTAATGCGAGTAAGTAATTCATACAGTGTCTCTCCTTCATAAATTTTAGCTGGCATCCCAGAGCCAGCGGCCACCAGCACTAGCTTGTATGTGATCTTGGTCTCGTCATCTAAGCCAGAACCGTAGTGGTATGTGGCGAGCGAGCAATCCAGAAAGGAAGTCCAGTTAGGGAACCACTCTCGGATCAACTCGGATGCGTCCAGCATTGACATGCTTGCTTCTACGATACGATTGTTCATTTCAATTCCTCAGGATGTGCGCTTGATTGCGCGGGCTGTCTTGCGGTTATGGCGGGTCTTGTCGGTGCGCTTGTTGGTTGGCTTGCGCTTGAACTTCTCGAACTGCATTTGTAATTCCTCGATTGATTGTCTCTTCTATACTAGGGGTTAATTAGAAGGAGTAGGTCTTTCCTCTGAACTCGAAGTCATCAATCTCAAAGAAGCCTAGCGCCCAATAGCCTTGGTATCCGCAGACCGTACAGGTTGTACTTGCCTCTGATACTTGATGGCTGATTGTAGCCTCGGCCTTCACCTCATTATCTCCTCCGCACTTCGGGCAGCTTCCGTTGCTGTGGTATTCAGTGTTCATGCTTTCACCATTGAATCTTCTCTAGCGTTGAAGTTCTCTTTCTTAGATGCAAGCTCGGCTAGTGCATCTGGGCAAAGGTGGGGATTGTATATTGATCGCCCCTTGTAACGGAACCATTCATGTACCTCATGTAGTTCAGCCTGCTTGATTGCGCTGAAGATCAAACCCACTATCTCCTGTTTACACATCCACTGGCTTACATAGTGCTTCCGCCCTCTCCAAGGTGAAGGCTTGCCAGTAACAGAGCATACACCTGCGGCATTGTTAACCTGCAAGTACACTGAGTTTCTGGAATGGTCAACACTCACGGACACACTCCAGCCCTCCTTGTAAGAACACAGGTCACTTACCTCACGGACCTTCTTTAAGAGATCATACAGTCGCATTAGTTACCTCCTGTCTAACGTGTGAGACTCAGATAAGTTCATCAATGGAGCTGCGCTTCCACCTTCTCTCTCGCATGAGTGCTTCCGATGCAGTGACAGGCCCACCAACAGGTTGCTTGATAAAGGCTTGGTGTGCATAAGCCTCGCACCACTTCCTGAGAAGCGCTATTGCCCAAGCTTCAGGGTCAAGGAGCGAGCGTACCTCCTGAACAGAGATGCAGTGTTGCCACACGACAACCTCACCTGCCTGGGACGGCGCTTGAAAGATGAATCTTAAGCCAGAACTGTACCGCCAGTTTTCAACGCTATCGATATGCTCAACTCGGATGTGAACCCCATAGGATTTATCCATCATGTAGTCATACACAACAGAGGCAAACCATTCTGCTGCTGTCTTGTGCAGCCGGTTGCTGCCATAGGCTTGTCCGAGTCGGATGTGGTCAACAACCTCTCTTGCCTTATCATTCAAAGTCTTCATAGTCTTCGTCCTCTAACTCACTTTCTTTGATAGCTTCGATGATCGCTTCATCGCTCGGCTCCTCTTCCGGCTCCGCGCTAGGGTCAATGCCCAAGTCTATACGATGCAGTGAAAGGATGTCATAACTCTCCGGCTCTCCCGGATCGAACTGGCTTGCAGGGTATGCGCGACTGTAGTGGTATTCCACTTCCCACTCGCACCCATTGATCCAGAGCTGTCTTGTGATTCTGTCCATACTTACCTCTCTTTACTCTCTTATATTACTAGAGCGCTCTATAATCTCTTGCTATCTCTTGCTCGCTCTCTCCTATAATAGGGGTTTATTCTGCATCTACCTGCGGAGCAGTGCGTTTTAGTCTAACGTGTGAGACAAAATGAGGGAAGTTAGAGGGAGTAGAACGAAAGAAACCCCAAGGGCCGGAGCCGATGGGGTCTATGTTTAAGCGAAGCAGTAAGGTGACTGGCGCACCAGCTCAAGGTCAAGCAGTCCATCCTCTGGGCGCTTGGCTTCTATCTCTATACCTAAGTCCATCTCGCAGCCGATAACAAGCTCGGTCAGAACGTCATTGTTTTGGTACAGATCGACAAAGGAATCAATCAGGACACGGCGCAAGGTCTCAGTCTTGCCAGCGTGAGTTCCGAAAGAGTCATGGATGACAGCAATGCTATCCAGTCCAGCATCCTTGAAGCTCGCAACAGCAAGTGTCAAGTGGCTGGCGTCCATGCTGTGCACAAAGTTGGGCGCTCCGGCTGATTGCATACGGGCCGGGTCGATCTCGTCCGTCTCTTCCCGAAGGAATATCTTTGTGCGCCCCAGCAGTTGGGTGTCTACCTCGCGGTGCTTGGTTTTGTACTCGGCCTGCTCCACTATGAAGCCAGTCGGAGTGACCCAAGTCATGGGGCTGTTAGCCTTTCCGCAAGCCTTAGCAACAGAGCGGATGAAGGCCATCCCCTCGCGTGCTGCCTTTACCACCCGTCCAATTGAGTGCCATACAACAGGGGATAATACCCGAGCTGCGTCACGATCAGTGCTAAGCCCAGCCCACGCGCCTTTGTCTGACAAGTGTTCGCTGATTGACTTCAAGCAGGTGATCTGAGTGGACCCATATGGCAAGGTCATAACAGGTTTCTTGCAGCAGTTGCGATCAACCAGGGGCTTGCCTTCCGGGCTTGTAACCAGAAGGCGCTGAGCCACTGAGCCAGCAGCCTTTGCATCTTCGTCACCGTGCATGGCCTCTGCCACCAGATCGGCCAGTTGATTGCGTGCCACTTCCGCAACGTCACCGTAGATGTCATGCGGCACTGAGTCAGGGACCAGATTAACAGCAGCTCCACCTACTGCATCTCTCAGCATGGCCGAGTAGTGCTGGATGCCAGAGCAGGAACCATCCATTGCAACCGGGATGTGAGATACGAAAGTCTCACACGTTAGACCAGAGTCGCAGTGGTCCACCAGTGCTGCCCACTCAAGGCACCATGCAAGGAACTGCCACGGCTTGTCCGCTTCAGTCCAGCCGGTAAAGGTCAGAGGGTCAGCGGCGTAGTCACAAATGTCGTCCTCGTTCTCTTCGACCCAGCGAACCCGGTCATCGAAGCTCACTTTATCCTCGCCCCATACGTTCGCGCCATGCACTGCCAGCCAGTACCGGCCAGAAGCCCCCAGCTCGCAGCCCTGAGCGAATTTAATCATCGCCTTGCCCATATCACCACCTTGAGGGGAAACGTCTGAGCCTTGAGCATAGATGCGTCCACGGAAGTCAAGTGTATAGACGAAGTGAATAGCAGGGAATGGCTGATACTTTCGTGCCTGCGCCATAACCCGTGCTGTCTCCAGCATGGACGCCTTGCGCTTGCGCTCTTTGGTGATAACCTCCACCCGGTTCGCCTTCCACTGCTCCAGCTTCTCAAGCTCAGCAGGTGACAGGGATTCTCTCAGCTCCTTGCCGGTCAGCTCAGTCTCAGGGAAGGGGAACGGCTCCGATTCATACGGCTCAGCCTGCGGCATACCGTAGGGCAAGCCAAGCTCAGAGATGCGCTGCGCCACTGCCAGAAGGTCATCGTTCACCTGCCACTGCACCTGTTGCAAGGCATTCACAGCCCGGTACACAACCGGCATCTGCTTGCGCGTCAAGCGCTTGACGTGGTGGCGTTTGGACTTGACCAAGGGGAGTGTATCGGACACTTCAGGGACGTGATAGCCGCCATTGTATGGGCCTTCCCAGTCTCTCGGAGGGACTACGCAAGGAGCATAAGCAGGTGACATATCACCGACAGCCGCCTTGAATTGTTCGATCCAGTCCTGAATATGATCGCTAGGCTCAACAATAGTTTCCCTGCTTCCCTTGCTGGCTGACTTAACGATGTTCACAATGGGCTGATCCTCAAAGCGAACATGATCAGCCAACCAGCCTATCAGGCGAGACCCTAGCTGAACCTTGTCAGGCTTTGGCCACTCCTGCCAGTCGCTGACAGTGCCATCATACTTAAGTGATCGCTCAGCCACCACCATTTTGGTGTGACCGTGCCGGTAACTGCGAGTGCTGGACTGCTTCAGGGATTCTGTTACTCGCTTGATGTAGTTAGGGGCTGCATCATGCAAGCGACTGAAGCGCACCTGATCTTCGATGCGAGAACCAACAGCCAGAGCCATCTGGAGCAGTGTAGATTGCTTAGATAGGTGGTCTAGTATCACCTTAATGGTCACATAGGCAGATACTTTAGGGTCCAGCAGTCGCAAATAGGTCAGAGACTTAGATGGTTTCCCTCTCTTCCCTTCGTATTCCTGAATGAAGGCAGTGATAACCTCAGCCATTGGGCCGGTCATCTCGGCCACGATGCGACGATTCCAAAGGGTAGCGCTCGCCTCGCCCTGATCAATGGCACGCTGGTTCGATGACTCAAAGCGTGCAAGTCCAGCAGACTTCATCTCAACTTCAAGGTTGAATTGTATTTCAGCCAGTTGTTCAGGTGTGTATTGTGCTTTCATCTTGGATACCTTAGTTGTCTAACGCGTGAGACTAGAACATAACAGGTGACAAGGGAGGGCCAAGCCCTCCCGGTTGGATCAGTTGGCAAGCAGTGCCTTACGTGCATTCATCAGCTTCTCACTGACCTCAGGCTGGCCAGAGTACAGCTTAGCCAGAGCGCGATGAGCCTTCTTGATCGCTGCGGCATCGCCTTCAGCGTCACGGCTCAGTCCAAGCACTGCAAACGGGCAAGACTGATCGAACTGTGGCAGGGGAGGAAGCTGAGCAGGTGCAGCAGGTGCCTGCGCTCGCTTGAGCTGTTCGGTCAGCTCGGCGATGGTTGCCTGCAACTCTTCGATCAGACGGTCACGGCGGGTCAGCTCGCTGGCACTGACCGGCTCAGCCTTAGGCGCTTCAGGAGCGCTCTCAGGGGCTGTCTCAGGCGATTTGTGTTCACCATAACCCATTGCCCAAGCTTCAACCTCTTCGCCCTCCCAAGGGGCACCAGCGTCCATCTCAGGTGCATCTACCGGATCAGCCCCTTGGGACTCCACAAGCTCAGGTTCGATAACAGGAGACGGGTCAGCCTTCGGCTCGGGCTTGGGCGCTTCGTGCTTCTGGATCAGGCCGGTCAGAGTGCGACTGTCCAGCGACTTGCCCAGCTCCAGCAGCTCAGTGGCGTCAAGGTAGACCGGGCTATCATCCGGCATGCTTGCCAGAGTGTACAGAACGCGCATTGCCACGCCTTCAAACAGTGCATTGTCACCGAAGCGATCCCATACCTTGAGCCACTTGAACACCTGAGCACGCTTGATCCCGCAGTGCTGCTCAGCCCAAGCGATGAAGTCAGCGCCTTTGTCAAACAGCGCTTTAGCCTCGCTCAGTGCCTTGCCAAGTGCCAGCGTGTTAGCGGCTCGCTCGGTCAAGAGCTGATCAATCTGATCTGCAAGGGCGGTCAGACTTTCCAGCGCCCCACCCTGCTGCTCTTCCTGAGCATCTACCAACCCCTCAGCGTGTTTTGCGAAGGATTCCACCAGCTCGGTCAGCCCTTTTTTGGTGCGGACAGTGGCCAGTGCATTCAATCGTGACTGGAACTCCTCGCTTGCCTCTTCGATGCGAGAAGCAATAGCCTCCTTGGCTTCCTTCAGAGCCAGACCACGGGCCACAACGTCTTGCTCCAGTACCTCCAGCCATGCAACGATCTGGACAGCTTCAGCAGAGGAGTTTTTGTAGGTGCGATTATTGAAAGACATAGGTATTACCTCAAGATTAGATTATTGGCTTGTCTCATCAGTGCTACAGGAGCCACCTGTAACAGACCGGCTCAGGCCGGTTTCGACTATACTACTAGAAGGTTTCCATCTTTGTCAAATGAAGCTTGGCCGCTCCACTGGAACATACATCCATCTTTCCTATTCAAGCTCAAGTGACCTGGCTGGCCCACTAGCGTGTACTCAGGTGCAAAGGCTTCGACTAGCTTTGCAATCAGTTTGACCAGCTTAATATCATATGATCCGTGGTCATCGAAGCGAATCCGGTCAGAGTCAATCCGCATGACCCGGTACGCTCCAAAGTAAACGCTTGAACCGTCCTTGCGCTCATGCACTTCTACGAATTTACCCTGATAATTCTTGGACATTGCAGCAGCAGCTACGATTGCACTGTAGTTTTCCATCTTGAACTCCATTAGATTAACCTGTCTCATCAGTGCCAGTAGGTTAACTCTGGCAGACAGGGCCTGTCAAGCCCTGTTTCGACTTAGCACAATCTCGCTTGCATACTTGCGAGAATGTCAACCTCATCCACGTATCGGTCACATCCTGAATTATCATTCATTCTCAGCACTTCGATTCGCTTTTCCTCTAGTGCATCGAAAAGCGTGCCAGCTCGCTTAACTCTACCGTGGGATAGGAAGGTATAGTTGGCCCCCAGAGATACCCGGTAAAGGTTCAGCTTAGACATGCTGCGTACTTTTATCTTATCCATTATCAACGCTCCATCCATACCACGTCCGGTCCACCCGGAGTCCAGTTAGGTTCACGGCGAACCACTTCAAACCCGAACTTTGCATACAGCTCGCTCAGGTATCCTGCAAAGCAATCCAGCTTGTAAGCCCCTAGCTTCATTGCGGCTTTGATTGCAGCACGGCCAGACTTGTCAGTGCTATGCAAGGCGATCAGAGTACCATCACTAGTGATACCGAAACCAGACTTGCCAGTCTCGCTCAGGTAGTACCGGGCATCCTTGTCAAGCTCTTCGATACTGCTAAGACTATCGGAGTGTTTCAGGTCTTGCGTATTGATAACAAAGCGCTCAGAGAAGTTTTTGAAAGTGGTCAGGTAGAATCGGTTAGCTTTCATGCTAGTCACCTTGCTTGTTGGTTAGTGTTCACCGAAAGGCTCAGTGTTGAACCTTTGAGCTGAATACTATCCTTGCGCTTCGCTCGCTTTGTGTATCGCTTTACGGCTCCACTGGTCTACCAGCTTCATTGCGTGCGTCCGGCTTGCGGAAGGGTCGGTAGTCGTGCTACCTAGAGGTTTCACCCTCATCCCTGCATTTCTTGGTTCCCATTGTATCGAACCTTGCTAGCCTTGTCAACACCTTTGTTTCAGTGGGTTCGCTTAACGTCCTATGCCCCGCCCGGACTTGGTTCTGAAACAGAGCGAGAAGGTTCCTATTCGGTACGGCCTTCTTGCTCAGTGTGCCAGCTTGGTTCCCATGATACTAGGTTTGTTATTCAATGTCAAACCTTTTCTTTCGGAACCGGCTAACCTTATCGGTCAGCGTTGGAGCGTATATTATCAACTTGTTCGCTCCATGTCAACAAGTAATTTCTAATCCCTTAACTTGTTGTCCTAAGCTCATTCCCTGAGCTGATGGAGCGTATATTATCGTACCATGATCAGGATGTAAACCCCCTTTCGATTAAATAATTGTCTCACGCGGTAGACTCCAGTCTGTTACCTCTTCCGCATCTAACCAACACCAGTTGGTAGAACGGACCGGCTCAAGCTAGAGCGTTCCCTGAGCGTTCCCTGAGCGTACTAGAGCGTTCCCTGAGCGTACTAGAGCGTTCCCTGAGCGTGACAGGATGAGACAGGATGAGACAGCGCGAGACAGATCAGCCCCAGCCCCGTGCTGTCAATTTCTTGACGCTTTCCCTGATCGCGCCCTAGAGCGTCAAATAATTGACAAAAAGACTTATAAGCTCGCTCCCTGAGCGCTCCAGCGTGCTACCTGTCCGCTCCCTGAGCGTACCCTGAGCGCTCTAGCAGGCCCCTGAGCGCTTCCCTGAGCGCCCCCTGTCCGAACGGTCAGCCCCAGAGAGAACGGCGCTCACAAGGGCGCTCTGGCCCCCTATGGGGGAGTGCGGGCGCGGGCGGGCGGGAAAGTGCCCGTTCATAACCAGACCAAATTTTTGACTCTGGTTAATTTCTGACCAATCCCTATCCCGCTCCCTGAACGATCCCTGATCTGTCTCGGCTGGCTCTGTGTCTTTCATAGAGCGCTCTTAGTCCGAGCCAGATCGTGCTACTACCCAGAGGGTAGGAAGATGCAGAAGAGGTAGGCTGTTTAGCCTATGAAGGTTGCTTGAGGGCTATAGGTTTCCTCGAAACTCTCAGCTACAACCAGCTCGTTACCTTTCTCTGTCTGGACGATATAGTCGCCCCACAGAACTTCCTTAGCCTTCACAGAAACCTGAGAAGGATACTCGGAGTAGGTAAAGATACCATTGGGCTTCTCGGTGAGATTGCCACGCTCTCGAACTCTCACAGCTAGGACAGGTTTGCCATCCTTGCTCTTATAAACTTGGTACATGCTTGTCTCCTATCCTGAACGCTTATGAAAGAGGGCTAGTAACCCGCAGGAGCGTGCAGATGCAAGAGGTTGTCCTGCATCTTACAGCGCTATCCTGTCCGGGCTAGTAACCCGCCAGAGAGTGTATCAGGCAGGAACCACCGGCACTGCACCTGCATCGCTTACCAAATGCCACGGGTCAGTCGGAGCTGTACCCTGAGCGATAGCGATGTCTGATACGTTAGTGCCGTCTGATACCAGATAGGCAGCACCGAAGCGCTTACCGGATACCAGAGCGTCATTCACTGCGGCAGTTGCAGATGCAAGGTCTGTTGCCAGAACCACAGAGATCGGCAGGGATGCTACAGTTGCGTTTACAGCTTTACGGGGCAGATCGCCCACTTGGTTTGAAGTAGCCATTCTTGTTTCTCCTTATTTCATTATTGATATATAATAGAGTGGGGTAGGAACCCCTCCCCGGAGGGGGAGGGGACTAGGGCGCTCTATGCAATCTAGTCGTCCTATACTCTCTATACTCTCCTGTTATTTCTTCCCCGCTCTCCTATATTAGGGGTTAATTCCAAGCCCTTGATTTACAATGACTTTTTGAGATGTAATTCTGACGCCTCAGGGCTACCCGAAGCGGTTACGTCTTCCGGCCTTCCGGGCACCCAATGCACTGCGACCCGTCTGAGGGCGCTCAGCGATGCCTGTGAGCCATTCTCTGCGAGTAACAGGATCATTCCATGCCTGAAGCTTAGCTACCTCCTCAGCGCGTCTACGGGCCTCCAGAGCGGTCTGGGTATCGAAGTCCAATCTCTCCACCACATAGCGCACTGCACTGGCCAAAGCGTCAAGGCGGTCATCGTGCCTCAGAGCGCCCTTGTCCCGTGTTATCATCGCCATCTGGTGTATGAGGCGGTAGGTGCTCCGAACCTCAACAGGGTACTTCTCCGTGCTCTCAGCGTCCTTTTCGACCACCTCAGGGCTGATTACGATGCGACCTGAGCTGATCAGTGGTTCAAGGGTGTCAATGATGCGAAGCTCTTTCTGGCCCGTCTCCCACGTCTCCTCTATCGTGACAGGGTGATCCTTGGCGAACAGGGGCTTCAGCATGGACGCATGAGCGCCGTTACCGAAGTTCCGCTCTATCACCACGGTCTTGACCGAATGCCGCTTAGCGACCTCCACAAGGCGTTGTAGCTTGTCCTCTTCATAACCGCCCGGAACACCACCTGTGTCCACAATGTAGACGAAGGCACCAATCAGCTTGATGACAGCATAGGCCATCTCATCTGCGTTCTTGCCGCCACCAGCCGGGTCAATGTACATGACCGCTTGATCATAAGGACGGTATTCATAGGCGTTCGGGACAGCCCGGTACATCTTGAACTTGTTCCCGAGGCAGACTGAATGATACCTATTACGTTCATCGGAAGACCTGACAGGCAAGCAAGGGCCTTGATCCGTAGTGAAGTCAGCAACAATCAAATTGTGAACCTTCAGTGGGAAGCGTTCCTCGTCAGTCAATGCAGTGTTAAGCATGTACTGAAGCTGGAACTTGGCCTTGCCCATAGAGATTTCTTTCTCTATCAGGGTCTCTTCTGGGAACATCTCAGGGCAAGTAGGTTTACCCAAGTCACCATTCATGCCACCGCCGGTCTGCAAGCTTGGGTCTTTCTCTATATCCTTACGGATAAGAGGTGCAAGCATGGCACCGTAGGTCTCGATCTCCTTCTCTGTCGGGTATCGTCCCGGCCAGATGCGGATTTCATATCCACGTGCAGGCAGGTTGTTGTAGATGGACTCAGCGGACTGAGGCGTACCTAGGTAGATGATGTCCCCTTCAGCACAAATCGACTCGAATTCTTTGGTCAGCTCTTCAAGGACTTCCCTTGATCCAACCGTCCTTGAGTTCTTCATGGATTCAATGTCGTCTGCAATGAGTACGTCAGCTCGGGAGCCCTGAGCGTTCGTGTCCACACCTAAGCACTTAACCGATGGAGACTTGTCCACACCTTTCAAGAACCAGTGAACATCGAATGCCTCTACTGAGGCCCGATCCCCTGCGTTCTCATCTGGAACAAGCATCCAAAGGAAGTCCAAACCTTTGATGATCTGGATTACGAAAGATGCAATCTCCTTGGACATCTTACCACCTGCGGAGAATATGAGTACCCTTGTGCTTGGGTTATGTATCAGCCGGAACACAGCATAGATTGCCGTGAGAGTAGTCTTCGCCTGCCCTCGCTGGGCTTCCACCATGCGATACTTAGGTCCGCCGAACAGCCACAAGCAGATGTCTGCCTGTATCCTGTTCATGTTTGGATTGCCACGGATCAGGGTGTTGATAACAACCTGAGCGAAGAGAAGGAAGCCATCCTCTGTGAAAGGGAAAGCTTCCTGAACTTCAGTGAGTGCATTGAGGCGAGACCTTCCATCAACGGTACTGATCTCGCGTTTAGCCATCTTGTCTCTCCTATATTAGGGGTTTATTCTTCCCTAACGAACTTGACCACGTTGCCCTGTTGGGCAGACCTGATCTTGTCCAGACGCTGCTTAAGTTCAGACTGAGCATCGTCTTCCATCGGAGCGCAGCCAACACCGTTGACCTCAACCCACTTGCCAGCAGCTTGTAGGGCACGAATGTCGATAACTGCATCTGCATCTGCACCTTCCTCCAGAAGCTCAATCATATGCTCTACTCTTTTGGTGTAAGCCTTAGACACAAGTCCGTGAAGTTTACCTAGAGAGTCTTCTGAAGCGCTATTCTTGTTTCCTTTGTCCATTGTTAGCCTCCTTTGGTCCAGCCTTTGTATTGAGTCTTCTTACCTCGATTGACAAGACTCATGTTTCGTTTACACAAGCCTTTCTCTCGACACAGCTTACTAAGATTACTGCCTGTGACTTTGTTCCCTTCAGGGTCGATCAGGAAATACTCCTTTGCTTTGGAGTATTCCGAGTTGTACTGATTACTGCACCACTCTAGGTTTGCTACCGAGTTGTCTGCCTTGTCCTCGTTTATGTGATTTACTTGAGGCAGGCCTTCCGGGTTGTCCAAGAAGTGCGATGCAACGAGACGGTGCAAGTACATTCGCTCCGTCTTTCCGTTGGTGCTAAGTGTCACTCTAGCATACACATCTTTGGTTAACTGAGGTTTAAGCTCCCTCCCTCTAGTTACATTGAATACCCTCCCTTCAGAGGTTACACGGTAATTATGGTGGCCCTCTACTATCCTCTCGCTCATTGTTATTACCTCGCTGGCTTAGTGCTCTGTGAATGAATTTATTAAATTGAACCAAGGTGGTGTCTAGGTTCTGAATGGCCTGAGTGTTCAAGGCCAACTGTTTGCCTAGCTCTGACCTGACTTCTGCTACTTCCAGCTTGTCAGCCTTAGTTTCTTTCAACTTCTGTACGTCTGAGTACATGAAGATCAGACCAGCTGCTACAGGCACCAACAAGGCAACAACGGCCCCGAGCAGGCCGTCACTGCTTATCCTCATCTATCCTCCTTAAGCTGGCTTGGTAGGCCAATCTATGTTGTCAGGGAACCCTTCTTGATCCGGGACATCCCTAAGGTCTTGCCTGTATGATCGTGCTTCTTTCTCAAAGATAGGGTCTCCAAGGTCAAGAGCTTTGTTCACAAGGATGTCAGCCTCTGTCAGGAGAGCGTTACGCTTGTCTCGCACCTGATGCTCTATCACAGAAGCAGGAACTACAAAACTATTGGATTTGAAATCAAATTCCTTACCTGAATATTCTTCTGCTGAGGCCACCTCAACTTCTATCCAATCCTCTTTACCTGTAGGTACTGGGAACTCCTGAACACCGCTTCCATCTTTTTTAACGTAAACCCTCATGCTTTCACCCCCCAAATACGTCTTACTGTTCTGTATGTAAGATCGTATGTTGTACCGTCAACCACAAAACTATTATCTCCGGTTCTCCTTATTCCAATGGTAGGGGTTCTCTCACCCATTAGTCCCAATCCTGTCCAAGTTCCAACGTGAATCCAACCGGAGATTTGATCTCCTTCGTAGTCTCCATTAACAAGAATCCAATCATAATTATTCCAGTTTGTTGCAATTATTCCTGTTCCATCTTTAGAAAGCTGCCCAACCCATTCTACAAACAGTTCAGTGCCACCCCCTAATAGAGACACCCAAGGCCCCCAAGAACCAGCACCGCCAGTCTGAGAAGGGTTGCCTCCACGCCATGCCACGAACCCGGAGGCGTAGGCGAAGATCATCTGGGCTGCGGTATCTGCCCCCGGCGTGCGCATCACTAGGACGTTGCCGTAGTAGCCACCAGCAGGCACTGACGGATGATTATGAACCCGGTATGTGCCTGCATCCACAAGGTTGTCCAGATCGCCATTGTAGTAGCTGACGGCCATGAACGCGGTGCTGTCGATACTATCAGCCGCTGCCTGAGCATCCAGAGCAGACTGACCAGCAGCCTGAGCATGACCAAGCGCAGTGTTTGAATGACCAAGTGCATCTTGGGCGTACACTTGCGCGTCCTCAGAGAATCCAAGAGATGCCAAAGCACTACCGTTTGAGTTAGTGGCCCACTGTTGAGCTTTCTTGCTGTAGTGCTTTGAGCTGTACTCAGTGCCGTTACCTTCAACCACAGGAACGTCTTCAGCAGTCTCAGCCCAATTCTTAGACTCAGTTGCAGAGTCGGAAGAGTCATCCGCGAAGTTAGCTGAATTATTAGCACTGGACAGTGCGTTTCCTTCTGAGATGCCAGCAGCGGTTGCACTAGCCTGAGCGTTGTCCGCGTACCCAGATGCCTGCCCTGCGCTTATCCCTGCCTGAGTAGCAGAGTTACCTGCATCTCCTGCAAACCCTTGGGCTGCATCCCGTGCTCCCTCTGCTAGCCCTTGTGCTGCCTGAGCTGCATTGCGAGCAACGATAGCAGCATCCTTTGCAGACTCGGACAACACACGAGAGTTATCGGACTTCACCGAGTAGTGGTAAGAGCTATACTCAGAACCACTACCTTCGGGGACTGGTGCATCTACAGGATACTGTGCCCAGTTGTAAGCCTCAGCAATTGAGTCACCGAGGGACAGCCCTTCTTCACCTATGATAACATCTGATACCTGAAGTGTACCCACGTTGTTCAGATCGTACCCTTCAAAGTCAATGTCCGCCGAGAATCTTACAGAGGAAAGGAACCGGAACCCGTCAGGGAACCAACCATCCTGAAACTCATGCACGGTGTACAGAGTCTGCAAGAAGCTGTTGTTCAGGTTTGCCTCTCCAAACTTATTGCCACGGGAGAAGTCGGTGTACGGTGCGTCCTTGGGCATCACTCTCCTGATTCTTACGACAGCTCCAGTGGAAGGTGCCACATCCAGCTCCAGAGAGTTTGAGCTTGTAAGCTGGAAGTTAAGATCAGGGACACCATCGACAAGGACCACGATGTCTGTATTCCGAATGTAGCCTTTGTCAGGCCCGGTGAACCCGAACGTAAAAGTCCGGGTGGAACCATCACCGATGTACTCGTTATAGCTAAAGGCCATGTTGCCTCCTTATTCAAGTTCATCTTCGATTGCGTTGAACGCTTGGTTGATACCAACTGCCTTACCAAACGGTATGACTTTCTGCCACTGGTTGATAACGTCCTCTGACCCGTAATTAGAGTCAGGGTCGAATAGGAAGTCTGAAGTCTTCCTAACTGTCCTGACAGCATCCTCAGCAAGGCCAAGGGACGGAACAGAGTTGAAACCGTAGCTTCTGAAGCCATACCTGTTAGGCGCTGCCATGAGATCATCAGGGAGGGCACCTATTGTGGCCAGACCGTCTGCTGCGATGCCAAGAGCGGAAACCTGACCCATCCTGTTCCATGTGCCAAAAAGCAGGTTCTGAGTGTCAAAGGCATTCTCATTCATGTTGAGAGCACCGGCTACTGAGTGCGTCATCATCCCCAGACCAGCAGACCATGCAAGGATCAGAGCGCCTGCTGCCCTATCGTGCTTGATGTCATGTATTAGCTGCTTGTCCAGTGATGTGATTGAGAAGGTACGGAACTGGTAAAGAGTCATACCCAACAGTCTGTGCATGAAGGTTGGGGTCTCCCCTACGAAAGACCTCTGCATGGAGCGAGCAACTAATCGGTGGACACCAATCGTGTATCTCTCTCTCATCTCCTCTGGCATTCTGTCGAAGTCAAATGTTGTTATAGACTTACCATCGTACTCATCTATATTAGGGTTATCCTTTGACCAAGCTTTTAGGTCATCAAGAAACCCATCAGACCATCCGGCATCCTTCATCTCCTGCTCTCGTAGCCTCAAATCCTCTCCTTCAAATATCCATCTTCTTATGTTCCTGTTCAAGGAGCGAGCTGCTATCTTCTCTCCACCACCCTGAAACATCCTGAAGAACGAGGTAAGCTCTTGTACTCTTCTTCCTTGAGCAAGCCACATATCAAGCTTACCCCCAAAGCCTTGCTTGAACCCTGCCTCTTCAATCTCCTCGGAGCGCATTGTGTTAGGGTAGATCACATGGTCCTCACCTGCGTACTGCATCACCTCATCAAGCTCTCTCAGCTCTGGGTCTTTCATTGCACCTGAGAACTTACCGCCTTCCCTTTGTGCTCTTGATCCTTTGATTATAGTGGCAGCGGCAGGGACCTCTCTTGCCACGTTGATCAGACCACGGTCAGTCAGCGCACGAGACAACTCGGGTATTGCAGAGAGACCTACTGCCTGAAGCCTCAGCATTGCCGTGATGTCACGAAGCCGTGACAGGTTTATGCTCCACCCTGTGTGAGCGTACTTGTTGATAGATCGACCATAGAGCATGTCCACACCTTCCTTGATCATCCCGATCTGGACCTCAACCTCTTTCGGGTTCATGCCTTGGTTTAGTGCGTGCTGGTGCGTAGCCTCAAGTACCTCGTTGAACTCTGCTCTGGTCCTGAAGCCAAGCTTGGCCATAGCTGCACCACCCGCTGCGTCAATCGTGTAAGACTCAAGCAGCTTGGGCAGGTTGGTATCAAACAAGTCGATTGCTGAAAGGCCGTTTACCTCTACCTTCACGTTGGGGGAGAAGGAGATGCGAGCACGGTCACTCATGTGCTTAACTGCTTCATCCTTGGCTGTGGACTCAAGGAACTCTTCGATCACATCCCTTGGTACTCCAGCCTCTTCAAGATGACCCCTGAGTTCATCAATGTCCTTCCCTGTTGTCTGACGGTAGGACTCAGCCAGAGAGGTCTTGTTCTTCCTTGCACGTGCAATGTACGCATCAGCAACTGCATCAGCACCTTCTGGCCTCAGCTTGTAGCGGCCATTCTGGTATGCCCGTGACAGAACTTCCCGCACCTTGTCTTCACCGTGTTGACGAAGGGCCATGAAGATTGCATGGTCATCTACAATTGTCGGAGCGTAGTTCTTGTCAAGGTCAAGGTTCTCAAAGCCAGCCTCTCCTGCATCTTTCCTTATCTTCCCTGCTGTGTGGAACTGATCACGGACACCCGCAGCGGCGTGCTTCACTCCGGGATCATTGTAAGTTCCGGGATACTTTGCCTCCATGAATACTTTCTTGTGGAACTCCTCTCGAAGCTCTCTGTCCAGCTGTGAGCCGATATACTGACCGTGCTTTCCGGGTATCTTGTATTGCTTCCCAGATGCAGCAGCATAGTCCTCGAAGCCTTCTTCAAGCCTGTACCGCATAGCTGCCCTGATTCTTCTCTGGTTGATCTGGACCCTAGCAGCAGCCGTTACCTTAGCTGCCTCTCCACCTTGAGGTGCCTCAAACAAATGGTAGTTCAGTCCACGAATAACGTAGTTCTGAGAGTTGGACAGGTAGGTGTGCAAGCCTTGCGCATACTTAGCCACTGTCTTACCAAGAGGCATGGAGCCTATCAGGGAGGTTGGCACATTGGCACCATCCTGCAAGAACGGCATTAGCTTCCGTACCATACGCTCTGGTATGTTGAAGGTGTTCCCTATCTTGTTCTGAGAGAACCCTACCCTCGCAGCACTCGCTGAGTCCGCACCATCAACAGGCTGAACTGTCCCAAGAGCTGGTGCCGTGGTAGCCTCATCAAGAGCCTTGGGTGCGTCAGGTTCGGCCTCTGGTCGCTTGGCCTTTAGTGCCTCCACGTTCTCCCGGTACAGGACGGACTTCATAGGTACATCGAAGCCGCCGCCCTCTTGTGAGTGAACCCACGCAATCTGCTTACTTCGCGGCATACCTCTGAGCTTCTTGAGCTGGCTTGCTGCTCTCTTGGCATTCCTTGCATTATCCACCCGGCTTCTGATCTTGGCTAGACGCCCTTCGATCTCGGCCTTAGTCATCTTGCTCCGTGCGATCCTGTCTCCCAGCTCCTTACGATAGCGGTGCTGGGCGTCACGGACAGCCGCTCTGGCGCTTTCGATCTCCCTTCTGATCTCTGCATCTCTCCTTGCAACGGCGTCCTCAAGATCGTTCTGGGCCGAGTAGAGGCGTCTGTTGGCCTTACGGGGGTCAGTAGCGTTTCGGACCTTCTCTGCCAGCTCGTCCACCTTGGCCTGAGCCTTGGCGATCTTGTCTGCGTGCTTGGCTTCGATGTCCGCCCTAGAGGCGCTCAGGCGCTCTGCCTGCTCCGATTCCACTCTGGCTATATTATCCCTCATGGATTGAAGATCGGCCTTATTCTGCCCCTGCTGTGCCTCTTCCTGACGGACCCGCTCTCTCAGCTCGGCCTCTTCCGCCTTGAGGACCTTAGCCTCTTGACGGGACAAGGGGCCTTGACCTACTTGTTCCTGAAGCCTCAGCTCGTACAGGTAGGCGTTGTGCTCCATACGGACCTCGTCAACCTCCTCTCTCGCCACACCACGGACCTTAGGTATTTCTAAAGGCTCACGCGTGAGACCTGCGTTTCTAGCCGCATCAACGGCTCTCCCAACAGCGTAAGCGTCAGAGTCCGCCACTGCTGCCTCATCAGCTAAAGCAGCGCCCTTGCGTGCCCTAGAGAGCGATGCAAGACCACCACCTATTACAGCGCCTGCACCCAGTGCAAACACAAGATCAGACGCCTCGGCCTGTGTGTTGCCCCCGTACAAGGCAGCTTCAAGTGCCATTGACTCTACACCCACCAGTCCTGCATTCTTCAGAATACGGGCAGCTTTGGTGCCCTTCTGCATGAACCCTAGACCACCAGTGGCCAGACCAAGTACGATGCCAGCAGGGTCGAACAGTGCCATCGTGAGGTTGGTTGCTACGCCTGCACCACCAGCGCTTGCGATAATACGCTCCCGCTCTTGGTCCTCAGCGATGTACTTCTTCCTAGCCAAGAACTCCTGCTCTGATCTTGAACCCTTTAGGTAATCAACATCCTCTGGCCGGTACTCGGCAACAAGGTCTTTCTCAATCTCCGGGTCCACTGAGAAGCTGTTGTCAGCCTTGAACTGAGATGACCTTCTTTCGTACATACGTCCCGCAGCGTTCCATACAAACGCATCATCATAGGCCGCACCAAGAAGGTCCATAGTATCCACTTCTGGCTTGTTCTGCTCAAGCAAGTACCGCTCAGCGTCACTTACATTGATCCGGCCCCCTTGTAGTTCCTCGTAATACTTGCTTGGCATATCGCCTCCTTAATTGAATTTGAAATTATCATCAAGCTGGAATGTCTCCTGCTTGTCTCCTGTACCTTTCGTGACTGTGTACCAGCCTCCTGCTTTGTTAATCCTGTCACGGAACCTCTTGGATACCTTGTCCGTTGTGATGTCAGATGCGAATTTAACTCTGATCCCTTCTGGACCCCAGCTATATTCTTCTACGGCAGGTAGTCCGGATATTTCAGATGATGCAAGATTGAACATGTTGAGCCTCCTATTCAGAAGCCCTCTGGTTTTATTGCCACCTGCACCTATGAAGTCAAAGGTTCGGATCATGGACTCAGCCGAGTATCCATCCTTGGCAGCTTTGGTTGCCTTGGGGTTCTTCCCGGTGACACCCTGACCTCCATTGTAAGTCATATCCGTCCAATACTGTTGTTCCCATGCTGTCATCTTGTCGAAGCCGGGGACTTTACTAGATGCACTGGATCGGGCAGACTCCAAAGAGGACTGCATAAGAGCCTTTGCCTGACGCTCAGTCAGACCCTCCTTGACATTAACAGGTACACCTTCCACCACAGGCCACTTACTCTGGTCATCAGATAGCCAAGCTTGTGGTATCTTGTTTCCGAACCCAATTTCCATATCAGAGAAGGTCTTTCCATCAGGACCTTTACCTTCCAATGACTTGAACGGGAAGTACATAGGTTTACCATTGGCACCTGTCTTACGTCCTTTTCCTTGGGAGTTCTCAATTCCTTGTAGAATCCTAATGTATTCGTCCTCAGCCATATCCTTATCAGCCGGGGCAGCTAGGGTGCCTTCTTCACTCTTCTGTATAGCCATCTGGTCCAGTGACTCTTCCCTTCGGTTCCTTAGCTCTTCCTCCGAAGGGTCAGCATAAACAAAATCATCGTCACCCAAAGGATCGAAATCAATAGGGCCGAAGTCAGGGACCGCGAAGCTAGTTGCTTCATACTCTACCTCTCCTTGTGGTTCGATTGCCTCTTGCAGAGGCTGTTGCTCAACAGGAACTGGATCAGCCGCTGTTCGTCTTTCTTCAACTGGAGGCCGGAAGGACACCTTGCTGGTATCCTCAATCCCGAACCCCTCCGCTATTGCCTTTCCTATATCTTCAAGTACTGCCATTAGAACCCTCCTATTCCAGCTTCTTCAAGGCTCTTAAAGTTTCTCTCCTTCAGTCTCTTCTCTTGTGCTGTTTTGAACCTCATGTACTCAGTACGCATCTGAGTGAGAGGCACTGGCCTTGTGTTGAGGACTTCTCCTGCTGGCCCAACGAAGCTTACCATCCCGCCCTCTGGGTCTACCTCAGGGATCAACTGATCAAAGTCGTATCCATAGGTTGCAAGCAGAGGTTCGATCTGATCTCTCTGTCCCTCAAGGATTGCTTGGAAGCCCATGTCCAAGGCATCTGGGTGTAGCCCGGTAAGCTGCCTCATTCTCTGAGGCGACCCTTTCACTCGAACACCGCTACCCAGTGTAGTCCAGTTGTTGCTGAAGTACGCCTTGACTTGTCTCTTGGCTACCTCAGATGTTGGGTCAGGGAAGGAAGCGATCTTCTTGCGTACCTCCGCCATGTAGTACGGCCTTGCATAGTCCGGGATGTCAGTGACAAAGATGCCATCATCAATGGAGGACGTTACATCAGCCACTGCTTCTTCAATGTCCCTCTGGCTGCGAGGTATAGGGTTCCTGTCCCTCCTCTGGGCCATAGAGAGTGCCTGAGGCGCAGTCATACCCATCTCTCTCAGGGCGAGGGTGTTGTTCAGGATGTCACGCTCACGAGCCTTCAAGCTGCTCATGTAGAAGTCTTGAGCTGACGGGGACATCTGTTCGATCCTGTCCATTGTGACCTTCAGGTTATCTGGCAAGTCCTCTATCTGCCCTGACCCTACAATCGCAGCCACGTTGCTGTTAGCAAGGGCAGAGAACGCAGCCTTCCATTCAGGGATGGGAACACCGAGCCGTGCGGAGTTGTCACCCCACATCTGGTCCGCTCTGATCTGCAATGCAGCGATCTCCTTAGCCTGCTCTTCCTCCGGGACATTCTTGCGAATCTGAGTGATGCCAGCCTGAAGGTACTGTTTCCACCCGGCTGTGATTGCACCTTCAATCTCCTTAGGCTCAGCACCGGGGATCGTTGTTCTCTCACCAGACTGTACAGCTTGGATTAACTGCTGCTGTCTTGTTCGTGCTGCTATTGACTCCCTTGCCTTTGAGAACATGGAGGCAGCCTGAGCCTGAGTCATAAACCTACCCTCAGTCTCCTTGTTGCGCTTGTCGATGTAGCGAGTAGCTTCTTCCGCTGTCATCTTTCCAGAAAGGAAATCGGAGGTGAAGGTAGAGAACTCAAGACCAAGCTCACCTGCATTAACCGAATAC
>CEGE01001257.1_pt1 | contig 27426 bp, 18 predicted proteins | sample 306311 | NCBI WGS metagenome assembly CEGE01 (sample SAMEA2755654, study PRJEB7226) | microbial mat metagenome | biome: microbial mat; feature: hypersaline; material: grass silage | place: USA | collected 2014-02-19 | depth 0 m | reverse complement strand
AACTGACGCAGCAATAGTAGCTGTTGCAGTTTTTCCGGGCGGCGCCAGTAGTCTATCGACTGCAATGCCTCAGCAAATTGCTCGGCGCTCGGCAGCTTTGTTGAAATAATAAAGTCACTATTTCGCTCGGCAAGTACAGCGGCATCACGATACTCATTGGGTATTGCCAGTACTTTGCAAAAGCCGGGTATATTTTCGACAGGCGACTCGCCAATAAACAAACTCGCAAAAATAAGCGGCTTGGTAAGCTTGGAGTGAGATGTGCTGAATTGAGCCGCCTTGTGTAAACTGTTCAGATTTTTGTTCTTCGCTTTGAACTGCTTAAGAACCTGATTTAAACCGCCAATATCAGCCAGGGTACTCAGAAATACGTCCGGGTTACCTGTGCCTAATGACTTTTCCCATTCCAGCCACACGCGCTCAGGGGTCAAGGCTTCAAGCTCGCCGGAGTGAGCTATTTTGACCAGTAATTCATGCGTTTCATCGGCAATGGTAAAGCCTAAGTGCTTAAACCGGGCAGCAAAGCGAGCAACGCGAAGCACCCTTAAGGGGTCTTCTTCGAACGCCGGTGACACGTGGCGTAACTTTTTCTGTTCAATGTCACGCTGGCCACCGTAGGGATCTATCAGCTGGCCATGCTCGTCTTCGGCCATGGCATTGATAGTAAGGTCGCGGCGCACCAAATCATCTTCTAAAGTGACATCCGGTGAAGCGAATACATCAAAGCCTTTGTAGCCTTTGCCATTTTTACGCTCAGTGCGGGCGAGGGCATATTCTTCTCGGGTTAGTGGGTGTAAAAATACAGGGAAGTCTTTTCCCACTTGCTGGAAGCCCTGGTCGAGCATTTGTTGTGGCGTAGCGCCAACAACCACCCAGTCACGCTCCTTAACGGCTAACCCCAGTAACTTATCGCGAACTGCGCCGCCGACTAAATAGGTTTGCACTCATAACTCCCCGGTTACACGTCATACTTAGTGAAAGTGATCATCGCTAATCACTGGTGGATGTGCAAGCAAGTCGTTACACTGTTGGTTAAATAATAATAAATTGCGCACAACGCTTATGTATCAAAACTATTTTGGTTTGCAGGCAGAGCCCTTCTCCATAGCGCCAGACCCTAATTACCTTTACCTGAGTGAACGGCATCAGGAGGCGTTAGCTCATCTGACTCAAGGCTTGCAGGGCAGTGGCGGTTTTATCTTATTAACCGGCGAAGTCGGCACGGGCAAAACAACAGTGTCACGGGCGCTTATTGAGCAGTTACCTGAGTCGACCGAAACGGCCTTTATTCTGAACCCCATGCTGAATGAAGATGAGCTGCTGGCGAGCCTGTGCGATGAGTTTGGTATTCGCTATCAAAAACGCTCGGCAACACGAAAAGTGCTGACGGATAAACTTAGCCAGTTTTTGCTAAAAGCTAATGAAGACGGACAGCAATGTGTGGTGCTTATTGATGAAGCGCAGCACTTAAGACCGCAGGTGTTAGAGCAGTTGCGCCTGCTGACCAACCTGGAAACACACAATAAAAAGCTATTACGCGTTATTCTCATTGGGCAGCCTGAGCTCCAGGATTTGCTGCGTCGTCAGGAGTTAAGACAGTTAGCTCAGCGAATTACGGCGCGCTATCACTTATTGCCTCTTACTGAACAAGATACACAGCGTTATATTGCCTATCGATTGCAAGTGGCAGGGGCGAACCGGCCACTGTTTACAGCGGCTGCGGCAAAAAGAGCACATCAGCTGACACAAGGTATTCCGAGGCTTTTAAACCTATACTGCGACAGGGCTCTGCTGGCTGCCTATACCGATTCGTCACCAGAGGTAAAGCCTGCTCATTTGAACCAGGCGGCTATTGAACTGGACGGTCCATCGAAAAGGGGAAAGCCGAACAAGACAAAGGCACTTTCTGTCGCTGGGAGTTTGTTACTTTTTGCGGTGGCGGCAGTTGCGACGTTTTGGTACAGCTCACCTTCACCAAAACCAGTGAAAGTGACGAATGATTATGCATCGGCGCAACAACTTGCCAGCGTTTGGGGACTGCCCGAGCCACCAGAGTCAGAGCCATTTTGCCAGTGGGTTGAACAGTATGACTTAGCCTGTGCCCGAATGAACCAAACTTTGCAGCAGCTGAAAAGTATTAATTATCCGGCCTTGTTGTATCGCAAGGATTCTTCTCCATTATTGATGACAACTGAGACGCCGACCACGACTGGCGGCTGGACGGGTGAGTTTCTACTGCTCTACCAACAAGTTCCTGCTGAAACCACGGAAGATAAGCAAGAGTGGATTAGAGCGCAGCTAAAACGCCACTTACCGGAAGAGCTGTACGATGCAGATTCGTCCAGCCAGTTTCGAGAGTTGCAACTTAGCAACGGGTTAAAAGTTACCGGGACGCTTGATGCTGCAACGTTAGCGTGGTTAGCATCGAGAGCTTCCAACTTCGGTCCAAGATTAAAGGGAGGCGAATAGTCATGTCGTCATTGTTAAAAGCGCTAAAACAGCAGCAGTCTCCCCTTTTGAAAAACAAAAGTGTATTAGACAGCTCTCTTATTGCGCAAGACAGAGAACGAACCAGCCGCTTGTGGCTGATTTGGCCGTTGGCACTTGTTTTGGGCGGTGCAACGGGGTATGCGGCCGCATTATGGTCTGGGGTGCCGGGCGCAGATGCTAAAGTGACGGCCTCCGACTTCTCGTGGGGACAGGCCGTTTCTCCTCCTGAGGTGAGTTGGGAAGCGACACCGACAGAGCCGGAACCGTCGCAAACAAGTACGAGTAATAAAGTCGAACCTCAGGCTCAGGCACAGCAACCAACGGAGAGCCAGCGAGAAGCCCTGGATTTATCGAGTGTCTCCCCTGAGCTTTTGAATCGCTTTCAGGACGCCGTTGAGCAAACTGGAGGAGGGACAGAAAGTAAAGTGAGTGTGGTACCTTCTTTGTCTGACTTGTCGAGCGCATTCCAACGACAAGTACCGGAATTTAGCTATGACAGCCACATGTACCGGAGCAGATCGAGTGACCGGTGGATTGAGCTAAATGGACAGCGTTTGTACGAAGGTGACAGCTACCAAAGCTTAAATGTCATTCGTATTGAGCCGCATCAGGTAGTACTTGCACTTGACTCTAAAGCCTTTTCGCACCCTGCATTAGAAGACTGGAAACGATAGAAATTATTGACATCCCGCAATTGGATTCATACTCTTGTGCGATACAGTTTAAACAGGTGTTTAAATTAAGGGTTTAAATTCCCTGTTTGGTTCAGACAAGAGGTAAAAGATATGGCGGATTACAGAGCTCCACGTGATGATATGGACTTTGTCCTGCATGACGTTTTTAATGTCGCAGCGGATTGGGAGCAGGCTCCTGAACTGGCTGAAATGATGGATGTTGAAACCGCAGGTGCGATTCTTGATGAAGGCGCTAAGGTAGCCGAAAACTTAGTAGCTCCGCTGGCGCGCGAAGCTGACGAAGAAGGCGTTAAGTTTGAAGACGGTGTAGTCACAACGCCTAAGGGTTATAAAGAAAACTTCCGTCAGTTAGCCGAAGGTGGCTGGGTTGGTGTTACTGCTAACCCTGAGTTTGGCGGTATGGGGCTGCCTAAGTCGTTGTCGGCGCAGTATGAAGAAATGCTGTGCAGTGCGGATATCGCCTTTTCACTGTACCCGGGGCTGACTTCGGGAGCCATTATGGCCATTGACTCTCACGGCAGTGACGAACTCAAAAATCATTACTTACCACGTATGGTTTCAGGTGAGTGGACAGGCACTATGTGTCTGACCGAGCCTCACGCCGGAACCGATCTCGGCATTATCAAAAGCAAAGCAATTCCATCAGAGGATGGCAGTTTTGAAATTAGCGGTACGAAGATATTCATCACGGGTGGTGAACATGACCTAGTGGACAACATTGTTCACTTAGTGCTGGCAAAACTGCCTGACGCGCCTGCTGGCACTAAAGGTATTTCGCTGTTTGTGGTTCCGAAATTCTTGTCCGATGCCGAAGGTAATTTAACAGAGCGTAATGCCGTAAGTTGTGGCTCTATTGAGCACAAAATGGGCATTCATGGTTCAGCAACCTGTGTGATGAACTTTGACGGCGCGAAAGGCTGGTTGGTTGGCGAGCCGCATCGTGGTTTGCCCGCTATGTTTACGATGATGAACTACGAGCGTCTGGGCGTTGGTATTCAGGGACTAGGAGCAGCAGAGCGCTCTTACCAACATGCTTTGGAGTACGCGAAAGATCGCATTCAGGGGCGTGGCGCTAAAGCGACTCGAAATGACAGCGCTGAGGCAGACTCCATTTTAGTGCATGGTGACGTGCGTCGCATGCTGCTTACCATGAAGGCGTTGACCGAAGGTGGTCGTGCATTTTCGACTTGGGTCGGTCAGCAGCTAGACCGCTCTAAATACTCTCAAGATGATGCGGTTCGTGAAAAAGCCGATGCTATGGTGGCATTACTGACGCCTGTTGCTAAAGCGTTTTTAACCGATACGGGTCTTGAGTCGACTATTCACGGTCAGCAGGTATTTGGTGGTCACGGCTATGTGCGCGAATGGGGGCAAGAGCAGTTGGTTCGCGATACCCGTATTGCACAAATTTATGAAGGTACTAACGGCATTCAGGCACTCGACTTGCTGGGCCGTAAAGTAGGGGGCTCGCGCGGCGAACTGCTGAAGCCTTTTGTGGAAGAAATAGCAACATTCCTACAGGGGATTGCAGGCAACAGTAACTGGGCTAAAGAAGCTGAAACTCTGCAGAAGTCACTGAAGGACTTAACCAGTATCAGCGAAGAGTTACTGCAAAAAGCGGCTACCGATGAAAACCTGGTTAACAGTGTTGCGGTAGAATATTTGCACTTGGTGGGATATATTTCTTACGGTTACATGTGGTTACGAATGGCCGTTGCGGCTGAGCAAAAACAAGCTGAAAAGCCTTATCTGGCTTCAAAAATTAAAACAGCGCGTTTTTACTTTGCCCGCATTATGCCTCGTACTCACGCATTATTGGGTGCAATTAAAGACGGCAGCGAGAGTTTATACTTACATGACGACGAACAATTCTGAAACACTTCAGTTTTATCGTGATAGCCGCCGCCCCCAAGCCTGGGGCGGCTTTTTTTTGGCGTTGTGGATGGCAATTTATATTGGTGGTGTAGTGCCGATATGGGTTATTGCGGTTGGCGCCTTACTAACCATGGCACTCATGGCTGGGATAGTGATTAAGTTCCGGCCCAAACAGCTCGCCGCAAGTTGGGATGGCAAGCAGCTCGAAGAACGGCGTTTAATTTTGCCGCCCAGAACACACAACTTAAGTAACCCACCAAAGCTGCTGCGTTACGAAGATGATATAGCAGCTCTGCAGTTCAGAGATGAGTCGAACCACCTTCACGAAGTTTATGTGGTGTTTGATGAGGACTTACAGGGAAGCGTCAACGGAACCGATGTCGAGCTTGTTGATAAGCGCTAAACTTACCCACTAACCAATTAAAAACGCCGCAACGGTTAACGTTAGCGGCGTTTTTATTGATACCCAATAACAGGTTACTTAATTAGTCATCCAGTGATAGCAGTGTGGCATTACCGCCAACTGCTGTGATGTTATCACTGCGTGTTTTCTCGGTAATAAAACGAGTAAGGTAGTGAGGACCACCGGCTTTCGGCCCTGTACCAGACATGCCGCGACCACCGAATGGTTGTACGCCAACAATAGCACCAATTTGGTTACGGTTAATGTACACGTTACCCACATCAATTTTGCTGGCAACATCATAGGCAAAGGTTTCGTTACGGCTGTGAATACCGAAAGTTAAACCAAAGCCGGTGTTATTGATGCTCTCAATGACCTCTTCAATGTTATCGGTTGAATAACGGATAACGTGCAGAATTGGGCCAAAGTTTTCTTTTACCAGCTGACTGATGCTGTCAATTTCGATAGCCGTTGGTGCGACAAAAGTACCACCCATGGTGTAGTCCGGCATTGGCGCGCGGGCAATCAAACGACCGGCTTGCTGAATGTCGGTAATATGCTGCTCGAGGTTCGTCTTGGCAATGCCGTCAATCACTGGGCCGACATCGGTTTCATGCAGTAACGGGTCACCGACTTGCAACTCTTCCATGGCACCACGTAGCAGGTCGATAACACGGTCAGCCACGTCTTCCTGGACGAACAAGACACGAAGTGCAGAGCAGCGCTGACCGGCACTTTGGAACGCACTGGCAACAACGTCTGTCACAACCTGCTCAGGAAGCGCTGTGGAGTCAACCATCATGGCATTTTGGCCACCTGTTTCGGCAACTAACGGCACGATAGGTCCTGTGCGGGCCGCAAGCGCACGGTTAATAGCTTGTGCTGTGTAAGTAGAGCCAGTAAAACAGACACCGCCAATATCTTCTTGTGATGTCAGGTAACTACCAACTTCCGCACCGCTACCCGGCATGTAATGCAAAACATTACCCGGAATACCTGCTTCTAGCGCAAGTTGCACTGCGCGGTAAGCGATAAGACCAGTTTGCTCGGCCGGTTTGGCGATAACCGAGTTACCGGTCACCAATGCTGCGGCGACCTGACCAACGAAAATGGCCAGCGGGAAGTTCCATGGGCTAATACAGATGAAGGTACCACGACCTTCCACAAACAGTTCATTGTCTTCGCCAGTTGGCCCAGGTAGCTGAATAGGCGAGCCCATCAACTCACGCGCTTGGTTAGCGTAGTAACGACAGAAGTCGACCGCTTCCCGAACCTCATCGATACCGTCCTGCAAGCCTTTACCGGCTTCAACAGAACACAATGCAATTAGCTCGTTGCGGTTGGCTTCCATTAAGTCAGCAAACTTCTCAAGGCACTTCGCTCGCTCTTCAGTCGGAACGTCACGCCATTGCTTGTATGCTTTGTTAGCACTTTCAAGCGCTTGCTCTGCGAGTTTCTTATCGCCCCAGTAAATACTACCGACCTGTTTTGCGGTTTCCTGTGGGCTGGTAATGCTGACATGGTGATCTGTTTCAACGGTCTTGCCATCGACAATAGGACCGCCTTGCCATTGTTTGTCACGATATTGCTGAACTGCTGCAATAAAGTCATCTGCTTGTGAGTGAATATTCATATTCAATCCTAATGAATTTGTGCGATCCCCATAAATTTGAGGAGGAAGTGGAATCTTGCTATTAGCGTACTTCTCGTAACCCGATGCTGTTTTCATCGGGTGCTCGACCAGGTCATTAACCGGCGTGTCGGCGTCTAATAGCTTATGAACGAAAGACGAGTTAGCGCCGTTTTCTAAGAGTCGGCGAACCAAGTACGGTAGTAAGTCTCTATGTGGACCCACTGGCGCATAGATGCGTACGACCATGCCCGGGTTTTGTTCCATAAGTGTGTCGTACAGACTGTCACCCATACCGTGCAAACGCTGATATTCAATACGGCGTTTGTGAGTTTCGTTCATGTGCTGGATGCTCATAATGGTCTGAGCATTATGCGTCGCAAATTGCGGATAAATTGCACCGTCTGTGTCATCACTTAACAAATAGCGAGCGCAGGCTAAGTAGGAAATATCACTGTGCGATTTGCGGGTAAAAACTGGATACCCGGTCAAACCATTTTCCTGAGTCCACTTAATTTCGTTATCCCAGTAGGCGCCTTTCACCAGGCGTACCGGAATTTCATCACCGCACTCTTTAGCCAGTGCAGTAATCCAGCATAAGGTTGGTAAAGCACGTTTCGAGTAGGCTTGAACGACCAGACCAAAACGTGGCCAGCCTTTACAGACACCACTGCGATAGACTTTCTCAAACAGCTCTAGCGATAACTCATGACGGTCCGCTTCTTCGGCATCAATAGTGACACCGACGTCTGCTTCTTTGGCAAGCTTGACCAGCTCCGTCAGAGTGGTTGCTAATTCGGTTAGTACACGCTCATGGTTAGAGGCTTCATAACGCGGATGCAATGCCGACAGTTTAATTGAAATAGTCGGTCTTGGAGCGTCCGGGTTATTGAACTTCTCTTTGGTAATGGTCTTGATGGAATTGACGTACTGCTGCTTATAATAAGTTGCGTCTTTCGCAGTCAGTGCCGCTTCACCTAACATGTCGTAGGCGTGGGTGTAACCTTTGTCACGGTTATCACGACTCTCTTTAAGCGCTTCTTCAATGGTACGCCCTAATACGAACTGCTTACCCATAATTTGCATGGCGGCATAAGTCGCTTTGCGAATGACAGGTTTGCCCATTTTGCGAACCAGGCGTCTGAAAGCACCTCTGGGGGTTTCCATCGCTTTACCGGTAGGATTAGTCACGCTATTGGTTAGCGCTAGTGCCCAGGTACCGGAATTCACCAGCCAGGACGCACTTTGCCCCATATGTTTCTGCCAGTCACCGCCGGACAGTTTATCCTGGATAAGTGCATCGGCAGTGTAGCCATCGGGAATCCTTAGCAAGGCCTCGGCGAGACACATGAGGATAATGCCCTCTTTAGTGTCTAAGCTGTACTCTTGCAGGAAAGCATCGACAACACCGTTGTCGGCTTGCTCTCGAACTTGCTCAACTAACTTAGCTGCGCGTTCGGTTACTGCGCTAACCGTCTCTTCATCGGCAGGAACAAGCGGCAATAACTCGCGCATATATTGATCTTCATCGACAATATAGTTGTCGGTTATCGCTTGTTGCAGAGACTTTAAGTCTTCTGCCTGATGCTGTTTGGATAGCACCTCACTCGCTTTGAACATAGCATCTCCTGTATAGCCAGGCCGAAGCTCGGCGTGCTTCCCCAACGTCGGGAATCGGCGCAAGTATAAGCTTATTTTTGCGCGGGTAAAGACCCTAAAAAAGGCCTGTCGTCACGTTGCTATTTTTTCGGGATACTGTCAAGCCAACAAAATGCCTATGTTTGTTGACCCTAAGCCGCCAAGCCAGTACCTTTACTTTAACTTTCACCCGCTTCGGAATGCGTCAATGTCACAAGAACTTGAGTTAAAATTACTGATTGCTCCTGAAAAACGAGACCAAGCTTTAAAAGTGTGTCAATCACTGGCTGATGCCCGTTCAGGAACCACGCAAAAAACACAGTTTGAACTCAGAAACAGTTATTTCGACACATCCGATTTGCGTTTGCGTCAGTTTGATATGGGATTACGCATACGCAGCCATAAAGATCAAAAAGAACAAACGATTAAGTTAGCCGGTCGGGTTATGGGCGGTATGCATCAACGGCCGGAGTACAATGTAAATGTTGAGAGCGAAAAGCCCGATTTAACATTGTTTGATAGTGAGATTTGGCCTGACGACTTTCCGGTTTACGACATTCAGCGTGACTTAGAAACTATTTTTGTGACTGACTTTACGCGTACCCGCTGGCGCCTGCCTAGCGGTGATGGCGTGATTGAAATGGTGCTGGATGAGGGGCAAATTCAGGCCGGTGACAACTCAGAAACTATTTCTGAAATTGAGCTGGAGTTACAAGGTGGCTCGATAGATGATGCGTATCATTTAGCACATCAGTTAGTGAGTAAAGTGGAGGCGAAAGTCGGCTCTTTAAGTAAAGCTGCGCGTGGCTATATGCTGGCTGGTAAGAGTTTGCTGGAGCCTTTTACACAAATGCATTATGTGCCGCTGGAAGGTGACTTTACCATTGGTCAGGCCTTGTATCGTGCTGTTGAATACGGGTTAAGGCATTGGCAGCATAATGAGTCCTGTTTGCTTTTTAATCCGAGTGTTCGCGCGGTTCAAGGACTTGCTGATGGTATTCAATTAGTGCGAGTTGCTCTGGAGCAATTGATTGAACTGGGTGTTGGCGAGCGTCAATTATTGAACAATTTAGCTAAAATCACTGAGCAGTTACAGTGGCTGAAAAACTTTGAAGGGCTTGATGAGCTAACGGCAGAAGATGGAGCCTACCATAGAGCCTTAAAGCGTTATGAAAAGCTGTATGAAAGCTTACAGAACAGCCAGGAAGATGTGATTCGGTTAAATGAAGTTGCAGAGGTGGTGGCGTCTGTGCGTTATCAAACAACAGTCCTGAAGCTGTCACAGTTTTTAATTGAACAGGAAATGACAGAAGAGTTGTCTCAGCCAGTATCGCCTTGGTGCAGTCAATTGCTTAAAAGCGACTGGCAACTCGTGCAAACGGCTTTTTCTGAGCATGAGAAATTAAATGAAGAAGGCTACTTAAAGTTATTGAAGCCATTGCAAAACAGTCTGCTGATGGGGACTTGTTTTGGTGAGCTGTTCGACGACGATGTACGCGAGAAATTCCGTTTACCCTGGCAGGATTTAGCGCGCGGTATTCGAGAAATTACCGCCCTGCATATTTTGCATGAACGCATTAAAGAGCGTGGTGACGAAGACTTGGACCGTTTGCTAGAGTGGCAAAAAATGCAACGAGAGTCCTTGTTGAAGGCACTGGAATACTCAAGAAAGGCAGCGTTAAAGCGTGATCCGTATTGGTTTGCCTAATGCTTAAGCTTAACTCCTATTTAGAAAAACACAGTGAGTCTGCCTGGGAGCGCTTCCGGGAAGCTCGTGAGGTGTCGCTCACTGAGTCTCAGCAGCAAGTTTTGCGCGCACTTTTTGCGGTAAGCCCTTTTATTGCGCGTGTTGCTGAGCGTTATCCCAACCAATTGCTGGCTGACTTTTTTGCCAATGACGGTGCTATTTCTATAGATGATTGCGGGGTATATGAAAGTAAGCTCAAAAAACTACTCGGCGAATGCGAAGACGATCGTCGTGCCAAATATAAACTGCGGGAGTATCGTCATTGTGTCATGGCGAAGCTGGCGGCAGCAGATATTCTTGGTCAATTATCTATTACTGAAGCGTTAAAACATTTCAGTATTTTTGCCGATGCCGCTATTGAGCAAAGCCTAAGCTGGGCCTTTAAACGATTAGTAGCCAAGCATGGTACGCCCCGGGACAGCAATGGGGAGGTCATGCCTATGTTAGTTATTGGCATGGGAAAACTTGGCGGGCGTGAGCTTAACTTTTCTTCAGATATTGATCTGATCTTTGCGTACCCTGAGCAGGGAGAAACCGAGGGACCCGGTCGTAATTTAGAGCACAGCGTGTTTTACAAGCGATTAGCGCAGCTGTTTATTGCCTTGCTCGATGAAACAACCGCCGATGGTCAGGTCTTTCGGGTCGATATGCGTTTACGGCCTTTCGGTCAGTCTGGCCCGCTGGTTACCAGTATTAACGCGCTAGAGCATTATTATCAGGAGCAAGGGCGCGACTGGGAGCGCTACGCAATGGTAAAAGCCCGCCTTATTGGCGCAAGTGCCGCGGACGAGAAAACGTTCTATGATTTGATACGACCTTTTGTTTACCGCCGTTACATAGACTTTGGTGCCATAGAAGCGCTGCGTAAAATGAAGTTGCTTATTACCCAGGAGACTCGGCGACGAGGGGTCAAGAATAATATCAAGCTGGGCGCCGGTGGTATCCGCGAGGTGGAATTTATTGTTCAGGCGCACCAGCTTATTCGGGGTGGTCAGGAAAAAAGTTTACAAACACGGTCGTTGTATAAGGCAATTAATGGTCTGGTTGAGCTAGAGCTCATAGAGAAAGAACGAGCGGACAAGCTAATTAAGAACTATGAGTTTTTACGCACTATAGAGCATCGTTTGCAGCAAATCGATGATGCACAAACACAGCAGTTACCCGACGACGAACTGGGTCGGGAGCGGTTGCGGTGTATGTTGGGCGAAGCCGACTGGGCATCAGTGCAAGCGCGTGTGGATGACTGCATGGCGAGCATTCACGAAGAGTTTCAACAAGTCGTTGGAGAGCAGTCCGAAGACGATGAAGAAGAGCAGTCGCTGCAAGTGCTTTGGCAGGATATGCTGGAAGACGACGCGGCTATAGAGATCCTCGAAGCAGAAGGGGTCGATGAACCGGAGCGTTTATGGCGGCTGATTAATGACTTTCGGCAGGAGAGTCGGCGTCGAAGTTCCGGGCCAAGAGGACGCGCAGCAATGGCACGCTTAATGCCGATGATGCTAAGACATGCGGTTCAGCATCAGCATCCCGAACGACTTCTTGAGCGGCTGCTGTCTATTATTAAAGCCATAATGAGCCGTACGGCCTACATAGAGCTGCTGGCGGAAAACCCTGGGGCACGGGCGCAGCTTTGTAAGTTATGTATGGCCAGCCCCTGGATTTCCAACCAGCTGGCACAACACCCTTTGTTACTCGATGAGCTCATCGATCCGCAGCAACTTTATACGTTGCCGGAGTCGAAAAACTACGATGCGTTACTGCGTGAATACTTAATTCGCATTCCAGAGCAGGACTTAGAAACGCAAATGGATGCTCTCAGGCAGGCAAAGCAGGCGCTACAGCTTAAAATTGCTGCGGCTGATATTAGTAATGTTTTGGAGCTTATGAATGTCAGTGATCATCTGAGTGCTCTGGCAGAAGCCATTATTCATGAAGTGATTGGCCTGGCCTGGTACCAGTTAACCCAGAAGCACGGCAAGCCCGAGGGAACTAGTGTGGAGAATACCGGCTTCGGTGTTATGGCTTACGGCAAACTGGGTGGCGAAGAGCTTGGCTATGGGTCCGATCTCGACTTGGTGTTTGTTACAGACTCGACCTACGAGGGGGTTACTGACGGCAATAAGCCTATTGAGGTTCAGCAGTTCTACTTGCGTTTGGCGCAGCGCGTACTGCATCTATTTACGACTCGAACGACTGCAGGGGTGTTATACGATGTTGACCTTCGTTTACGACCGTCCGGGCAGTCAGGGCTGTTAGTCACAAGGGTAAAGTCTTACGCGCGCTACCTACATGACGACGCCTGGACATGGGAGTTACAGGCATTGGTTCGAGCTCGCCCCGTGTATGGAAGTAACAGCATAAGAGATACGTTAATGGATATCCGGCGAGCCGCATTAATGCAGCCGCGAGATGACGAACCGTTAAAAAAAGATATTGTGTCCATGCGACGCAAAATGAAACATCACTTGTCGGCCAGTCGCATGGATGCGTTTGACTTGAAGCAGGACGATGGTGGTATTGCAGACATTGAGTTTATTACTCAGTACCTTGTGCTTAAATATGCGCATACACACCCCAGCTTGTGTCGCTACAGCGATAATATTCGGCTGTTAACCGAGGCTCAGCAAGAACATTTGCTAGATGATGTTGATGCTCAGAATCTGGTGAACGCATTTCAGATATTTCGTTGCGAGAGTCATGCCCTGGCGTTGCAGGGAGAGCAGCTTTTAGAAAAACACAATTTAGACGCAGAGCGCCAAGCTGTTATTCGTTGCTGGAATAAACTGCTTGGCGACACTGAGATAGAATCTACTGATAGTAACTAGGCATATCGGGGTCAGGCCGCGTTTTAAACCGGCGATGAACCCAGAGGTATTGCTCGGGAGCTTTTTTCACGGCCTCTTCGACTAGAGTGTTGACGTAGCGAGCGTCCGCTTTGTCGTCGCCTGTCGGGAAGTTTTGCAGCTCGGGTTCGTAATATAAGTCATAGCCGGTACCGTCTTTGCGGCGAACACAGCGAGAGACCAGCACTTTGCAATTTGGCGCTTTGGCAAACAACATAGTGCCGGTGGTTGTGGAAGCGTCCGGCACTTCAAAGAACTTAACGAACTCAGTACGGCGGCGGCCGTAATCCTGGTCAGGTAAGTAACCGGCGATATCGCCTTTAGACAGAGCTTTAAGCATGCCTTTAACGTCTTTCCGCTGAATCATGTATTTATTGGAGCGAGCACGCCCGCGAGTTTGCAGAAACTCCATTACTGCGTTGTTATGAGGGCGATACAAACCAACAGCAGGCTCTACAAACCCGTGCAAGCGAGCATGCACTTCCAGGCTGAGAAAATGAAACAGCAATAACAACACGCCACTGCCGTCTTCCTGGGCTTTGCGTAAGTTCTCCTCACCGTGAATATGGAGCTTGCGACGAATGCGCCAGTCCGGCCACCACCAAGCCATGCCAACTTCAAAATAAGCGATACCGGTATTTTTCATATTCTCGGTAACCAGCGACTCGATTTGCTCGTCACTATAGTCAGGAAAACAGAGCTTTAAATTAGTGCGGGCAATATTGACGCGGCGGGGCATGAGCTTTTTAAACAGTAAGCCAAGACCACGACCCATGGCTAGCTGCATACGATAAGGTAGCCAGGAAACGGTATAAAGGATAAGAACGCCAAGCCAGGTTAGCCAGAACTTTGGGTGCAAAAAGTAGAATTTAAATTTGGGTTGTTCAATCACAACAAGAACCGTTGTTGTTTATAAAATTGGAGCGGATAGTAACATAGAAATAAGGGGGTAAGGCACCACTAACGGGCAGTGGTGCCTGTGGTCAGCGGAGTTAGTCTGCCGCAGTTCCTTCGACGTCTTCAGACAAACTGCTGTTAATTGCCAGTAGGTCGTTTTCCTGAAGCTGTCCTGCCGCTTGCTCTAAACGTAGCATTTGGCGAATATAGCCATAGCGAGCTTCTGATAAGTTACGCTTAGCGTTATACAGGTTTTGAGTGCTATTCAGTACGTCAACGATAGTACGGGTACCGACTTCAAAACCTGCCTCTGTTGCTTTTAAGGCACTTTCTGCTGAAACTACAGACTGCTGGAATGCGCTAATACTGGCAATTGACGCAGATACTTCGTAGTAAGCGTTACGCACTTCACGCTCAATTTGACGACGGGTCTGAACCATTTGCTGGCTACTTGCTACGTAGTTGTCACGCGCCTGAGACACTTCAGCTGAGGTGCGGAAACCCGAGAAAATAGGCACGCTAACGTTAAGGCCGATAGAACGGCTGTCCAGGCGGCCTGTGTCTGCGGATGGTTCGCCTTGTATTGTTCTATCGGTGTCATTGGTTGAGTAGTTGGCCGATAATGACACGGTAGGGTAATGGCCGCTTTGTTGTAACTTTATTTGTTGTTCAGCAATTTCAACCTGCACCATGCTTTCCAATAAGCTTAGGTTACTGTTTTCGGCTTTTTTCACCCACTTCATAACATCTTCCGGTGCGGGGTCACTAGGCGAAAAGGTTTCTGTATCTAAAGCCGCTAAGGTTTGTGGGTACTGACCGGTAATTTCCCGAATGCTTTCGTAGGCAATTTCAACGGCGTTTCGCGCCTGAATTTCGCGAGCGACAGCACTGTCATACTGAGCCTGGGCTTCATGAACGTCAGTAATTGCCGTTAAGCCAACAGAAAAACGTTGCTTAGTCTGCTCTAGCTGGCGCTTAATGGCTTTTTTCTCGGCTTCAGCGAATGACAAGTCGTCTTTTGCCTGAAGCGCTTGGAAGTATGCGTTAACAACGCGTAACATTAGCTCTTGCTGAGCGTTGTTGTAGGAAATTTCAGCTTGATACGCTTGCTTTTCAGCAATGTCAGCATTTTTCCATACGCTCCAGTCAAAGATACTTTGATTCAGAGAAACTCCTGCTTGCCAACCATCAGTATCTATATCGTATGAACCAATGCCTGGTTGAAATGACTCAGAACTGCTATCACTATAACCAGCTTGACCGGTCACCTGTGGTAAGAAACCTGACTTAGCAATATCAACGCCCTTTTGAATTGCGTTGCGCTCGGCTGCGGCTCTTAATAAGGTCGGGTCGTTATCAACCGCTAAGCGGTAAATCTGAGCTAAATCTTCGGCATTTGACGTAAAAGAGACTGTAGTTAATGCAATTCCTACAGCCGCTGACAAGAGGTGCTTTTTCATGGTAGTCAGTGTCCCGTTACTTGACATGCAATAGTCTTAAAATGATTGCGCGTTAGTTTACATACAGTATTGAATGATTACCAGTGTAATTGATTCACGCTGATAATTTAAGCAAAACATGGTTTCAGAATCTGCTCAAGTGTAACAGAATGTTTGCTGTATAGTAGATCATAAAATTGATGCGACTTCGTAGAATAAAACGTCGAACAGGTAAGGAGATGCGATGACCTCAAGACTGACTCGAAAAGATGTTGAACTCGACAAAAAACAGCCGCTTTATGAAGGTTTTTTGTCGGTTTATAAATACAAACTCAAGCACCGTTTGTTTCAAGGCGGTTGGAGTCAGCCAATTGAGCGTGAATTAATGGAGCGCGGGCACGCAGTGGTAGTGATACCGTACGACCCTGTTCGCGATGAGTTAGTCGTGCTGGAGCAGTTTCGGGTTGGTGCGTTAGATGATCCAAACGGGCCTTGGTTGTTTGAGTTTGTCGCTGGCATGTTTGACGCAGACGAGAGTGCAGAAGAAGTCGCAACCAGAGAGTTAAAAGAAGAGGCTGGTCTGGAAGCTAAGCAGTTGATTTATGCAACCAGCTATTACTCCAGCCCGGGCGGTACCGATGAAAAGCTGACGATTTATATTGCCGAAGTAGACAGTAGCTTAGCCGCTGGTTTTGGCGGACTCGAAGAAGAGGACGAGGACATTAAAGTGCACGTGCTGCCAAGACCAGAAGTCATAGGCATGCTGGACCGCGAGGAAATTAATAATGCGGCAAGCGTTATTGGGTTACAATGGTTGTTATTGCACCGTAATAGCCTATTCAAAAATAAGCTGAGCTTATAAGGAGCGGTATGCAGCAGCGGTATGTTGTCGACGTAGCAGAATTACACAGGCTGAATGAGCTGAATTATGCAGCTCTATTGCCTTTTGTTCCGGATGAATCTGACTCGGATAAAAACGAGGTCATTATTCAGGCCGGCGAAGGACTGATGTTTGTGGTAAAGCGTGTCGACAGTTCGCGCTATACGACGGATATATCCATTGAACAATTAAAGCCCAGCTGGGCGGATTACTTACGCGCTAAAATGACGGTACGCTTATATCATGATGTGCGTATGGCAGAAGTATTAAAAACACAGGGTATTACGAAGTTAGAAGTTTATTATCGTCAACCTAATAAAGAAATGCGTCATCGCGACGAAAAGTACCAGGCGAATCAGTTTTTGTCGGACTGGTTACAACTTTGTCGTAAGCAAGGTCGCATTCAACCCGAGCTTAGCGAGTCAGTGCAGAAATTTATGCCTTACTACTTCAAATAGACGACGGTTAGCGGTAAATTGTCAGTCAACTTTGCGGAGCGAGCTACAACAAAAAAACAGGGACTCATGACAGACTACAAATCCGATTCTATTGAGGTGTTGAATGGCTTAGAGCCGGTTCAGCGCCGTCCCGGTATGTATACCGACACCACGCGACCCAATCACTTAGGTCAGGAAGTTATCGATAACAGTGTGGATGAGGCACTTGCCGGCCACGCTAAAAGCTTAGTGGTTGTTTTACACACCGATCAATCCTTAGAAGTCATGGATGACGGTCGTGGTATGCCAGTGGATATTCATCCGGAAGAAGGTGTTCCGGGGGTTGAGCTCATTATGAGCAAACTGCACGCTGGTGGGAAGTTTTCCAATAAAAACTATCAGTTCTCCGGTGGTTTGCACGGTGTTGGTATCTCTGTTGTTAACGCACTGTCGAAGCGTGTTGAGCTTACTATTAAGCGCGACGGCCAGGTCTACGAAATGGCTTTCGAGAACGGTGATAAAGTCTCTGAATTAGAAGTTACCGGTACTGTTGGAAAGCGCAACACCGGAACCAAAGTTCATTTTTGGCCCGACGCACAGTATTTTGACTCTTCGAAATTCTCTGTAACCAAGTTAAAACACATACTCCGTGCGAAAGCCGTGCTTTGTCCGGGGTTAAGTATCACGTTCAAAAATAAAGTGGATGACACCGAGGAAACTTGGTTTTATGAGGACGGCCTGACCGACTATCTTATTGAAGCGGTGAAAGACGTACCGACCTTGCCGGAAGACCCATTTAATGGCTCCTTTAGCTCGCAAACCGAAGGCGTTGAATGGGCGGTAACTTGGTTGCCGGAAGGTGGCGAAGGCGTATCTGAAAGTTACGTGAACCTTATTCCAACGCCATTAGGTGGTACGCATGTTAACGGCTTGCGGCAAGGTCTGTTAGAAGCTATGCGTGAGTTTTGTGAGTTCCGTAACTTGCTGCCACGAGGAGTTAAGCTGACACCTGATGACGTGTGGGAGCGCTGCTCCTATATTTTATCGACTAAGATGCAGGATCCCCAGTTTGCCGGTCAAACTAAAGAACGACTGTCATCGAGACAGTCTGCCAGTTTTGTTTCCGGGGTGGTAAAAGATGCATTCAGTTTGTGGCTGAATGAGCACACCGAGCAAGCCGAGTTATTGGCCGATGTGTGTATTAGCAACGCGCAGCGTCGTTTACGAGCAAGCAAAAAAGTTGTTCGTAAGAAAGTTACTCAGGGGCCTGCGCTTCCGGGTAAGTTAACCGACTGCTCAAGTCAGGATCCATCAAGCAGCGAACTGTTTTTGGTCGAGGGTGACTCGGCAGGTGGCTCAGCGAAACAAGCCCGTGACCGGGAATTTCAGGCTGTTATGCCGCTGCGCGGGAAGATTCTTAACACCTGGGAAGTCGATCCGGAACAAATTCTGGGCTCACAGGAGATTCACGATATATCCGTTGCTGTGGGGGTTGACCCGAATACGGTTGACCTCGACAAGCTTCGCTACGGTAAGATTTGTATTCTGGCTGATGCAGACTCCGATGGGCTTCATATAGCTACTCTGCTGTGTGCTCTCTTTGTGAAGCACTTCCGGCCGTTGGTTGAAAATGGTCATATTTTTGTTGCTATGCCGCCGCTTTATCGAATCGATGTGGGCAAAGAGGTGTTTTATGCCCTCGATGAAGACGAAAAACAGGGCATCTTAGACCGTATTGAAGCAGAGAAGAAAAAAGGCAAAATTAACGTTCAGCGTTTCAAAGGCTTGGGTGAGATGAACCCGCTGACGCTTCGTGAAACGACTATGGACCCTAATACACGTCGATTGGTGCAGCTGACAATAGATGATGCAGAAATGATGGAAGAGCTAATGGATATGTTGCTGGCTAAGAAGCGCGCGAGTGATCGCCGCACTTGGCTGGAGAGTAAAGGCAACATGGCCGATTTGGCTGAACTGTAGGCTGCTTAGTAAGGAGAAGTGAGAATGTCGACGGAGATTACCGAAACACGCCCCCTCAGCCGCTTTACTGAAGAGGCCTACTTAAATTATTCCATGTACGTCATTATGGACCGGGCATTGCCGCATATTGGCGATGGTTTGAAGCCGGTTCAGCGACGTATTGTTTATGCAATGTCGGAGCTGGGCTTATCGGCTTTAGCGAAGTATAAAAAATCCGCCCGTACAGTGGGTGATGTGCTGGGTAAGTTTCACCCTCATGGTGACAGCGCGTGTTATGAAGCTATGGTGCTCATGGCGCAGCCATTCTCGTATCGACATCCGTTGGTGGATGGTCAGGGTAACTGGGGCTCTCCCGATGACCCTAAGTCGTTTGCAGCCATGCGTTATACCGAAGCACGACTGTCTAAGTTTAGTGAAGTTCTGCTGAGTGAATTAGGGCAGGGCACTGCTGACTGGATACCCAACTTTGATGGCACCATGAAGGAGCCTAAAGTGCTGCCTGCAAGGTTGCCTCATATCCTGTTGAACGGTGTGACGGGTATTGCGGTAGGTATGGCCACGGATATCCCACCGCACAATGCCCGCGAAGTAGCTAATGCTTGTGCCATGTTACTGGAAAAGCCAAGCAGCACGCTCGAAGACATTATGGACGTGTTAAAGGGGCCGGACTATCCGACCGACGCAGAAGTCATTACGCCTGCCGACGACATTAAGAAAATGTATGAAACAGGTCGCGGCAGTATAAAAATGCGTGCTTCTTATGAAGTTGACGATGGCGAAATCGTTGTTACTGCGTTACCCCACCAAGCCTCGGGCGCAAAAGTGTTAGAGCAAATTGCTCAACAAATGCAGGCGAAAAAATTACCGTTGGTATCTGACTTGCGCGATGAGTCCGACCACGAGAATCCAACTCGATTGGTTATTGTGCCTCGCTCAAATCGCGTTGATACCGAGCAGTTGATGAACCACTTATTCGCGACAACTGACTTAGAAAAACAGTATCGCGTTAACCTGAATATTCTGGGGCTGGATGGTCGTCCTCAAGTTAAGCCGTTACTGGGGCTGCTAAAAGAGTGGCTAGAATTTCGTCAGCAGACGGTTACTCGCCGTTTGCAATACCGTTTAGACAAAGTACTGGCGCGTCTTCATATTCTCGAAGGCTTGCTTATTGCGTATCTTAACCTTGATGAAGTCATCGAGATTATTCGCACAGAAGATAAGCCTAAAGAAGTCTTAATGTCGCGCTTTGCGCTGTCAGACAAGCAGGCAGAAGCCATTCTTGAGTTGAAATTACGCCACTTAGCGAAGCTGGAAGAGCAGAAACTGAAAGGCGAACAAGACGAGCTGAGCAAGGAACGTGAGCAACTTGAAAAAATTCTGGGCTCAGACCGTCGCCTGAAAACGTTGATTCGCAAGGAACTGCTTGCCGATGCCGACACGTATGGTGATGAACGTCGCTCGCCGTTGGTTGAACGTAACGAAGCAAAAGCATTGAGTGAGCGTGATTTGACGCCTGCAGAAGCTGTTACTGTTGTGTTGTCGAAAAAAGGCTGGGTGCGTAGCGCGAAAGGTCATGACATTGATGGTGAAAAGCTTAGCTATAAATCCGGAGACAGTTTCCTTGGATCAGCTGAAGGTAAGAGTAACCAGCCAGTTGTGTTTATTGACAGCTCTGGGCGCAGCTTCTCGTGTGAAGCTCACTTGTTGCCCTCTGCAAGAAGTCAGGGAGAGCCGTTAACCGGACGCTTTAGTCTGGTCTCAGGCGAAACGGTCGAACATGTGTTAATGGGTAAAGACGACAGCTGTGTCTTGTTGGCATCCGATGCGGGTTACGGTTTTATTTGCCAGTTTAGTGATTTAGTCAGCCGCAATAAAAACGGTAAGGCGATTATTACCTTGCCAACCGGAGCTAAAATACTAGAGCCAACTCAGGTAAACAGTATTGAAAATGACCGCGTTATTGCCGTATCCAATGAAGGCCGTATGTTGGTCTTCCCGGTGGCAGATTTACCACAACTGAGCAAAGGCAAAGGGAATAAAATTATTAACATTCCTGCGTTAAGAGCACAGTCGCGGGAAGAGTATGTGGTGGCCCTGGCGACAGCCGCACCGGACAAAGCAGTAACGCTAATGGCAGGAAAGCGCAAACTGACCTTGAAGCCGGCCGACCTTGAGCACTATCTGGGCGAGCGAGGGCGCCGGGGTAACAAACTGCCCAGAGGCCTTCAACGAGTCGACGATATTGTCGTTGAAGATGAAGAGTAAAGGCGGGGAGTTGTCATGTTAGCGGTGCTGAGGTGGTTGTTTTTAGGTGGCTTCATTGTTGTGTTTGGTATCGTTGGCTGCCTGTTTTGCATTATTCGACCCTTTCACCGAAACAACACGTATCGGTTCGCTCACATTTTTGGGTGGGCGACTCGTGTTTTGGGATTGAAAATTGAGGTGACACGCCACCCGGATATTGAACGTGGCGGGCCTTATGTGTTTGTTTGTAACCACCAGAATAGCTGGGAAATCTTCACGATTGCGGCGATGCTGCCAAAAAATACGGTCACTTTGGGTAAGAAAAGTCTGCGTTGGATACCGTTTTTTGGCTGGTTGTACTGGTTGGCCGGTAATATTTTGATTGACCGTAAAAACGCGGGTAAAGCACACGGTACAATTGCTCAAACAGCGAACGCGATAAATCAGCGAGATATCTCGGTATGGATGTTTCCGGAAGGTACACGTAGTTACGGGCGTGGGCTGCTGCCTTTTAAAAATGGGGCTTTCCATACGGCGTTTCGGGCTCAGGTGGATATTGTTCCCGTTTGCGTGTCAGAGCTGCATGGTAAAATTAAGATGAACCGCTGGAATAACGGTGTTCTAAAAGTGGCATTTCTTGAGCCGATACGAATTGCCAATTATCAAAAAGAGAATTTGCGCGACTTAAGTCGTCACTGCCATGACATTATGGACAGTAAAATTAATCAGTTAAACGAACAAGTGAAGAAGGAAAGCGAATGAGCCAGTCTCTGAATGAGCTACTTGAGCAAAGCGAACAAACGATTAACGCACTCATCAGTGACGGTGCTGAGCCTGACGTTCTTTATGAGATTGAACACCACCTTGCTTCTACAGACTTTACCAAGCTAGAGAAGGCCGCAGTGGAGTTGGTGAAGCTGGGATATCATGTGGATGATGCCGATGAGTTTGACGACGAACAGGGTAAGCGCTGGTTTGCGTTCATCGCTGCGACGGATGCTGAACTCGATAATAATGTGTTAGCGCGTCAGGTAAGAGAAATTGCGGATGTTGCTGACGAGTGTGACGTTGAGTATGACGGCTGGGGTACCATGCTGGATGACGATGAACTGGATGACGAATACGATGATGGAGAGGAGTGATCCTCTCCACCGTCAATTTGTTACAGCCCTTTTTCTTTCATCATTTCTCGATACTCTTTACCTAAAGACTGCTTTTCAGAGTCCTCTAAAACCTTTCCAGCTTTCTGGAAGAACCCTTGTTCCTCGTCTTCCAAATGATGCAGTACTTTATGCTTTAGGTTTTTAAGGTGTTGCAGCCAACCTGGAGACGACATATCCGTTTTTTCTAAGGCCTCAATAAGCTCGTCAATTTCATGGTGCTCTGCAATGCCATGGCGCGACATCTCAATAGTTGCGTTATCTTCAATTAAAGGGTTATAGAAATAACGCTCTTCCGCCGCAGCATGTTGTTCCAATTGAGTTTTCAATTGCTGGTAGTACTGCTCGCGCTCTGGCTCGTTACCTGATGTGTCCAGTAAAAGGTCTAAAAGCTGACGTTGTTTATCATGGTCAACTCGTAACTCTTCAAAAATAGTCATGGCTCTCTCCCTTGTTATCGGTATAACCGTTGGTACGAGCTTATGACAAAATTAGATTAAGCGCATACAAAAACGCCCAGCTTAATAGCCGGGCGTTTGATTATCGTCAACGTGTTAAAGTGCGCTAATTTTTTCCTGCTGCTCTTTCAGCTGGCTTAGCGTTGTCTCAGCTTCGGCAAGCTTTTCACGCTCTTTTGCTATAACAGCTTCAGGCGCTTTATTAACGAAGTTCTCGTTGCTGAGTTTACCATTAAGGCGCTGCCATTCTTTCTCAGCCTTTTCAATAGCCTTCTGCAAGCGCTGTAGCTCAGCGTCCTTGTCAATTAAGCCGGCCATTGGAATGTGCAACTTCAAGCTATCGACCAAGGCCGTCATGCTGGCAGGTGCGTCATCATCGCTATCAATAAACTCAATAAATTCAAGCTTGGCCAGACTGCTCAGGAAGCTTTCGTTATTCTCTATACGTCCCTTCGCCATAGCGTCGGCGTTTGACAACAATAACGGCAATGGTTTATTTGGAGATAAGTCCATTTCACCACGAATATTACGGATAGCCAGAATAACACGCTTTAACCATTCCATATCCAGCATGGCTTGCTCATTAACCGAGCTTTGTACCTGCGGGAACGGTTGCAGCATAATAGTATCGCCTTCAACGCTCGCTAGCGGCTTGACCCTCTGCCAAATGGTTTCAGTGATGTATGGCATAATTGGATGAAGCAAACGCAGAAGCTGCTCCAAAATGCTGACCAAAGTATGGCGGGTACCGCGCTGCTGAACTTCTGTACCGTTCTGCAGAACTGGTTTGGTGAGCTCTAAGTACCAGTCGCAGAATTGGTTCCAGGTGAACTCATAAGCAATGGCTGCGGCCTGGTCAAAACGGTAGCTCTCCAGCGCCTGACGGAACTCTTTCACCGTACTGTTAAAGCGCGCGATAATCCATTCATCTGCCAGAGACAGTGTCATGTCATCACCGCTCTGACCACAGTCGTGCTCTTCGGTATTCATAAGCACATAACGAGTGGCGTTCCAAAGCTTGTTGCAGAAGTTGCGATAGCCTTCCAGGCGCTTCATGTCCCAGTTGATATCACGACCCGTTGAGGCCAGTGCCGTCAACGTAAAGCGCAGCGCGTCGGTGCCATGCGCTGTAATGCCGTCCGGGAATTCCGCACGAGTACGCTTTTCAATCTTCTCGCGCATTTTCGGCTGCATCATATTAGCGGTGCGTTTGGCGACTAATTCGTCAGCGCTAATGCCGTCAATCATGTCCAGAGGATCCAGTACGTTCCCCTTGGACTTAGACATTTTCTGACCTTCTTCGTCACGAATAAGGCCAGTAACATACACCTTCTTGAAAGGTACCTGAGGCTTGCCCTCATCGTCCTTCATAAAGTGCATGGTCATCATTATCATGCGGGCAACCCAGAAGAAAATAATGTCAAAACCCGTCACCAATACATCGGTAGGGTGGAAGGTTTTTAAATCGTCAGTATTTTTCGGCCAGCCCAATGTCGAGAAGGTCCACAATGCTGACGAGAACCAGGTGTCCAAAACGTCTTCGTCTTGCTGAAGCTTTGTGTCACCTAAGTTATGTTTCTTGCGGACTTCGTCTTCGGTGCGACCAACGTAAACATTACCTTTGTCGTCGTACCACGCAGGAATACGGTGTCCCCACCAGAGTTGACGGGATATACACCAGTCCTGAATGTCGCGCATCCAGCTGAAGTACATATTCTCATATTGCTTGGGAACGAACTCGATGCGGCCGTCTTCTACCGCTTCGGTCGCCTGTTTCGCCAACGGCTCAACACGAACATACCATTGGTCAGTCAGATGAGGCTCAATAGGCACACCACCACGGTCACCATAAGGGACTTTGTTGGTATGTTTTTCAATCTTTTCCAATAACCCCAGCTCGTCAAATTCAGCAATCAGTTGTTTGCGGGCTTCAAAGCGCTCTTTACCTGCGTATTGACTCGGTAAAGTTCCGTCAAATCCGTCAAGTTCACTCAGTGCTTCGCCAGTGCTGGTGTATAACCCGGCTTTTTCCATAACGTGAGCAGTGTCATCGAAAATTGATATCATGCCGGTTTGGTGGCGTTTGCCAATTTCGTAATCGTTAAAGTCGTGAGCTGGCGTAACTTTTACGCAGCCGGTACCAAACTCGCTATCAACATGATGGTCGGCGACGATAGGAATACGGCGGTTTACGATAGGCAGATTAATGTGCTTGCCGACTAAATGTCCAAAGCGCTCATCGTCCGGGTGAACAGCCACGCAGACATCACCTAACATGGTTTCCGGGCGGGTAGTAGCGACGACTAAATGGTCTTTGCCGTCTTCGGTTTTCTCACCGTCAGCAAGTGGGTAGCGTAAGTACCAAATAGAGCCCTGTTGTTCTTTGTTTTCGACTTCCAGGTCTGAAATGGCGGTTTGCAATGCGGGATCCCAGTTGACCAGTCGTTTGCCGCGATAAATTAAGTTTTCTTCATGAAGCTTCACAAACACTTCGCGAACGGCGTCGGACAGGCCTTCGTCCATGGTAAAACGCTCGCGATCCCAGTCTACAGAATCGCCTAAACGACGCATTTGCTGAGTAATAGTACCGCCGGACTGATGTTTCCATTCCCAAATTTTGTCAATGAAGGCGTCACGCCCTAGCTCTTGGCGCGTTTGGTTTTGAGCGGCCAACTGACGCTCCACGACCATTTGTGTTGCAATGCCGGCGTGGTCTGAGCCCACCTGCCAGAGAGTGTTTTTACCATCCATACGCTGATAGCGAATGAGCGTATCCATAATGGTGTGCTGGAAAGCGTGCCCCATATGCAGACTGCCGGTCACATTGGGCGGCGGGATCATAATGGAGTAGGAGTCACCTTGGCCGCTAGGCTTGAAGTACCCTTTTTCTTCCCATTGTTGGTAAAGGTTTTGCTCTATATCTGCAGGGGAATATGTTTTATCCATAATGACCTTACTTCTGTTCGGATATCAGGGGTACGGTGTGCATTTGGCAACCGCGAGCCCGGTAATGTTTGTAACGTTCTCTGGCAACTGCTTTGCCGTCATCTGACACTGGCACAATGTCGTACAGTTGCTGACTTTGTTGCGCCTGTACAGGTACTTCATTGGCTAAGTTGAAGAGCGCATAACCTGGTCTACTTGAGCCAGGCTCCGTTTGTGGCCAACCAATTCCAACCGGAGCACCGGTAGAGGCGCCTTCGCCGACTAAGTTGTGCGGAATGAAAGCATCAGCAGGACGCTGCCATAGCAGTTCATCCAGAGCTTCTGCCTGGGCTTGACTTTGAGCCCAGACACGCAATCGCTTATGTTTTCTGTACAGTTCAGCGATCTTATCGCAAATTAACGCATTTTGCTCATCCTCTGATGCTTCCGGCATCAGAAAAAACGTAGCTGAGGGCATATTATTCGGTAGCCTCGCTCGAGCAACGGTTAATTAAGAACTGAGTCAATAAAGGCACCGGGCGTCCCGTTGAACCTTTTTCTTTACCACCTTGCCAAGCTGTGCCGGCGATATCCATGTGAGCCCAGTTGTACTTTTTGGTGAAGCGCGACAGGAAGCAAGCCGCAGTGATAGTGCCCGCTTCGCGGCCGCCTATGTTCGCCATGTCCGCAAAAGGACTGTCCAACATCGATTGGTACTCGTCCCATAACGGCATACGCCAGGCTTTATCGCCGCTTTGCTGGGCTGCGTTTAACACTTCGTGTGCCAGTGGGTTGTGCTGACTGAGCACCGCAGAAGCGTGACTGCCCAGAGCGATAACGCAGGCGCCTGTCAGTGTTGCCAAGTCGATAACAGAGTCTGGCTCAAAACGTTCAACGTAAGTTAGTGTATCGCACAGTACCAGGCGGCCTTCCGCGTCAGTATTGAGGACTTCTACGGTTTGTCCGCTCATGGTTGTGAGAATGTCGCCGGGGCGATAGGCCTTGCCGTCCGGCATGTTTTCACAACCAGCGACTGCACCAATAACATTTACAGGCAGTTGTAGTTCGGCCAACGCTTGCATAGCACCCAGTACGCCGGCTGCACCGCCCATATCGTATTTCATTTCGTCCATGTTGGCGGACGGCTTAATTGAAATACCACCGGAATCGAATGTCAGGCCTTTACCAACAAGAACAATGGGCGCTTGGTCATCAGGCGCACCTTTATAATGCATTAGAGTCAGCACTGACTCATGCTCAGAACCTCGACCAACGGCTAAATAAGCATTCATACCGAGCTTTTCCATCTCGGCTTCTTCAACCGTCGTGACGCTCAGGTTATCGTAGCCCTCTGCCATTTTTTCGGCCTGCTCGGCCAGGTAACGAGGTGTACAAATGTTCGGTGGCATATTTGCCACATTTCGGCATACATCCATGCCCGCTGATACTGCTAGCCCATGTTGAACCGCTTGTTCACCCAAAGTAAGTTCTTTGCGGCTCGGAACGTTGAAGATTAACTTGCGAAGCGGGCGGCGGGGCTCTTCTTTCTTACTTTTGAGCTCGTTAAAGTTATATAGCGTTGCCCGGGCAGCCTCAACTGCTTGTCTAACTTTCCAGTAGGTATCGCGCCCTTTTACGTGTAGTTCGCTTAGAAAGCATACCGCTTCCATTGAGCCTGTTTCATT
>CEGE01000503.1_pt1 | contig 27540 bp, 34 predicted proteins | sample 306311 | NCBI WGS metagenome assembly CEGE01 (sample SAMEA2755654, study PRJEB7226) | microbial mat metagenome | biome: microbial mat; feature: hypersaline; material: grass silage | place: USA | collected 2014-02-19 | depth 0 m | reverse complement strand
GCTCTAAGGAGAACGGGAAAATAACACTGCAAGGACATTTCACCAAAAGTGATGAGAGAACCATTTTCCATCCCGGTACCGACAATACTCTTTTTATTAAGAGCCATCTTGGTGAACTGGTTAAACTCATCGAACATATGGGTGGTGAGTGTTTGGTTGTTGGCTCGACCGTACTCGATTTGGAAAAGGGTACGATAGTGAATGAGGAGGAGTTTTCATGGCACGGTTACTTTGAAGACCCTCTCGCTGTTCTGAATGGCGAGGCTTCCAGAACCTTAGATATCAGTGAAGATATCCTTGGGTTGGATGATCCCAAGAATCTCCATTTTGACGAACAGTGTCGCCTGAAAGAAGTTCTGGAAAATGGTACCGACACACTGGTTGGTGAAATGGTGGAGGTGCAAGATGTCGACACCAATGGATAAAGTGGTGATCGATGATATCGACTACCAGATTCAAAAAATCGACGATCATGAAATCAGGCTGGTCCCTGACTATCTGATCGTCGCGGTACCCACAGAGCTCCCTGATAAATTGGTGAGGGAGTTTAACTTTAAGGATGAAAAGGTGATGATCTATAAAGACCTTTTCTCTGATGACTACCTCAAGGAGGTGTTGACGGAAGCAATCATAGAAGGTAAAGATAACGAAGTCTTTACCTACTGTTTGGTGCGTCATGGAAGTATTGAGCACGGTTTCGGGTTCTATCCACTCCCACTTCTTTTCAGTGACGAATTCACACGAGCTGTCATTGCTGAGGAGAATGGTCGCACAGCACCACCCAATGTCTGGGTGACACGTAAACGTAAGATCATCTTGCGTAAACTGGGTTTGGGTGAAGACGCTTACAATCCGGTTCGAAAGAAGCATGTGCCCGGAGTTGGCTGGGTATCAGTTCGTAAACTATTCAATTAATGTAGTAAAAGACCACAATGTTCTAAGGAGAACTACAATGGAAAACTTCAATTTCGATTACATTTATGGCGATGAAAAAACCCTTGAAATCCCGTTCGACCCAGAGTGGCGGAATGGTACCGGTTACTTTGACGGGTTGGTTGATGAACCTTTGGACCTGCAGCCCGGTGAATTTGGGCGCAGTTATTGTCCTGATAGTAAACGCAAAATGATCATACAGTCGGTGGGGGAATTTGGTAACATCGTAATCTTCCAACGGTATACCAATGGTCAAAACTTTGTGTTAGTGTGTAATGCCCCGAAGGTGTTTCGTTCACTCCTGTGTCTTGACGGTGCGATACACGACGACACTGTGGGACATGTTTTCAATGCAGTGAAGTCTCTTCGCCCATACAACTTGATTAATAAGTTGTGGGAGATCAAAGAAGCCCACCGTCAGGTCGCAGAAGCATCAAGCCAGGGCTGATGTGTGAAAAAAAAAGAACCCCCTTCGATAGGGAGGTTCTTTTTTTTTTGGTATTTAATTACACCGAAGTTTTACACTATGTTAATACACCACAAATTAAAAAGGTAACAGTAGTGAAAAATATTACAGATCACATCGTGGACGCCAGTAAAGAAAGTCTCAGGGTTATTTCATTCGAAACAGGTCATCGTTACACAGTGTCGGGTTTTTCGACTTATAATAACCGTCAGCGTCTGTTGGAGCCGGTTATCAATTCTCGTGAGGACCTGGACATCCTTTTCCAAGACGGTCCTGTACCTGAGAACGGTGAAAACGGAGTTACATTGGAGGCACTCCTCGCAATCTGTAAAGATCGTCTAGAGTATTTCCAATCGGGCAAGTTCCCCTGTAAAGAAAACGCAGTGGCACTTGAACACATAGAGGGCGCACTTAAGTCGTTGAAATCCCGCACCAGGGCTCGACTCGATCGTGGGGTTGAGGGGAAAGAAATAGTTTGAGTCCCTCACGGGACTCTTTTTTTTTATTTTGTGTGTAGACATTAAGCTGATTTTATGAGCGAAGTTTAATTAAACACTACACCAATTGGATAGAGGTAAAACCCATGCCTTCAGTCGTAGTGGAAATCCCAGACACGTACAACGCCATTACGCGCCCTGTCATCATAGAAGTGGCACGGAATTTAATGGAGGTCATGGGACTACCGAATGATACCAGCCTACAGTTTCTGGGTGCCAGTGACAGTGGAATACAGCCAGGGTCTACGTTAACAAAGCCCAAAGAGAATAACTCGTTTCCACATACCAACAAAATCACGATAGAAGCCAGCGAACAATACATTGAAGACCGTGTTTTAGCTACAGCTGTTAAACGTAAAGAAAACAAGGTCTTTTTCATTGACCCTGAGTTACGGGTTTCATTATACCCTGTATATGTGGGAACTGAAATAACCCTGTCCGTTCGATTCCGTGCACAAGACAGAGTGACGGCTGAACGCTGGAGGGACGAGTTCAGAATACGTACTTCACAGGGTCGAGGGGAGTTGTTACACAACCTCAACTACAATTACGGTATACCGCCCCAATACCTCACCATTCTCAGTGAGATACATACCCTCAGGGAGAATGTAGCGGGATACGGTGAAGATATCCAAACCTGGGTGAGAAAGTGTATCACTAACAAGGTCACTAAACTTACGACACAAGCTGGCACCGAACCCACATTAGTTATAGGGGAGCAACAGGTCGGGGTGTTGGGGTGGTTTGAATTTGTAGCGAACCCTGAGACCGGTGCAAAAGCGGGTGAGGGCGGCGCTTGGGAAACTGGGTTTGATTACAAGTTTGTTTACGATAAAGTCATTGCCACCGCTTTTAATTACCCGTTAACAGTCCATAACCAGTTGTTAGACGAGAGACTCCGTCCCCACAAAGCAGTGTATGACTTGGTACAAGAATACCGCGCACCCAGTTTAACGGGACATGTGACTGAGCAATACAATAAGATCTTTAAGGATGAGCGAAAAACAGGACTAGGTGGTGTGTGCATACCCGACTTTGATGAATGGGTACCCAAATATGTTCAACCTTTCACCACAACGATCTTAAGTGCTTTAATGGTAGTTGACTTAGATGACCCTAAAAACCTACTCAATCTAGGGGAGTTGGGTGACTTCCAGTTAGACCCTGATATTTTAACGTTTATGTCAGGGGAGGCGAAGTACATGAATTTAACCAACCAGTCCATTTTCCATGTGTCGCTGTTTAACTGGGAATACCCGCTCAATGACACTTCGATCACGGTCGATGAAAACCTGAATGTCACGAGCCGTTTGGATCTTAACCCCCGCAATCAGTACCATTTCAGGTTAGCACTCTCGTCTGACTTCACTGTTCTGAGTAAGGGTACCATAGAACGCCTCAGAAACAGTCCTGACGCCTTTTTCGAGATCATTAAGATACTTGATCCAGCTTTCTCACAAACGTGTTACACGCCGTTTTACGAACGTTTAGGATTCTCGCCAGAAACGAAGTTGTTGGCGTTATTTGAGAGTCTACCCGAAGGGCTATCAGAGGACACGGTTTTAAAAGACCTCTTTTGTTCTACACTCCTGAGTGAACTTTTAGAAACTAATCCAGACCTCTACGCCAAAGTGAAAAAGATGATCAATGATCTTTTGATAGCCGTGGGTCTGCTCCCTAAACCAATCGGGGGTAAGATAGTCTCGATTAAAGACACCCAAGAAATTGTGCGTCGAATCTCCAAACACGTCATTAAGAATCCAGCCCAAATAGAACATCGACTTAAAACGGTTGGCCAGTACGTGATAATAGCACGTAAGGAATGATCCCATGCCCATTTTGACTAGTAAAAGCAGTGCCCCCACAAACAAGGTGGAGACGACACCGAATGCGTTACCCCCAACGTACCATTCGGAAACTGTGGATTCCCGTTACGTTCCAGCGGCTTCACTGTTAACGCACATCGAAGGGTCCAGTTGGTCCGTCACTTTTTTCAGTCAAGTAGTTGATGTCGACACCGAGTTGCAACCACAACAACTCTCTCTTCAGGCCGCGTATCAACAGTACATTCGAATCAACCGTTTAGAGCTGAAAGTTTCGTCTGACCTACAGACCTCACAAAACGAAGAAACCAAAGCGATGGAAGTGGTGGGTAGCGCCACCATGTACCCCTTTGTTGTCCCGAATAAAGGGGATATGTTCATAGCGGACATCGGTGATGGTCGTCAAGGTATCTTCACGATCACCCGCAGTGAACGTAAAACGATCTTGAAAGAAACCTGTTACTTGGTGGATTACCTTCTTGTCAGTTATGACAATAAAGAACGGTTGGATGACCTTGAACAGAAAACCATCAAGACCACACACTTTGTTAAAGAGTTTCTACAACACGGTCAGAACCCGGTTATCGTCGACAGTGAGTTCAACGCCGTTGTAGAATTGAAACGGGGTTATAAGCGTTTATTGGCCCACTACTTTGCGGATTTTTATAGTCTGGAATATGGGACGTTGTTAGTACCTGATCAGAAAGAGGTCACCTATGACCCCTTCCTGACTAAAGCGGTTGTCAGTGTACTCGACACTACAGAAAACCCCATTGTTAAAAAGATCAAGACCCTTAATGTGGATTATGATCAAGCAATGAAGATGATCAACATCTGGAATTGTCTATTAACGATGTCGGGTGACCTGTTGGTGTTGGCGGGTCAAAAATACGGGCTTACGTCTGTTGAAAACTTTGATATCGACGCTCGTTATGAAGGCATCCGTTATTCAGGGGTACGTAACGTAGTCTACCCACTGGATGAGCGAACTGATGTAGACGCCGATTATTGTGAGCCACACGACCTGGTAACCAGTTTAATCGTACAAGGTAAAACGCGTACCAGTGAAGTGCGCCGTTTAGTTTTTGAACCTTCGTTGGACGGTTTCCATTCTGAAGGACAAACTGAAGTTGAGGGGTTGGACGCGTTACCCACCATTCACAAGGTAACAAAAGACAATTACTACGTTTTCAGTGAAGCACTTTATTTTGAAGACCCTATTAACCGGTCACAGTTGGAAGTGTTGGTTCAAGATGCCCTTTACCATAAACCAATAAATCTATTAGTCCTTAAGAGACTAGTCGATGAAGCTAAACGTTGGGGCAACCTTGAGCGTTTTTACTACATCCCTGTTCTAATCATGTTAATTAAAACAGCATTGAGAGGCTTTTGATGCGGCAGGATAACCCGAACCACAGTCCCGCGTATAAGATTTTCCATTACAACTTTGAAGTGACTATACCGACTATCTACTTGTATTCGCCCGAATACTTGAAGGCGTTCGGGTTAAGTAGCTCCGGCGACAAACGTATCGACGAGGGACAGGTTATGGCCCCCACCAGAGCTCACCTGACCATCGCGGCAATGGCGGAGTATCACGACGACGGCGCATCGATAGGCCTTATTAACCCGGAAGACTCTGCGCGTATTTACACGTACATCAGTCAGCACCTTCGCGATTGGAAAGACTCTATCTCACGTGATATAAATCGACGAAACACCCCTGCAGAAGACCTTAGGAAGTTGGAAAACTTTGCGAAGGAAGTGTATAAGAGTGCCCGACACTTCATTCAGGAAGAGCCCACCAATAGCTCACTGTTTAATAAACTGAATGAGATGGGTAGGCGTCGCCCAACCCTGCGGGGCGAATCCGTTAAGAAACCCAAGGTTGAGTTACCTGAAAAACACGAAAACCTTATCGATGACCTAATCGTGGAACACTCCAAACGTAATCGACGCGGAGGGTTTCGCCGTTAACAACAAGGGTTCATTATGATCATTGAACAGACCACACTTTATAACGAGGTGATGGAAGCTTTTTCGGGCGGTGCTAAACCCGCCCACTATCTCTACGGTGCGGTTTTTGAAATTGAAGGGGCGTTAATCGAACCCATTAAGGTGGATGGTTTACACATTGATCGCCAATATACCAGCCGGTATGCCGATGCAATCATGTTGTATGTCACTTTCCCACTGGGTAAGTTTACTAAACGTGTTTACCCTTTTAAGGACAATATACGTGTCACATTGAATCGAACCCCTCAGGGGGAAGTGACCCCTCATGTCAATTATGAGCACAACATCACAAGTCAAGGCTATCGTGCAATATTGGTTGACAAAGGTGATATGGGTCTAGAGGGTAATATACCCACGATGACCGATGAGGAAGATGCTGACAGGGCTGGGTTCATTAACGTACAGTTTCAACTCTTAGATGAGGGGTTGGAGTATATACGTTTAAAGACAACCGGTGGTATATTGCGAAACGAGAACCCAGGAAATGCGCTAAAAACGTTACTGACGTCGGAGTCCATTAACTTACCCCATTCCATTGAGAGTAAAATCCGTGGAGTGACCATGGTGGAACCTGATAACAAGGAACGGCGTAAACACATCCTGATCCCACCTATACCAGTGGTGGATCTCCCCAACTTCATTCAGAAAGACTGTGGTGGTATTTATTCCACAGGGATAGGGTGTTATCTACAAAACGGGAATTGGTACATTTACCCTGAGTACAATACTGACCGATTTGAAACCAGTCGGGAAAGTTTACTGATCTTCAACATACCACCACAACGCCTTCCTCATGTGGAACGTACCTATTACGTAGAAGGGAAGTCAGTACACATCCTTTCAACAGGGGACGTTAAACATGCAGACGGTTCTGAAGTACGTCAGTTGAATGAAGGTAATGGGGTGCGGTTTACCGACCCAGGTAAAATGTTAGAAGGGTTTGGAAAAACTGAGAATAACCGTACCCGTATACAGCGAGGGGAATTCAATAACGAACTGAAGTCCAGTGATAGACGAACAGGGTTAAATAACGTCCGTGTTTCAGGGGACCGTTTTAACAGTAACGTCTTTTACGAGTATTCTAAATTGGCATCTCGTAAAGGTGAGTACCTTCAAGTCACCTGGCAAAATTCCCAACCTGAATTAATCAAACCAGGAATGCCGGTACGGTTCTATTCGTACAACCGGGAGGGCTTGGTTAAGCGGGATGGGGTAGTGGTGGCTGCTGAACACACCATCACAGTTCCTAACCCTGGTCTGAAAGTCAGTAAACACAGTTGTAATTCAGCGGTTACGGTTTTTTTAAAACGACTGAAATGAGGTTCCGGGACTGGGTCCCGGAGCTTTACCCTTTATGCCCGGTTTTTTAGAAGTATACTGTGATTGGTCCGCTGTTTTAGGATAAACACGATAGGAGTCTCAAGTGAGTGCGACGAATGTAATTTTGGCGATAGTCAACGAGGCGTACTTACTACCATTTATCTTGACCGACGAAGGCGTCACTTTCGGTGAGGCGTACACCAGTACGCGCTGGCCAGGCGCTGATTCAGCAATTGAAATCACAGGTACCGGGGACAACGATTTTAGCGGTGAATTCACTGTTTATTATAACCGCTTTGATCTTTCAACGCTTAACGAACCTCTTGAAGTGGTCGTTAACGAGGATACCACCCTTGAGGACGTTAAAGAAGCTATCTCACTTTACCTTAACGCCTTCCCAGAAGAGTTAACGTTTGACGTTGACACGTTACCTGTACTAGCAGCCGGTGAGTCCGCCACGATAACGCTAATAGCTGTAGAAGGCTCTTCTGCGTATTATGGTTCCACCCCAGTTGTTATAACGTTTGACTCAATTGATGGCATTCGTCTTATGGAAGATGGTAGTGTTCGCTTAATGGAGGACGGTACATCACGTCTTTTAGAGGTCTAATGTTTTTTTGAAAGGAAGGTTTAGGGATGTCTAAAATCAGTATGATGTCTCCCGCCGGTCCGTTGACGGGCGAGGAGCTAATAGAACTTGTACAAAATGGACAGAACGTCAGAGGAACGATCGCTGACCTGGTGACTGCCGGTAAGTCAGCGTATGACGTTGCTGTTGAAAATGGTTTTGTAGGGACTGAGCAAGATTGGTTAACTTCCCTTAAAGGGGAACCTGGTCTCAAAGGCGACAAGGGGGATAAAGGTGACGCTGGTTCCACGTCGTATGACATCGCTGTGGCTAACGGCTTTATAGGGACTGAGGCCGAGTGGGTCAGTTTGGTTCAGCAAGCTGCCCAAGGTGGCGTTGTTAAATTTACAGATTTAATTGTCACTAAGCGTGTAGATTTACCGTTTAACGATATCCCAGGTCGCTACCAGCTGTGGGCCTATGGCACACAAGCAGACATCGATCAAGTGGTAGTTTCGACTACAGACGGTACGACGTTCGAAATCACCAACGTACCACCCAATTTAACACTGAAATCAATGCACCTGTTTTATGATGCGGGTTATAACCAGGGTACAGCATTCTTCCTGAAATATCCCGACCCATATGGTGACACAGATGGTGACGGCATCGACATGTGGCCACCACTGTTTTACATGTACAACCATGGTGTGCCCACAGTGCTTCAGGCACAGTCATTGCAGGGGTATCGAAATGAAGGGGGTATCATCACCCTTCAAAAGACAGCTATCATTTCAGGGAAGGCTGCACGCTTCCGCATTGACTTCACCTAATGACACAGGGAGGTCTTTCTAATGTCTAAGTTGTCTTTTCAATCCAAAATCATTTTGGACAGTGTGTACGAAACAGGGGTTTCGGGGGACTGGGCGTTAACATTTACAGTGGACGATGGTGAAGGGATATTCACCGGCTCTTCTGTTCAAGTGGGTGATTACATTGTTATAGACACAGGTTCTTTTGAACCCGGTACCATAACGTTGTATGAACTTATCTCGTTGGAAACGCCGCATTTCAGAACACCCACCGCGATAATCCGGTATCACCATAGCAACAATAATGCTGTTCCTAACCCAGACCTTTCTTATAGTCTGGGACAATTGGCATTGATCACGCGCCCCTCTAGCAATATAGGTATGGTGAATATTCCATCTGCCGATGCCCAGCAAATGAGTGATCGCTTTAGCATGTACCTCACCAACTTTAACCTGAATACTATAGCCGATCCAGCTATAGGTCAAGGGGGTGCTGGAGAGGTTTTACCCAATGATGATAAATTATATGCTAAAGTGAATAATGAGTGGTCGGATACTGGTGATATAAAAGACCCAGTAACAGGTACCATTGTTACTGATTTGGGTAGTTATTGAGTAAAAGATGTTTTACAATATGAAGGTGTAAAACTTTCGACCCTTTACGGTATTCTATAGGTGTTATAGGTACCGTTTCACAGCACCGTTAAACCATGGGAATAAACGATGAAAAAGATTCTTTTTAAACGCAGTGAAGTGGCTGCCAAAGCACCGTTGGCCGCAGACCTGGATGTAGGTGAAATCGCGCTTAACTTGGCGGATCGCACCATTTTCTCCAAAAACAGTGCCGGTGAAGTTATCAGCCTGTCTGCTACATCCGTAGCCGACGTTGAAGGTTTGCAGGAAGCGCTTGATCTTAAGCGTGACCTTAGCAACAACGACTTCACCAACTACACGCTGGTCAGTGCCGACACTGTAGGCGTCATTGATCTTGACGCCGCCCAGATGTTCCGCGTGGATAGCTCTGTAGCACGCACGCTGACGTTTGCTAATGTTCCGGGTGCTGGTAAAGCCACCACCATCCTGATCCACCTTCACACTATCACTGAAGGTGTTACACACACTTGGCCAGTTGGTGCACAGTGGTCGACTGGCGAACCTCCCTTTATGGAAGGTAGCTGGATGAACATCGTGGCCCTCTGGACTGGTGCAGAATGGACTCTGAGTGTGGGTTCTGCTGAAGTGACCCGTTTTGACCTGGGCGAACTGTAAGGCTAGTCCTTTAACCTGGCCCCCGTCTTTCTTAATTTGATTTTTCATAAAAAGGTAATTTGACAAATGGCTATTAAAATTCTGTTTAAACGCGGTACAGCGGCTCAGAACGATGCGTTCACTGGTGAATCCGGTAGCGTTACCATCGATACCGAAAATAACCGCCTGCGCATTCATGACGGCGTGACCCCGGGTGGTCACTCTGCTGCATCTCTGGTAGACGTACAGAATATCGTCAACACCGTCGATAACCTGGCGATCACTGACATCGCTGGTCTGGACGCAGCACTGACTCAGATCGGTGTTGACATCACTGCTGTTGAAGACCGTGCAACCGCACTGGAAACCCGTGCAACCGCACTGGAAACCGAAACAGCGCGTCTTGAAACTGATAAGATCGACGTAGCCGAAAAAGGTGTAGCGGACGGCGTTGCTACCCTGGATACCAACGGTAAGGTACCGTTGACCCAGCTGTCTGACTCTATCCTGGGTCAGGTTGAGTACATGGGTGTTTGGGACGCTACTCTGAACGCACCTGAGCTGCCACTGGACGCCAGTGGTCTGAAGGGTAACTACTACGTTACTACTGTAGCAGGTACTTTCGATGGTAAAGACTTCCAGGTTGGTGACTGGATCATCTCCAACGGCGTAACCTGGGACAAAGTGGACAACACTGATGCAGTTGCCACTGTACAGGGTCGTACTGGTAACGTGGTTATCACTGCTGCAGACCTGGGTCTGGAAAACGTCGATAACACCGCTGACGCCGACAAGCCGATCTCCACTGCTACTCAGGCAGCACTGGATCTGAAAGCTGACATCACTTACGTTGATGCTCAGATTGGCGCACTGAACACCGGTGTTTCTTCTGTAACTGGCACTGGTGCAATCGTTGTCGATGCTACCGATGCTGCTAACCCGGTCATCAGCATCACCGAAGCCACCACCCTGGCTGCTGGTGCAATGTCTGCAGCTGACAAAGTCAAGCTGGATGGTGTGGAAGCTGGTGCACAGGTTAACACTGTTGACTCCGTTAACGGTTACACCGGTGTAGTTGTTCTGGCCAAGGCTGACGTTGGTCTGGGTAATGTGGATAACTTCGCCACTGCTTCTCAGGCTGAAGCGATCGCTGCCACTGCAAACGACAAATTCATGACTCCGCTGCGGACCATCGAATTTGTTGAACAGGGTTCTTACACTCTGGATATGGGTACCTTCTAAGCTTTATATAAAGTTTAGGTACGGTGTGAGGCGCCCTTTGGGCGTCTCACATTTATTCTATATTGTTTAAAGTAGTTAAATGACTCTTTTAACAAGTGGACGGATTTATATAAATCCGTAAGGGTGGTAGACGTGTCAAGGAAATTAAAATTACTGCGATCGACAGTTAAAGGGAAAGTTCCAACGCCTGAGCAGATAGACATTGGCGAATTGGCTGTAAATACAGCTGACAGAACCCTGTACAGTAAACATGGTGACGGGTCTGTTGTGGTCATGGGGATAAGTCCTGACAGCATAGACACCTTAACGAACAAAACACTCGAGTCCCCGGTTATAACAGGTCAAACCAAACGCAACATAGAGATATTGACTGACGGTGTAATCAACTGCTCAGTGTCTGACTATTTCATTGCGTTAGTGGACGAGAACACCACATTCAGTTTCACGAATGTACCCTCAGCCGTTTTTACAGAAAAGGTCCTACGCGTTTCGTATGACAGCGGTACTGTGACGTGGCCTGCTTCTGTGGTTTGGTTAAATCCTGCCCCCACCTTTATAAGTGGAAATGAATACTTTATACGCCTTATGAGTGACGATGGTGGGTTTACTTGGTACGCTGTTTTAATGGGTTAACAAACGAAATAAAACGATAGGTGAATAAAAATGAAAATTGTGAATTATCTTTTAGCTCTGATTATGGTCAGTGCCCTCAGTGCCTGTGTCAACACCACGGTTTCCGAGAACACCGATGTTCTAGTCTCAGCCGTTAACGTAAAGTATTATTACGAAAACGGCGACTTGGTGAACATCGTGGAACGCGACACGTTCAGCGACGAAGAATTGGAGACTTTAATAGAAGCCATGGACGCTGTCCGTTTGGCGAAAAGTAAGTTGAAGTTGATTGAACAAGCACCCACCAAGTTAATCACACACTTACCCGAAGTCACTCTCGAATACACGAAAGTTAAGTCTGCTTACATGAAGGTTCGAGGCATAGCAATTTCACATAAAGATGAGTACACGGCTACTGAGTGGGAAGCGTTAGTGGAGTTTGATGATTCAGTTAAAGTCCTGGACGACCAGTTTACACAACTAGTTGCGAACGCTCGACCGACCGGTGCTATAGGTGTCGCCTTACGTTTGGCAGACACGGCGTATAAGCTAGGTGAGAGTTTCTGATAAAAAAAACATGGGAGGAGGAGTACCTCCTCCGTTTATGCCGATTTAAAACTATTTGAAGTATATATTATTTTTCTGAACCTTATCAACCTTGTTCTTAGGAGAACAAACTAATGTCAATTAAGAAAGTAGCGCTTCGCCCCAAGAAAGAAGACTTGTATATCCTTCGTGTGCTGCGTTCAGCAAAACGTTCTGTGAGCTACCCGGTATCTGGGGAGACGCTTCAGAAGCTCTTGAAGATTGATCTAGTCCCCTACCGTAAGTTTGGTAACGGGAGTGTGGCTTGTTTTTATGGTCATAATTTGATCACAGGGATAGTGGAGGCTCGAAAGGAACTCATCGGTGATGAAGCGTTTCAGGTATGGGAAGAGTTGCGGCGTTTCACTGACGTTATTCGATCCACCTTGAAAGGGGCTGGAAGTACAGGGTACCTTCAGGTAGTCAAAGTGGGTAGCGTCAAGAATGCGCCCCTGAAGGAGCGCACATTGATGCTTACACCGCTGGATGGTGACCTAACCCGAACCGTAAAACTGGAGCTCTCCAAAGAAGAGTACGACGCCACAATCGCTACCATGCGGTATGGTAGCTACATACAGCGGGATACCGGATTGACAATCTCCCCCGAAAAACCCGTTGTATTCAAGAAAGCATTTCTCCAAGGCGTAGAGCGTGAGGAAGCTACTTGGGACAACGTGAACATCCCAAGCGCACTGAAAGAAAAACTGCGTGTCATGGACGACTTCGCAGCAGACGGTACCGCTATTCAGATCACGCAATATCTGCGTAAATAAATATCCAGTTACGCAATGATTTGATAATAAAAAAAATGTCACCCCCCCAAAGAATCAAGAAGGAGTAGAACAATGTACTCGGAATTGGACCTGTTTTTGACGCTGGCGCTGGCAGCTACGTTTCATAAGTCAGACACCGGTGTTATTCAGACACTGGAACGTTTGATTGAAAGTGGTAAAATCGACCCCACCAATGGGCTGATCGAAACCATCCATAATGCCCAAAGTCCTCTGGGTATTGTGATGCTGGCGCTGCGCCACTATGAACCAGAAGGCTTTGTAGAGGCGTGAGTGAGTCGACATGGGATTATGTTCCCATGTCGATTAATCTTTATTTTTTTATCCAGGGTTAATGCATGAACGTTGTTTTTTCAACCAAACCCTATCTGGTAGACAGCTCTCCCTTTCTCCACTCCATATTAGATCCGTTTTTGGACGCCATTGGGGAATACCTTCATGTTGAGGGGATTGCGTTTGACACGTCATGGGTTTCACTGGATGAAACCTTATTTGATTTCTTTCACGATTTTATCAACCAGCGCTTCACAGACCTTGATAACCTTCAGTACACAATGTACATGCATGAAGCTCAGTTAGTCGCTAAAGCGATGGTAGGTGGGATGATTGATGTTATTAGGTCATTGAACAATCAAACGCAGGTGGTGACAGGGGTTTCCTATATTCGTCGTGTTGGGTTTGATACCGTGATGTGGGTCGAACTTACACCAGTCCCTAACAGTCTAACCGAGTTTTATGAGGAGTTATCCTAATGTACGTGGTGATAGATTGTGAAAATATATTTCGGGTTAAGATAAAACGTGGGGGTGATTATTCCACGGTCGTTTTAGACGAAAACGTCTATCACTACAAATCGATAGTGGGTATCCTGGTGGTCGAACGTTTGCTACCCTTCATGACACTGGAGGATGAAGAGATAATAGACCAAGAGATAACTGAGATGTTCATCCCGTATGCAGAGTACGATCAGGCACTAAATGACCCGTTAGTTACTGAACGTCTTTACGGGACTGTTTTGACCATGTTCGCGTTGGTCCGACACACGCTACTTAGAGTGGCTGTGGATGAAACACGTAACTTTGATCCAACCAAAGATGTAGTAAAAAAAGGTTTTTGGTTGGGTCATAATTTCATTGTAGAAATCGATGTGTTAAATGATTTAACCAACTGATGAGGATCAGTTTGTATGCAACCGGAAAAGTTCCTTTTAAGTGAAACAGATATGTTCATCGCTCTTTTGATGAATTACCATCTGGATTACAAAAAGCTCCGTAAGGTGATTCACAAGCTCATTAAACGGGTAGACCCGCATATCGGTAACGGGTTTCTCAAATTCCTCCTAGAAACCAAAACACCACACCGCTATATAGATCAGGCGTTGGACGAACGAGACCAATTACCAGGGATCATGCGGACTTTAATTAACGATGGACATATGGGTATGGTTCGACACGGGGATAACTTTATCCCTGTACAGTTAAGTTTCGATACCAATGAAGACCAAGTATGGGCAATCGATAACGAGGACTTAACAGCTGTGGGTGTGGCTCATCAGTTGATGAATGACCTTAATCGGGATCGACTTCAGTGCACTGTCTTTCTATTCAGGGAGTACGGCTTCAGTTGTAAACCCAAAGAGTTCGACATTGCTCGAACATCCCACAAAAACCCGTACAAACCTAAATATCAGAACACACAATACAGGGTGGCACTCTAATGTTGAATTTAAAAAACCAGAAACAAGTGAAACGAGTCGCCGATCGACTGTCCAGATACTTCTATATTGTTGGCGGTAGCCTGATTAGCGAACCGCTAGTGCGGGGTATGGAGCACGTTGATAAGTACCTGGCACAGTCTGGTCAGACGCACAATGTTGAAGCCAAATATGCCCTAGTGGACGCGCTCAAGAAATATCAAAGAAACTGGACGTTTTGGGCAGCACTCTTTTATTACGAACCCAAATACGGTATTAAACAACACACCACAGTGGAACTAGAACCCATTTTCGGGAACAGTCGACAGATCGACAAATACCTGAGTGACTTCTTGAGGGAAACTGTCGAGAAAGAAAAGAACGTGTTATTTGTCTCTGTGGGTTATGTAGCAATCCCTTCCGACATGGTTGAAATAACACCTGAAACGGAAGAGGCATTTATAACCATGTTCGATAACATGGGCTTCTATGACCCAGATTCTGTATCCGCATTTAAAATAACGAACGGTTTGTCGTAAAAAAGGTGTCCTGGATCTTTTAAACACCCTGAACCAGGAGTGCATCATAAGAGTAAAGTAGAGGTGAGGCAGAATGAAAGTTTATGCCGGTATAGGGAGTCGGAAAACACCAGCCGAAATTACAACACTGATGTTTAAGATAGGGCACAAATTAGCAGACCTTGGATACGGCCTACGATCAGGAGGTGCTGAGGGAGCTGACCGTGCTTTCCTGGAAGGTGCTTTACAGTCCACCCGTGTTAAGTCCACCCCAACCGAGATATTTATCCCGTGGTCGGGTTTTGGGGACATAGATGGTCAATGGTTCACAGTGGACGCAAGTCGTCTTACAAACCATTCTGAAGCGTTAGAGATAGCCTCTCACTTCCACCCGGTGTGGGAACGACTGAAAGACAGTGTGAGAGCATTACACGCTCGAAATGTGTACCAGGTTTTGGGGAGGGACTTAGAAAGTCCCTCCTCTCGTGTAATTTGTTACGCTAAACCGGTAAAGGATGGGTACAAAGTTAAAGGGGGTACAGCTACGGCGGTGGCGATAGCTCGTCACTTCAATATCCCCGTCCTAAACCTCTATCTCGAATCAGACTTCGAACGCGCCGTAAAATTTATTGAGGACACTTAAAATGGATAATGTAGGACCCGGTTGTAAAGTGAAGTCTAAACCACTGTTTGTTAGTTTTGAAGGAATTGACGGGTCAGGGAAGACCACTCAGTCTAAACTGTTTGCTGAAGCGCTGAAATCCGTTAATGGACTAGAGACCATTTGGACACGTGAGCCAGGTGGAACCCCTACAGCTGAAGACATTCGTGAGATCATCCTGAGAGATTGCGAGGAGAATCTGTTTCCCAGTAAAGCAGAGGCGCTCCTCTATTACGCCTCTCGACTTTTTCATACGGATAATGTAGTAAAGTCTACCCTCGAGAAAGGTGTGAACGTTGTCACGGACAGATACTTCGATTCCACAATTGCCTATCAGACTGCACGTGGGGCTTCAACCATCCCGGAAATGTTGGAATTGAACGAGTGGTGTTTGGGTGACTTTAAACCCGACCTCACGTTTTTGATTAATATCCCGCCCGAGGTTTCTAAAGACCGGACTACCAAGCGAGGAGCGTTAGACCGCCTTGAGAAAAGTCATGACTCTTTTATGGAAATGGCACGTCTAACTTTCCTCCATCTGACACACTTTGAACCTTCGCGTTTTATAGTGATCGATGGTTCAGGTAACATAGAAAGTGTTCACGCTGAAATCATGCAGCGTTTCATTGAATGGGACGCCCAATTTAACGTTACTCGATAAGGAGGATAAACAATGCAAAATACAGACGAAATTTATTTGGGTTTGATGCGAGACATTGAGTTGAATGGTGTTGACAAAACTGACCGGACAGGTACGGGAACCCGTTCAGTCTTTGGTCGCCAATTGAGATATGACATCTCAGAAGGTAAGGTACCTCTTCTTACCACTAAAAAGATTTTCACCCGCAGTTTCGTCCATGAAACCCTTTGGTTCATTGACGGCAATACCGACATCAAATACCTGAAAGACAACAACGTCAGCATTTGGGACAGTTGGGTCAACCCCAACACCGCCAAGTACGACGACCAAGGCGAACTGGTTTCGGGTGACATCGGTCCGGGTTACGGTAAACAATGGCGTCGCTGGGAAGACACACGCATCACCCCTCTGTCCGATTGGCGTAGGAACGAGAGTGTTTACAAAGAACGCGGGTTCGAGTTTAAAGGTGTTCTGGGTAGTGACGAGGCTGTTATTAAACGTGAGATCGATCAGTTAGCACTAATTGTTCGGATGTTACGGGAAACGCCGGACTCACGTCGTATTATCCTATCAGCATGGAACGTCGCTGAACTGGATGAGATGCGTCTCCCGCCATGTTTTCTAAAAGGCAATAAAGTAAATACCCCGACAGGGTATAGAAACATAGAAGACCTAGAAGTGGGGGATGAGGTCTATTCCGGTACGGGTGTTGTTAGAAAAGTCTTGCAGAAGTTTACAACTCCCTATAGCGGAGAACTTGTTTGGTTCAAGACAGCTTATATGTCGGTCCCAATAACGACAACCCCTAACCATCCGTTCCTTGTTAAAGATAAGGGTTGGGTCGATGCAGGTAAGTTGGAAAAAGGTGACTATGTTGCTATCAATAGGACCAAGTCGCACAAAAACCATACCCACACTTGGGTCAGAGAGTTAGGGTGGTCAGGACAAACAAGAGAAGACACTGTCGAGTGTACCTTGGATGATTATTACACATTCGGTTACTATATGGGTAACGGATGGTCTTCTCAATCCGACCATCGAATTTCGATAGCTATTCCTCATGTTAAGCTTGATTATATTCTCCCTAAACTTAGGAAGACTATAAAGATTTCAAGGAAACCCGGAAATAGTGAGACCGTTTCCACATACGAAACTCACTCCAAGAAATGGATAGAGTTGTTTAGGACATTCGGGCACAAAGCTCCCAATAAAGTTATTCCGACATGGGTGCTGAATTCGACACTTGATGCCAAAAAAGCTTTCATCGAAGGTTTCTTAGACGCTGATGGTTATCGAATAAATGAAAACAATTTCTTGGTAACGACGACCTCACCACACATAGCCTACGGTCTTCAGAGATTAATGGCTGAACTAGAGATTCCGTGCGGAGTCGGTTTACAACATCGACCAAAAACAACGGTGATAGAAGGTCGCACCGTCAACCAGAACGATACGTACTCACTGCGTTGTTCTTGGAACCCCGATTCCAATAAAAACGGAAACGTATTCTTCGATAACGATTATCTCTGGGTTAAGGTAGCCAAAATAAAAAATCTTACAACAGAGAATAATTTCGTTTACAATATTGCTGTGGAGGAGGAACACACATACACGGTCAATAATATTGTCAACCACAATTGCCACACGATAAGTCAGTGGTACACAGAGCTTATGACGATCGAAGAAGTTTTTGAAGAGGCTGGGATCGACGATTTAAGTCTCGATACTAAAAGTGGTCGGGAGGGGATCTACCGCGAAGGTTCTAGCGTTGTTGTCTGTGTAACAGGTGAGGAACCTTCAGGTGAAGAACTCGTACTAAAGGTGGTCGAACATTTCAACCTTCCCACCCATAGACTTAGTTGTCTTCTCTATCAGCGTTAACATACGAGCGCCTTCTAGGGGTGACCCTAGTCGAATAACCTCTCTAATTGCTGGGAGTCTCTATGAGATAATCAGCAGCGAAGCCTATTTATTTCGAGGTTCATCCGTTAATCTCAAGAAAGGAGGTTAAATGGGTAGACTTAAGAAAGAAGATTCTGAAATACGTCGTAATCTATCAAAACGTTGGTACAATATGATGGACAGGTGCTATAACACCAAACATCCAAGGTACGGACAATACGGTGGTGTCGGCGTAACTGTTTGCGATAGATGGCTGGAGAAAGAGAACTTCATAGCTGACAGCAAGCTTTTACCTGGATATAGCAGTGAAGCTCTTCTCGGTGGTAATATCAATTTGGATAAAGATACGAAGTCAGGGAATAGTAAAATTTATTCCCCACAAACATGCGTATTCATTGACACGGCCACAAACAACAAACATAAACCTAACCAAATGAATTCATTTAAAGCAACTTCCCCTGAAGGTATCGTATTTACGGTGTCAAATCAGTCAGAGTTTGCTAATGAACACGATCTGAGGCAATCTACGATTTCTGATTGCCTCAGAGGTAGGGTTAAACGTCATCGCGGATGGACTTTTGAAAAGATATAGGAACGTTCAACGGCTATCGAAAGCACACCTACGGATAAAACTGGTGGAAGTGAGTAGAGTAGGGCCCAAGCGGGTTCGAAACGGGAGGGGTGTAGAGGGAACTACACCGTGATATAGTCTAATCTATACGGTGACGTATAGCGGTCACTTACTCCTATTAAGTGACGGGGGAGGTTTAGCGAACTTCTTCGAATGCAATGTCAAACGATTACCCCATAGGAAATCCTTTTAATATCGCCCAGTATGCCTTGTTGACCCATATGTTGGCGCAGGTAGCTAACATGGTCCCCAAAGAGCTTGTCTGGACAGGTGGGGACACACACATCTACCAGAACCAACTGGAACTTTTGGCTGAACAGTATGGTCGTGTACCTAAAGACTGTATTCCAAAAGTTAAACTCAACTCCGACGTCAAAGAGATCGACGACTTCAAATTCGAAGACATCGAATTTATTGATTACGACTCTTGGCCCAAGATCGACTACCCTGTAGCGGTATAAATAGAGAGTCTCCTTAGGGAGACTCTTTTTTTTTTACCTTACACTGAACCGTATTTAATTATTGGGTTGTATTTTACTATAGAGTTAAACGTTCACTTTATGGTGAGGTGGGTGTTAAAAGGTGTCTAACATTAACTTAATGTACGGCAGTGTAAACCTTTTAATTCATTCAAATACCTCACCACCCTTTTCAATAAAACGGAGTCAACCACAATGTTTCTTCAAGAAGAACATCTGAGCATCCCCCTTTGGTGTCACATCTCAGGTCTTACTGAAAAGGACCTGGCGACCCAGATCATCGTCCATGCCAGTGAACTCATTGAAGGGTTTGATGGCATTCTATCTAACGACCCCCAGGAGATCATGGATGGGGTTGTAGACGTCGATTGGATGTGTGAAGTAGCTGACACCCTCTCAAATGGAAACGTCAATCTGCGCCCCCATTACGAGCAGCTTGTGGCATGGGTAGAAACGAAATACCCCGGTTTGATCGCCGAACACCTGGTACCGTTCAAACGTGAAGTCCTGTTGTCTAACTTCTCTAAGTTCTGTGTCTCCGAAGAAGACGTGAAACTCTCTGTTGAGAAATTCGCAAACATCGGTGTTGAAGTCTACGTTCTTGAAGTCGACGGGTTTAGATGCATTCGGTCACTGAACGACCAAATCGGTTCTGACGGTGTCCATTACTCCAAAGATAAAATACTCAAAGGTATTAAGTATTTTAAACCCAAGTATAAGGTGGAGTGATGTATAGACTGGAGTTTTCCAATGTTGAGGTCATGAGTCTTACAACACTCGTTGAAGTGGTAGTGAATGAGGAATGGCCTGAGGGCGCGAACGTTGTATTTGCTTCAGAAAACGTGAATCATTTTCTATCTAACCGATTTAACGTCTCACTCATCTACACTACGTTCAGTCACAATTACAGAATAGATAATCGTATTTTATCTGTTTATATTAAACGTGGTGAGTATGATAGGGCTAACGGGTTGTCTGGTTTGTGGAAAAACATATATATCAGGTGGTTAGCATTTAAAAATATAAAAAGCGTTTTTTAAAGGATAAAGAATGAAGGAATTTGTACCGTATCTGGTTAATGCATTTGTGGAATGGTGTGTAGACAATAATAACAAGGCGCAGATTATATTAAACGATGCCGATACCGACCCTACATTTTCGGACCTACAGCACCATGTCTCCCAAGGACACATTGTGTTGAACATAACACCCAGTGCTGTTAAGTACTTCAGCATCACCGACGTTGGAATTTCATTTGAATGTCGGATAGAAGGTCGGGTCAGACATTTCCAGTTACCCTTAACTCGTTTGGTAGGGTTACAGTGTTTCAGTATCAAAGCGAACCGTGTAACACATACCGTTCCCTTGAATATCCGACCTGAAAACCTGGTGAACCCACAACCTGAGCCTGAACCCCCAAAACCCAAAAAGACCAGAAGTCATCTGAGCGTAGTTAAATAAGGAAGAGAGAATGGAAGACCAGATCGGTAAAGCGTTTGTTAAAGAACACTTCGGTACACGCCAAGAAGTGGTTCTTGAGTCTATACGTCGTGACAAAGTTACCCTGCGTGAAAAGGGTCGTGTGGACACCTTCACTTTAACGATGCCGAAGTTTAAGAAGTTCTATAAGCCGATTTAAGGGGAACTTCAATGGTTGACGGGAGGGTCTTTTCACCCTCCCGAGTTTTAAGACTATGGTATGCAACTGGAAAAAATAAAACTTTTTTCTTTACACTGAATTCTCGACCAGCCTTTTGTATAGGGGCGATCGACGGGAGTTCAGGTGTTAGGCTCTATGCCCCGATTTCGGTTTCTCTTTGTTTTTAAGTAGTAACGTAGGATACGAGTAATGATTAAGAATATTGTCAAGCGTGACGGTTCCATTGAAGAGTTTATCCCCCATAAACTGAACGGTTGGGGTGAATGGGCGGCTGAAACGCTGGGTAGTTATGTCGATTGGTCTTCGGTGGTGTTGGATACAGTCGCTATCCTTCCCGAAGTGTGTGACTCACAACTCCTGCAAGAACGTTTGATTAAAACCTGTCTGGATCGCGGTACGCATGAGTACAACCGTATGGCAGGTCGTCTGTATGCTGCATACCTGAATAAAAAGATCTTTGAAGGAGGGATTCACCCCACCGTTAAAGAATTACATGAAAAGCTTTACCTGATGGGTCTGATGGTTAAGCTGAACTACACAGATGAAGAATACGAACAGGTTGAGAAGTGGATTAAACACAAACGTGACTTTAAAGCGACTTACGCTGAACTCCACTCCTCCAATGAAAAGTATTGTATCCACAACCGTGTTACTAAAGTGGTGTACGAAACTCAGCAGTTTATGTACATGCGCATGGCGATGGCGCTGGCTGAGAATCGCCCTGAAGAATCACGTATGCGTGACCTGTGGAACTGGTACGAGGCCTTTTCACTCAAACGATTGAACGCCCCGTCACCCAACCATATCAATTTGGGCACGCCCCATAACGGTTACGCCTCCTGTTGCGTATATACCACCCTGGACACTGCCAAATCATTGGCAGTGGGGGACCATATCGCGTACATCATGACCTGTATGTCAGCCGGTATTGGTAACTACCTTAACTGTCGTTCCCTGGGTGATGCAGTGAGGGGCGGCTCGATTTTGCATCAGGGTAAACGTTTGCCCCTCTGGTAAGTGATTATCAGAGATAACCTATTTAATTGCTGGGACGTCCTTAGAGCCACACTACCACTGCGAGGCGAAAGCCAAAGCCAAGGTTTGACAAGTGTGTGGATTGGATAATCAGCAGCGAAGCTGTGTCTCTACGTCCTAAAACAATAGGAGGTAGGTGTGCGGAAACGATATAGTGAGCAAGAACTTGAATTCATAAAGACACAAGCCCGACTTGGCACAGACTGTAGAATCATTGGGGAAGCTCTCGGTGTTAGTGCTTCAGCGATACAGCATGTGATTAGTCGACGTAACATTCCTTTTTGTCGAAAGCCGTTTGAACCGTTACCTGGAGAGATTTGGATAGATTGTCCAACCGTAGGCGATCTTCAAGTTTCCAACATGGGGCGATTCGCAAGAAAGTCCACTAACTCACTGATTAGTGGTTATGTGACTACAGGTGGGTATTTAACCATCGATGTTTCTGGGTCTGGTACGTACTCAGCACACCGTTTGGTGGCTATGGCGTTCATCCACAACCCTGAAAACAAACCTGAAGTAAATCACATAGACGGCAATAAGACGAACAATGCAGTGTATAACCTCGAATGGGTTACCCCAGAAGAGAATATACGGCACTCCATTGACATCGGCTTGCGGACCTTTAGGTCCGGTCAAGACCACCATCGTACTGTTCTCACAACTGAGCAAATAGTCATGTGTGATGAACTCTATTCGAGTGGTCTGACTTATGAAGAAGTTGGGAAACGTTTTAATGTATCTAGACACACTGTTTCTAGACACATTAAGAATTATCGTAGAGACACAGAACGTTCAGAGACTATCCCGTGAAGGGAGTAGGGAATAAGCTTAGGATTCCCGAAATAGTAGGGGTCTGTTCCAAGCGACAGATCAAGATATAGTCCGATCTTACATGAAAGTGTAAGCAGCTTGCATAAAGCGGGGAGTGTGGTTGCGCTCACTCCTGAACATACATGAAATTACCGTACTACCGTTCTATGGTCGGGGCCGTTAAAGCGAATACCCAGGCAGGGCGTGGTGGAGCCTGTACCACATATTACAGCATCTACGACCCTGAAGTTGAAACCATCGTACGCCTGAAGAACCCCATGTCCCCAGAAGACAAGAAGATTCGGGGCATGGATTACGCATTGATGGCGAACGAGTTCGCGGCTAAGAAAGCGGCTAAGAACGAAAAGATCTTCACGTGGAACCAGAAGTCAGCTCCTGATCTGTGGGAAGCCTTCTTCTCTTCAGACCAACAGAAGTTTGCTGAGGTTTACGACCGTTACGAAAACGACCCAGCGTTTAAAAAGAATTACATCGATGCCCGCGAAATTATCCTCGCAGCACACACAGAAGGGTTTGAGACAGGTCGCGCTTACCTCCTCTGGATTGACGAGGTTAACCGACACACACCGTTTAAAGACCCCATTTACTCGTCAAATCTGTGCGTGGCACCTGAAACAAAACTGCTTACCAATGAAGGGTACAAAGAAATTCAGACCCTGGTTAACCAGAAGGTTGTTGTTTGGAACGGTGAGCAATGGTCCGAAAGTGTAGTCATGAAGACCGGCACCAACCAAAAGCTGATTAAGGTTGTCACCGATTCAGGACATGAAATCGACTGTACACCTTACCATAAATTCTACGTATTTGACGGTTACACCAAACCGTACAAAGAACTGCGTGCATATGAGCTGAAGCCTGGCCATAAGCTGGCTAAGTTTGACCTGCCACTTATTCAAGGATATAAAACATTGGATAAGGCGTACATCAACGGCTTCTATAGTGCGGACGGTTCTGATACCAGACAAGGTCAATGTATCTATTTGTACGGTCAAGAAAAGATGTTGTTGATTAACCGCTTCGAAGGTGGTAAAGGCAACTGGACCCTACAAGAGCAATATAACCGAATCTATAAACACTACAACGATCTTAAACCCAAGTTCTTTGTACCTGGCCCTGAATATACGGTTCAGGATAGACTTACTTGGTTAGCCGGTTACCTAGATGGGGATGGCTGTGTTTACCGTAACGGCGATAACCAGCAGTTGACCGCATCGTCTACAGAATGGCAATTCCTGCAAGACATTCAGCTGATGCTTCAAACCTTGGGTATAAACTCTAAGATTGTGGCTGGGGCTGATGAGGGTTACAAAAAAATGCCACTAAACGACGGTAGTGGTGGTAAAGGTGACTTCTTCTGTAAACAGGTTTGGCGACTGCTGATAAACAGTACCGATACACAGAAACTACTTTGGATGGGTATCCCTCTGGGTCGTCTTGTGGTGATCCCGCACGAACCTAATCGTAACGCCAACCACTTTATCAAAGTGGTGGATATAATTGATGAGGGACGTCAAGACGATACGTACTGTTTGAATGAACCGCTTCGACACACAGTCATGTTCAACGGCATCCTCACCGGACAGTGTTTGGAAATAGCCCTTCCTACAGCGGGTTATCCTGACATGAAACACCTCTACTCGTCTGAGGACCATGGTAAAGGTGAAATTGCTCTGTGTAGTTTAGCAGGGATTATCCCCGCTAACATTAAAGATGACGAAGAGTATTACACCACGGCCTACTACGCCCTTCTGATGATCGATGTGTGTATCCACAAAAACGATTACGTCTTTGATCACCTGGAAGTGACAGCCACCTCTCGTCTGAATGCCGGGGTCGGTCTAGTAGGTGTGGCGCATGACATGGCTAAACATCGACAGAAGTATTCCACCAAGGAAGGTAAACAATACCTCCATTGGTTGGCTGAACGTCACATGTTTATGTTGATCAAAGCCTCCCTTCAGCTTGCTAAAGAGTTGGGTCCGGCTCCCTGGATTCATAAAACCAAGTGGGTGGATGGTTGGCTCCCGATTGACACCTATAAGAAAACAGTGGACACTGTTGTCCCAAACGACCTTGTTTACCCTTGGGAAACTATCCGACAAGAGATTGTTGAAGTCGGCGGCATCCGTAATAGCTGTCTGGTGGCACACATGCCTGCTGAGACCTCCTCTAAGGCCTCAGGAACGTCGAACGGTATCTATCCGATACGTAGGCTCTCCCAGCTTAAAGGGGACAGTGACGTCGTTATACAGTGGGCTGCGCCCGAGTCAGGTAAACTAGGTAAGTATTACGAACCGGCTTACGAGATCCCCGTTAAGGACATGATCGAATGCTACGCAATCTTCTTTAAGTTTACCGACCAGTCTATCTCAGCTGACCTCTGGTATTTGCTGTTGATGGGACAGACCGTTACCTCTAAAGAACTCCTGAAGAACTACTTCTACATGACGAAGCTCGGCTTTAAGTCACGCTACTACGTTAACATGCGCACCAGTGACGGTGTCCATTTCGAAGAAGCGGTAGAAGTAGAAGGTGTGGAAGAGAAAGGGTGTGTCGGCGGTGCCTGCTCACTGTAATTGAATACTGGAAGGACTCTTTTTATAGAGTCCTTTTTTATTTTTTGCTCTTTGAAGTTTCTGGAGTCTTGGAAGATGTCTGAAGCACCCGTTATTAAGAACAGTCACATTTTCAATACCGAAAAAACCGATTACGAAAACCCCAGTATATTCCTAGGTGAAAACCCTGGTTTGTTCGACACCATCCATAAACGGTATCCTAAAATTTGGGAACTGTATAAGGAGATGAAGCATCTCCAGTGGGACGAAAATGAATTCAACTTCGGTGAATGTAATGTTGAATTTAAAACAGTGCCACGTGCCACCTACGAGATGATGCTGCTGAACCTGGCGTATCAGTGGGAAGCCGATTCAATGGCCTCCCGTTCTATCAGCGGTATCGTTTCCTTGTACAACCCAGCCCCTGAAGTGTGGGCCGCTTGGCAGGAGATTTCGTCCAATGAAGTAGTACACGCCGCTACTTATTCAGAAATCATCCGTAATAGTTTTGATGACCCCACTGAAGTGCTGGAGTGGATTCTCAAGATTGAGCAAGCAGTGGGTCGCCTTTCCCACGTTGCCGAGGTCATGGGTGAAGCCCACGATCGCGGACACAAATTTGCGCTGGGGCTGGTGGAGAACGACCAGGATACTTATAACGCGATCTTTATGTTCACGGTGGCACTCTTTGCACTGGAACGTATTCAGTTCATGTCGTCCTTTGCGGTCACGTTTGCTATCTGTGACGCCAGTCTTTTCCAGCCAATCGGCAAGTCAATCCAGAAGATTGCCAACGACGAGTTTAAAATTCACGTTGAAATGGACCGCGAGGTCCTTCGAAATGAGCTTAAAACTAAACGCGGTAAGATTGCACTGGAGCAGTGTTCTGATAAAATCAAGAAACTGATAGACGAAGTTACCAATGCTGAGTTGCAGTGGATCGATTTCCTGTTTTCAGAAGGGCGTGAGCTGGTGGGTGTGAATGCCGACCTTATGAAGAAGTGGGTCTTGTTTAACGCACGTCCGGTGTACGAATACTTCAAAATGAAGCCGGAACACAAATGCCCTACCACCAACCCATTGAAATACATGGAAGACTGGTTGGATATCTCTAACATCCAGCCTGCGCCACAAGAACAGGACATTGGGGACTATAAGGTCAACGTAGTCCGTCGAGACGATCAAGACGAAATGTTTGACGATTTTGATTAATAGAAAAGCCAACACAAAAGGGGAAAGGAACATGACAGACCATACTGAAGTTAAATTGTTGATCAGTAACCTGGTGGGGAAGGGATTGGATGACGTCGTAGGTGAAATCCTGAAACAGAACCTGGAAGAGAACGTCAAAACCGTGGGGGGCGAAGACCTCACTGTGGCGGACGCCGTCACTGCCTTGACTGAGAATTTTGAAGAAGACCTTCTTTCACTGTTCCCGGTCCTTACAAGCATCGCAGGGTTCTTTGATAGTCAGGTTAAGTTCAAAGTCATCCGCAAAGAAATTGACGAAGGTAAGATCTCCCGGATGGTGATTCCACCCGAAACCAAAGAAACAGATGACGGTGTTCAGATGCACGTACCTGGTATTGTGTACACCATGGGATTTACTGGCCATGAAGGGATCGAGTTTGTAATCTCCTCTAACGCCCCAGAACAGTTCCTAAGCGAAGTTATTGCTGGAGTGGCTGATATGGTGGGGGGTGACGAAACTCTCTCAGGTAAGCTTAAAGGCGGGGAAGGGGCGATCCTTAAAGGTTTCTTCCAGGTGGATGAAGAAATCAAGTACGACGCCCGTATCATTCCAGTGGGTCGTGAATCCGTCATTGCTAATGGTTGTGTCGCATACGACTCAGATGAACTGAAGGATCTTTTCGAAGATACCCAGTTTTACCAGATTTTCATGCCAGACCCCAAAGGGTTTTTCCCGGGCGATGAAAACTACAATGTAGACTTTGGACAGATAGTATTTTAAACCCGTTTAACTATTGAGACACTGCTTTAGCGGTGTCTCGCTTTTATACC
>CEGE01002057.1_pt1 | contig 27624 bp, 27 predicted proteins | sample 306311 | NCBI WGS metagenome assembly CEGE01 (sample SAMEA2755654, study PRJEB7226) | microbial mat metagenome | biome: microbial mat; feature: hypersaline; material: grass silage | place: USA | collected 2014-02-19 | depth 0 m | reverse complement strand
GGCGGCACCCTGGATAAGCTCGAATCGATCCCCGGCTACGACCCCTACCCTGCCCCTGAGCGCTTCCGCGAGGTGGTGAAAACCACCGGCGTAGCGATTATTGGCCAAACGGGTGATCTCGCCCCCGCCGATAAGCGCATCTACGGCGTGCGCGATGTGACTGCCACCGTGGAATCGATTCCGCTGATTACCGCCTCTATTCTAGGCAAGAAGCTGGCCTCCGGACTGGATGCGCTGGTGATGGACGTTAAAGTCGGCAGCGGCGCTTTTATGCCCACGCCGGAAAAATCCCGCGAACTGGCCAAAAGCATCGCCAATGTGGCCACCCAGGCAGGCACGCCCACCACCGCCCTGCTCACCGATATGAGCCAGCCGCTGGCTCCCTGCGCCGGTAACGCCGTTGAAATCGTTGAGACTCTGGCCCTGCTGCGTGGCGACCGCCCCAACAGCCGCGTGATGCAAGTCACCCGTGAACTGGCCGTGGAAATGTTGATCGCCGGCAGGCTCGCAGGCTCACGTGAAGAAGCGCTTACTCAGCTTGAGAAGGCGCTAACCTCTGGCGCAGCTGCTGAAGTATTCGCCCGCATGGTGCACGAACTCGGCGGCCCCAACGACTTTATGGAGCGCTCAGAGCACTACCTGGCCAAGGCCGACGTTATTAAACCCGTGTATGCCGAGCAAGCCGGTGTGGTCCAACGTATTGATACCCGCGCTGTAGGTATGAGCGTGGTGGAGCTGGGCGGTGGTCGCCTGCGCAACGACGCCAGCGTCGATCACAGTGTCGGCTTTACGGATATCGTCGAAATCGGCGAAAGCGTGGATAGCCAGCGCCCCATTGCGACGGTTCACGCCCGCAGTGAAGCCGCCGCTGAACGTGCCGCCGAACAGCTGCGCGCGGCGTTTACGATTGGCGAAGGTGCGGCCAGCGCCGATTCCCTTCTACAAGACACTTTCCGTGGAGAAGCCTTATGAGCCGCGCGATTGTATTAGTACTCGATTCGTTTGGTATTGGCGCCGCCCCGGATGCCGCGACCTTCGGCGATGAAGGCTCCGATACCCTGGGCCATATCGCCGCCGCATGCGCCCGTGGCGAGGCGGATAACGCCAATCGTTCTGGGCCACTCAAGCTGCCCAATATGGCCAAGTTGGGGCTATTCCACGCCCACCGCGACGCCACCGGCAGCGTTGCCGAAGGCGTGACGCTACCAGAAAGCCTGGAAGGCGCTTACGCCCACGCCAAAGAAATTTCCAGCGGCAAAGATACCCCTTCCGGCCATTGGGAAATTGCCGGTGTCCCGGTGCGCTTTGAGTGGGGCTACTTTCTGGATAAAACCGACAGTTTCCCCCTTGAGTTGCTCGACGCCATCGTGCAAGAAGCTGATCTCACCGGGGTCATTGGCAACTGCCATGCCTCTGGCACCGAGATCATCGCCCGCCTGGGTGAAGAGCACATCGCCACCGGCAAGCCCATCGTTTACACCTCGGCGGATTCGGTGTTTCAGATCGCCGCCCACGAAGAGCATTTCGGCCTTGAACGGCTTTATAAGCTGTGCGAAACCGTCCGCGAGCTGCTGGAGCCTTATAACATTGGCCGCGTCATTGCGCGTCCGTTTATTGGCGAAGACAGCACCACTTTCGCCCGCACCGGCAACCGCCGCGACTACAGCGTTGAGCCGCCCTCGCCCACCGTACTGCAAAAGCTCGCCGATGCCGGTGGCGAAGTGGTCTCGATTGGTAAAATCGCCGATATCTACGCCCACTGCGGCATTACCCACAAGGTAAAAGCCAGCGGCCATGACGCACTCATGGACGCCACCCTCAGAGAGATCGAGCGCACCAACCAACGCGGCTTTGACAAGAAAAATCAGGGCGAGCACGCCATGATCATGACCAACTTTGTCGATTTTGACTCGGTCTATGGCCACCGCCGGGACGTGCCGGGCTACGCCGCCGCGCTGGAAGATTTCGACGCCAAGCTACCTAAGCTCCTGGCTGCGCTAAGCGAAGATGATCTGCTGATTCTCACCGCCGATCACGGCTGCGACCCCAGTTGGCACGGCACCGAGCACACCCGCGAGTACATCCCCATTCTGGTACATGGCCCCGGCTTTACCCCCGGCCCGCTGGGCGAGCGCGGCACCTTTGCCGATATTGGCCAAACCCTGGCCGACTTTTTCCTGCTACCGGCCATGGCCGATGGCAAAAGCTTTCTACCCGACGCCGCTTAACGACTAGCGCCGCTTAAAGGAGACCTTTGATGGCAACCCCACATATTAACGCTGCTCCCGGTGATTTTGCCGATACCGTACTGATGCCCGGCGACCCGCTGCGCGCCAAATACATCGCCAATACTTACCTGGAGAATGTGCGTCAGGTCAACGACGTGCGCAACATGTTTGGTTATACCGGCACCTATAAAGGCCGCGAGATTTCCGTGATGGGCCACGGCATGGGCATTCCGTCGGTCTCCATCTATGCCAAAGAGCTGATCACCGACTACGGCGTAAAATCGCTAATTCGCGTGGGCTCCTGCGGCGCGGTACGCGACGACGTCAACGTCCGCGATGTGGTGATCGGCATGGGCGCCAGCACCGACTCCAAAGTCAATCGCATGCGCTTCAATGACCACGACTTCGCCGCGCTTGCGGATTTTGAACTCACCCAGCACGCAGTGGCCGCCGCCAAGGCCAAAAACGTGCCGGTCAAAGTGGGCAACATCTTCTCTGCAGACTTGTTCTACAACCCGCAAACCGAAATGGCTGAAATGCTCAAGCGCTACGGCATTGTCGGCGTCGAGATGGAAGCCGCAGGTCTTTACGGCGTCGCCGCTGAGTTTGGCGCCCGCGCCATGACCATCTGCACCGTATCGGATCACATCCTGAAAGGCGATTCGCTCTCCAGCGCAGACCGTCAAACTACCTTTGACGACATGATGCTGATTGCTTTGGACACCGTGTTACGCGACGACGCAGCCCGCGCTTAAGAGGAAGTTGTGATGAGTCAGCAAACGGATGAAGTATCAGAAGAGATCGTTGAGAAGTTATTCAGCGCGCGGGCTAACGCCTATGTGCCCTACTCTAATCACCCGGTGGCGTCGGTGATGGTGACCCCTGACGGTCAGCAGTTTGCGGGCGCTAATGTGGAAGTGGCGCACTACAAAGGCCTGTGTGCTGAAGCCTCGGCCATTTCCGCCATGGTGACCGCAGGCCAACGCCAGTTGGCGACCGTCTACGTCATGGGCCCCGCTGATCACTTATGCACGCCCTGCGGCGACTGCCGTCAGCGCATTCGCGAGTTCGCCACGCCAGAGACTCAGATCAAGGTGCTATCCGGCAGCGGAGAGCTGCTCAAAACCTACACCATGGAAGCACTGCTCCCCGACGCCTTCGGGCCGGAGCAGTTGCCACCGCGTTAATATTTCTACGCCAAAGAAGCCGTTTCGCTTTATTCAGCTGACGGCTTTTCCTATGACTGTCGATAGCTTGGCAGAATGCCGCCAAGCCACTTTATAGTTCGTAAACGCTCGTGCTCTGTCAGGCGATCAAGATGCTTTCGTAGTTCACCGGCAGCCCTTTCCAGGGCTATTGCTCGTGATGGTGCAAAGTTACCCCATTTAGGAAGCGGCTTGTATCCGCTCTCGCTGCCGTTTGCAGAATTGATCGATACCGACCACATCCCATGTACCAAGCCCAATAGCCGCCCTTGCAGCGCAGAGGACGGCTTCCACGAAACCTAGCTAGTCTGTCCAATCCGCCATAACCGGGCCACTGCCTCGGTTCGGTCTTTCAGGAACTCTGGCGTTCTCTTCAAGGCTTCATCAAGCGGCGAATTAAGCAACAAACGGAAAATCTAAAGCAATTTTAGCAAACTCGGCTACCTGGGTCTTAACTAGAATGATTACAAACGGCGTTCAAGAAGGATATATATGCCACATACATATATAGAGCTATTCTTACCTGAAGATATTAGGACGTTACCCTTTTTCAATCAGCCAAGGCTCACTTCAAAAATAGCTTTAGAATCACTAAACGGGTTTAACAAACTCAGCAACCAAGAACGGATTACCATATTAAATCAGCTAATCAAGCAGACTGACTTTGCAGAGGCACAAGAAGCTATACATCTACTTCAAATTATGCAGTGTTCGATAGTTATTTCCACATACGTCGTATACAAAAATGCCTACCCTTGCCGCGCTGGAAGTGATCTGTCGCCATGGCGCTGAAAATGGATCTCCTGATGGAATATGCCGGTCTCTCCCCACAGGAGGCCATCAAGGCAGCCACAAGCGATAATGCCCGGACCTTGGGTCTGGAAGGGAAACTTGGAGCGCTGGCACCAAGCTATATGGCTGATCTCATCGTGGTGAAGGCGGATCCTGCAAAGGAGTTCGCTTCTATTCATGATCCTCAGAACTTTGAGCATGTCGTGAAGGCCGGCGAGCTTACCCAACCGATGCCATTTCGATATGGGCATCGGGAGGCCTCATGACGATTTATCAGAATCTGGAAGACAATGACGGCAACTTTACGTTCCGCACGGTTGTCCTACTGCTCGGTGTGGCAGTCATTGGCTCTAACGCGTTCCTCATGAGTCCCATCCTGAGTGATATAAGTCACTCCTTGGGTGCTAGCGTAGCTCAGGTAGCCTGGGCTGTTTCCGCCTACGGCGGCTCGACGGCAATGGCCGGGCTGTTTCTGACAGGTCTGGCTCAACGCCTCGAGTATCGCCTGACGCTTCAATTGGCAGGCTGCGTTCTGGCGGCAAGCATTCTTGCTTCAGGGCTAGCAACTCACTATGTGGTGCTAGTTTTAGCCCAGTCTTTGGCTGGTTTGGGGGCGGGCGTCATGCTGCCAACTCTGTATTCGATGACGGCCATTATTGCACCGAAAGGGCGCGAATCAGCTACGTTGGGCAAAGTGATCACTGGGTGGTCTCTAGCCATGGTGGCCGGCGTTCCATTGAGCGCTTTCGTTTCGGATTTACTGTCGTGGCGCTATGCCTATTATTTAGTCTTTCTCATGGCCTCCCTTGCCACTCTAGGATTTTCCCGTCTTCCCGCAGGGGACAGAAGCGTCTCGGGTGGATCCACAACACTGGTACAGGCTCTGGCCATCCCTAAGGCAAAACCAACCTTGATGATCAGCTTCCTATATATGGTGAGCTTCTATGGCACTTATACGTTTCTGGGGAGCCAGGTTCAGCAAGGGCTGGATCGGACGGCGACTTATGCGGGCTTTGCGGTATTGGCCTACGGCCTTGGGTTCGGCTTGGCCGGTATGGGGGGAAACTTACTCGACATATGGACACCTCAGAAATTAATCAAGCCAGTCCTCCTAGCCATTGCCGGCATCTACCTTGGGTTTCTGATCTTAGCTCAGCAATATTGGAGCTTGGTACTGGGCTGTATACTCTGGGGCATCGTAAACCAGATAGGACTCAACTGCTTGGTTTCTATCCTCACGCAGCTCGATGAACGGCAACGGGTACGGCTTATGGGGATATATAGTGCTGTGGCCTACGGCGGAACCATGGTGGCAGGCATCACTTTCGGTTGGTTGTACCAGCTGGGGAAATTCCCTATGCTGCTTCTGACCGCTGCAGTCCTATGCGTGACCGCTTTTCTAATCAGTGTTTGGCTAAGTAGTGGCTTTACGAGGCCTGGTTACCCTCCTCGGTGAGCTGGCGAACGTGAAGTGTTGATTTCCTGTGAAGGGTTTCCCTGGGCAACCAGCTTCGGCGGGTAGTAAGCTGATCTATACGCAAAGTCGGTGTACCGGGAACCAAGGATGACTATTATGCAAAGCGAAAGCCCCATTCCAGTTTGCGGAGATGATTACGAAAAATATATTCCAGGCGAAATAGCGCTTAGCTCATCCAGCTTACAATTGGAGAGTTATTATGTCGGCTGGCATACACAACCCCGCGAGCCCGAGGAAAACTTACGTCCTGCCACAGAAGAGCATCAATTCGTATTGTATAGTTCTAACGAGGAAGTTGGTGAGTACCAATACAATGGTGGCGATTGGCGTTCTTATCGAAAGCGAAGATATGATTGGTTCATTGCGCCTGCTCTAGAAAATCAGATTTACTGGAAGCCGCGCTTAGGAGAGGCAAGCCAGACACCCAGCATTTGCCGAATACACTTGTCACCTGAGTTTCTTCACTTAAAGGCAATCGAATACTTTGGTCAGACGAGCCCGGTTATCCGAATCGACCATCATCGCATGAATATCCAAGACCCCGTAATGACCGGTTTAGCATACGGACTCAAAGAGGAGTTGGCTTCTCCTTCGTCTATTTCAACACTTTATGTAGAGCAAGCGCTTGGTTTTTTTGCACTTCATGTTTTAAAAAACTATAGCAGTGTAGTAAAAAACGAAGTTACCAAAAGCCCTAAGTTATCCCGAGCGCGGCGTCTCCAAGTTGCTGACTTCATTCAGGCCAACTTGACTAATGATGTTTCGCTTGACGAACTGGCGGGCGTGGCTTGCCTAAGCAAGTATCACTTTTCTCGTGCCTTTAAAGCCACTTTTGGTATGGCGCCTCATCAATATATATTGATGAGGCGCATCCGCAAAGCATCACGTCTTTTGACAGATACTGAATTACCTATTGGCTTGATTTCCGAGCGTTGCGGGTTTAATAGCGTTTCATCTTTTTCAAAGGCATTCTCTCGCATTATTAAGGCCACTCCACGAGATTATAGAGCCAAACGTTCAGTCAAGCCTTGGCTTTAAGGATGCATGTCGCCCTGCCAAACTCGTTTCGTTCACTTTTTATAGCAATGCAGCGACGCCAAGGCCCTTCATCAACCACAGCACCTCGGTCATAAAAGCTCTTCCGTGAACAACCGTTGATACGCCTCCACTGCGGCCACCACTTCTTCGGGGACGCTAGGACGCTCAATTAGAAAGTCATCATCCGCTTTGGGCAGCTCAGAGAAGGACGCCCAAGAGGGGCGTACAGACCGCAATGTGATTACGTCGCCTTCACGCGTGATTTCAAGCTCACCGATACCCTCATATGCCATATCGTTAGGTAATCGAACGGCTTGATTTTTGCCGTTTTTGAAAATGGATACTGTACGCATAAAAATCTCCTGCGAATGCCTTATGTGTGCAATATAGCCACCCAGGCAAGCATATGTAAGGCATATGCAAGCACTGCTCCCCGACGCCTTTAGGCCGGAGCAGTTGCCGCCGCGCTAACTCGTTTCCCGTAACACCAGCGCCACCGGCAGCGATACGTGTCGGGGCGCTTCTCCCGCCCTCGCTTCTGCCAGTAGTGCCATGCTCGTCTCGGCTATCTCGGCAATATCCTGCCGTACGGTAGTGAGCCCAGTGGCGAGGGTGGGCAGGTCATCAAAGCCTGTTACCGCGACCTGAAAAGGCACTTCAATCCCGCGGTCTTCCAGCGCGGCTACACAGCCCAACGCTAGTTCGTCGGTGGCGCATACCAGCGCATCAAAAGGCAGTGGTTGAGTGCTCTCTCCGTCTAAATAGCGATTTAGATAGCGATAGCTGTTAAGGGAGTCTGACGCGAAGCGGTGCGGTAGGCTGATCAAGCGTTCGGCGAGCCCCGCCTCTGCCAATGCCCGCCGGTATCCTTCCAAACGGCTATGGGGACGCGGCACCTCTAGCTCACCCCCCATAAAAACCAGCCGATGGCGACCCTGGGTAATGAGGTGGTGCGTTATTTCATACAGCCCCTGCCGATCGTCCGGGGCGACCGAAAAGCCTTCCCTGGCATCACCTATGCGCACAAAAGGAATCGCAGCGGCTTTAAGCAGTGCCGGGCGCTCATCGTCTGGGGCTTCACCAAGCAAAATAGCCGCCCCCGCGCGTTCGGGTAATTCGGCGGTTTGCTGGTGATTAAAGAACACCGGCACCATACCCTGCTGATGAAGGGCCACGGTGAGGTGCTGGTAGAGCAAGATATAGTAAGGGCGCAGCTCGATATCCTGACGGCCGAGAGAGATGCCTACCACCGCCGTTTTACCGCTTATTAGCTGACGAGCCGCGGCGCTGGGTTGGTAGGCCATTTCTTGGCTAATCGCCAAAATTTTCTCACGCAGGGCATCACTGAGCCCTGGCTTGCCGTTCAGGGCCCGGCTCACCGAGGCAATCGATACCTCGGCCCGCCGGGCAATTTCTCGGATGGTGGCCGTTTGGGCGCTTTGCTTGCTCTTTATCACCGAATCTCTCACCGGCTATTTCCCGCCCTATTTTTCACCTGGAATGCCTCCAGTGTGCCGAAAAACGCCCGGCGTTGCGACGCTGATTACACGGCAATGTCCAGGCTGCGATCTTCCTGACTGGAGATAACACAGGCATCAAGAACGGTTTGAATCGCCGCGCCGCGGGCAAAGTCCGGCTGGTCGTTTTGACCACTGCGGATGCTTTCCACAAAACGCTGATAGATACTGGGTGTTGGTGGTGCCTTCACTGTGCTCCAGCGCGCCGGGTGAACGTCACCGTCCAAACACACCTGCACGTCGTCTTTTGAGGCGTCTAAATCGACGCGAATAGCACCTTTATCGCCATGTACGCTCAAGGTTAACGAGTTATGATGCCCGGTCGCCCAACGAGTGGCTTGAATGGTGCCCTTGGCCCCATTGGCAAACGTCACTCGCATTAGCGCGGTGTCGTTGGCATCCAACAAATAGTCACCAATCCGGTTGTCTGGAGCTTTTTCAAAACAGGTCAGTTCGCAGTTAACGCGAGTAATATCACCGACCGGAAAGCTGGCAAAATCGACAATGTGAACACCCACATCGCCCAGTACACCTTTGCTGCCATGGGCTTCCGAGAGCCGCCATAGCCACTGGCTCTCCTGATCCCAGCGCCCCCACTCATTGCTGACCAACCAACTTTGCCGGTAGCTAGCATCTACGTGGCGAACCTGACCAATCGCCCCAGCGGTAATCAGCGCGCGAGCGTGCTGAATGGCCGGGGCATCGCGATAGCTAAAATTGACCATATTGACGACCTTGGCGGCCTGCGCCGCTTGGGCCATTTCATGCGCATCATCCGCATTCGTCGCTAGCGGCTTTTCGCACAGGATATGCTTACCTGTGGTGATCGCGGCCAGTGACGTGCGCTTATGAACACCATCTGGCGTGACGTTGCTAACGGCTTGGATATCCTCCCGCGCCAGCATAGCTTCCAGGTCGTCATACGCATCGGCGATACCAAAACGGCCAGCAAAGTCGCGGGCCTTGGCCAGCTCCATATCGCACACCGCCACTACTTCCACCCCCTCGATCCGGCTAAAGCGCTTGGCGTGTTCCCCCGCCATACTGCCAGCGCCAATTATCGCTAAACGGATCATTTGAAGCCCTCCTCGCCAGGTTTATGCAGCCCTTCGCCTTTGATTTCCACCGGGTTGGGGGCCTGGTCGGCAGGAATATTGGGGCAGCTATCGATCCAGCGGGAGCCTTCCGGGCGCGCCCATTTCACAGCGTTCTTCAGCACGGTTTTTACTTGTTCGTTGTAATAGATCGGATAGGTTTCGTGACCTGGGCGGAAGTAGAAAATCTTGCCGTTGCCGCGCTTGTAGGTCAGCCCTGAACGGAATACCTCACCGCCCTCAAAGGCGCTGATAAAAATCACTTCATCGGGGTTTGGTACCGCAAATGGCTCGCCGTACATTTCAGTATGCGGCAGTTCGATATAGTCGCCCAGGCCCTGAACGATAGGGTGACCAGGGTTAACGACCCACAGCCGCTCGCGCTCTCCCGCTTCCCGCCACTTAAGTGAGCAGGTCGTGCCCATCAGGCGTTTGAAGATTTTTGCGTAGTGCCCAGAATGCAGCACAATTAGCCCCATCCCCTGCAACACGCGCGCCTGCACGCGGTCGACAGTTTCCTCCAACACATCGCCATGGGCAGCGTGGCCCCACCACAGCAGCACATCGGTATTCTCGAGAGCCTCTTCACTTAAACCCTGTTCGGGATCTTGCAAGGTAACCGCGTTGGCGTGGATACCCTCCGCTTCGTTTAAACCTTCCGCGATGCAGTGATGCATACCTGCTGGATAAATTCGCGCCACGACTTCATTGGTTTGTTCGTGGACGTTTTCACCCCAAACGGTAACGTTAATGGTCATCTATTCTCCTTAGCCGTAGCTGGTTAACAGCACAAAAGCAGCTTAAAAGTGCTGCATAACCCACAAAGTAAACGCTTACCCCGTCGACGTAAACGTTTACTCGCGTGCAACTTTAGTCGCTATCCCGTTTATAGTGCCTAGACCATCATCATTGGCATCGCGACGAAGTTATCCGTATTCTGAAACGCAACCTCGCGCTTTAGCGTGACTCACGATGCGTGTTTAATGATTTGCTTCTAACAACAGGCTGTTTCTAAAAACAGGAGAACGCCATGGCTGGTTTACTACCCAACGTCGACCCCGACGGCTTGCTTGAATACTCGGTGGTCTACACAGACCGTTCGCTGAATCACATGTCACAGCAGTTTCAAGGTGTGATGCGGGATATTTCAGCCACGCTGAAAGAGGTGTACAACGCCCAAGCGGCCGTTATCGTGCCCGGTAGCGGCACCTTTGGCATGGAAGCGGTGGCGCGCCAGTTTGCCGTTGACCAGAAAACCTTGGTTATTCGTAACGGCTGGTTCAGCTACCGCTGGACGCAAATTATTGAGATGGGTCGCTTAACCGATCAGCACACGGTGCTTAAAGCACGACGTCTGAATGCCGATGACCCTCGCTCGCCTTTTCAGCCAGTGCCCATTGAGGAGGCCGTCGCGCAGATTCGTAGCGAAAAACCTGCCGTTGTGTTCGCCCCGCAAGTCGAAACCTCTGCGGGCTTGCTACTTCCGGATGACTATATTCAAGCGCTCGCCGAAGCCACTCACGAGGTAGGTGGCCTGTTTGTACTGGATGCCATTGCCGCGGGCACTCTGTGGGTGGATATGCAGGCACTCGGCATTGATGTGGTGGTAAGCGCGCCGCAAAAAGGCTGGAGCGGTTCGCCCTGCTGCGCCATGGTAATGCTCTCAGAACGCGCCACACAGCGCTTAAGTGAGACCCAGAGCAACAGCTTTGCCTGTGATTTGGGCAAGTGGCACAGCATTATGCAGGCCTACGAAAATGGCGGGCACGCCTACCACGCCACCATGCCTACCGATGCACTGCGGCAGCTAAGGGACATTATGCAGGAGACCCGCGCTTACGGCTTTGCCAAGGTAAAAGAGGAGCAGCAGGCGATTGGCCGGGAAGTCCGCGCCATGCTTAAACGCCACGGTTTTGTGAGCGTTGCTGCGGAAGGTTTTGAGGCCCCGGGGGTAGTAGTGTGCTATAGCGACGATAGCGGCTTAGTGGGCAAACTTGCCCAGGCGGGCGTGCAAGTGGCGGGAGGCGTACCGCTGATGTGCGATGAAGGCGATAACTTCCAAACCTTCCGCATCGGTCTATTTGGCCTCGATAAGCTGCACCACACAGAGCGCAGCGTGAACAGCTTAGAGCAGGCGATTAAAGCAGTGGTTTAAGGTAAAGAAGGCAGAGCCCGCTATTTTAATAGCGGGCTTTAGGTCACATATAGCCCACGCCCCGCGGCATCATGCCCAGATGATTTTCAACTTGGGTAACCCCAGGCACGTTTTCCGCAGCAACGGTTACCGCCTGCTTCTGTTCAAGGGATTCGACCAGCCCCCATACCTCCACAGCGCCGCCATCCACAATCACGCTAATGCCTTCAACTTGTACGCCGGTATTATTCTCAACTTCTTTGAGAATAGCCTCACGAATTTGGCGATCATCCGTGGGCGACTGGGTTGGCGCCACTGCGGCATTGGCGATACCCTGGAGCAAGTTAGCACGGCTAACAATACCCACTAACTTGCCATCACGTAGCACAGGCACCCGCTTGATATGATGTTTTTCCAGCATTCGCGCAATGGTATGCAGCGGCGTGTTCTCTTCCACGGTCATTGGATTCGGGGTCATGACCTCGTGGGCTTTACGACCATGGGACTTAACATAGTCGCCAGCATCCTTGCCGCCGGTAAACAGCGATAACCACCAGGAGTGTCCATGATCACTGTCACTTTTTACCCGGCGCATTAAATCACCTTCGCTGACAATGCCAATCACCCGACGCTCACTATCTACGACAGGCACCGCACTAATACGGTGCTTGAGCAGCAGTTGCGCAATTTCACGTACTTCGGCGTCAGGCCCCACACTCACCACTTTGGGCGTCATAATATCGATAGCTTGCATTGTACTCCTCCTTGAGCTCAACCTTTAAAGACTGAGCCGCAGATGCAGATTATCCTGCTTGTTCTTTGAGCCTAGCTCGCTGCTGAAGATTTGCCCATGCTGGCCAGCGATCTCAAAGAACGCATTGAGGCTGAGTTGACCTAGCGCAGTTTATTGGCACTTTAGTTATTTACTTTCCTTCACCACGCTGCTCTCTTCGACTTTCTCGACATCGACAATGCCCGAGCGGCTAACGACAACCTTCCAGCGGGCCAAGTAAGGAGTATCTTCGCTGCCCGTCTCCCGAATCACTAAGTTAAACAGATGACGGCGCTCGACGCCCTCGCGAACCGCTTGGCCATCTTTTAAACGATAGATGTGATGCTTGCCCTTACTCATTAGTCGCGTAAGCATCGAGATATCCAGATTGAGCGTTTCGCGGGTATGCTCGTAGCCGCTCAAAAAGCGCGTAGGCGACATACGTGAGCTTGAACGATAGTGCAGCACCACTTCTTCACGCTGGGCTACCGTACGGCGGCGCATCTGCTTGATATCATCGCCCAGCGATGCGTAGCGCTTGTAGTCAAACCACTCCAACTGGCGGCCCACCACGGCGTTGCGCGTGGGGTCTAAATACTGGCGCCGCCACTTGGGACGGCCTTTACGCAGCCAGCGCCACAGGGTATTGCGCAAATCATCCTTAAACACTTCGCGCAGGGCGTAGAGCAGCGCCATGGCTAATACGAACAGCGCGGTGATATCTCCCAGAGCATTACGCAACTGCAGCACGCCTAACGATACAAAGGCCATTACCACGGCGGTGGCAAGCGCTTTGACCGCTTTTTGCTCGCCGCCACCCAGCTCCAATGCCTCTTGTTTCAGGGTAATCGGGTGCTCAATCAGGCGCCGCAACAAGCGCATTTTATTCGACATCCGCGTGGGATCAGCCATCACGCGCTCGGCGTTGTACTGCTGTTCGCGGCGATACTCGCCCTCCCGGTGACACACGCTAATAAAACGTCGGCGAATATCGGTAAACTCTCCGCCGCGGGGCATGTGTGCCACCAGCGCCAGCAGCTGTTGCTCGGTAAACCAGGAGAGGTAGTTATCGATATTGGCAAAGTACTTATATAGACTTTCGTCATCAGGCTGGTGGCGACGCAGCCGCTTGAGAATACCATCGCTCAAGTCGATCATCTCATGCAGTTGGTCACGTAGGGCAACGGCACTCTCTTGCACCTCACTGTTCTCTTCGCGCTCCTCTTGGCGAGCATGGCGCAGCTTATTGGCATTCACCAACATTGCTCGAGTAGTGCGCTCCATCGCTTCCACGTATTGATAGGCGTAGAGACTCAAGCTCAACCGATACGAGTCGCTGCCGAGCCGATTACGGCTGGCCAGCCGACTGTGCACCAGCGGTAAGAGATACTCGTCACTGTAGTAGGTGCGCGAGACATTGATAGCGGCATGATAAAAGGCTTCTTCTGAGATAAGCTGGGTGCTTAATCCCAAATCGCCAGGCACAAAAAGATAGACGTCGAGGTTATGCGATGTCTCTTCCTTGAGCCGCCGGGTAAGACGCAGCTGAAAGCTGTTTTTACGCTCAACGTTGATCAACTCATCAATCTCCTACTCCTTTGCCTAACGCGATGATATACCATGGCTAACTTGATCATGGCGCTACCTAAAGCCACCCCTCTGCTCACCTCTTCACCTATGGAGCTAGGAAATGTCCATTGCCCGTTTTTCACCCTTTGAGCTGCTGCTATTAAAGAGCCGCAGCCAAGTGGATACGGCAACCCTGCTGCTGTTGGCCTGGGTGCTGGTGCACCGTCAACATGTTTCAGAGGGGCAGCGGCGCCGCCGCCTGGCTCAGGTGACCGCACAGTTTCGCCACGGGCATGAGCTGGGGCCAGTAATGAGTATTGCCCGTAGCCAAGACTTGCAAGCGATCCAACTAGCTGCCGAGGTGGTTCGTAAAGAATGCGGCACAGAACGCAGCCTGAGCGTTATTCATCAAGCGATTACCGTCGCCACTGACGACGGCGAGCTGTCCCTGGCCAACCACTATATTTTGCGTTTTTTGGCCGACCTGCTAAGTATCGCACCAATGACCTTGAATACTCTGTTTAAAGAGCTCACCGGCACACCCCTTGCCACACCCGAAGACCCCAGCCGTGATGCTTACTGGCAAGCACACGACCCAGATTATCATGCCCGAAAAGCACGCGAAGCCGAGGCCGCTGAGCAGTACCACCAACAGGCCAATGCTCGGGCCAAACAGCAGCAACAACAGAAAGAGCGACGCCACCAGCAGAAGCAACAAAAACAGCAGGAGAAACAGCAACGCCAGGAGCAGGCTCGCCAAGCCCGCGAACAGGAACAGCAGCGCCAGCGTGAACAGACGCGCCAACAGGAGCAGGAACGGCAACGGCAACAACAGCAGCGCGAACAGGCCGAGCGCGAACGGCGCCGCTCTCGCCAGCAAGATTCTCGTCACCAGCATCGCCAACAAGAGCATCGCCAGCAGCGCGCCTCACCGCCGCCCGATCGCACCACTCGGGCGCTTTCGGTGCTAGGACTTACCCCAGGTGCCACCCGGGTAGAGGTTCGCCACGCCTATCGGCGGATGGCGCAGCTCCACCATCCAGACCGCTTCTATTCGGAAAGTGAACAACAGGTCGCCTTGGCCTCAGCGCGGTTTCAGCGTATTAAAAACGCCTATGATTATTTGATGCAAACTTACTAAGACCATGTAACGCTAGACGTTTCGCAGGATGCACTGGCCCATGAGAATAAATTGACCCTATGCGCGATTTGTACCAGCGCCTCGCGGTTTCCCCCGAGGCCAACGAACAAGAAATCAGCCAAGCCGTGGCTAGCTGCCAGCATAGCGCGCTACGCCAGGATGCCGAGGCGGTGTTCGCGGTTGCCGAACGCCGCGAAACCTACGATACGCTGCACGACACCGTCAGCGATATCGGAAAGCTACGAGCGCGCCTGGGGCTCAGTCACGGCGCCCACTGGCAGGGCGATGTCGCCAACGACTTTTCGCTGCCGCCGGATCACGCCATTTCCCGTCACGACGAACTGGTCGACCGCGTTAGCCACGCGGTCTCGTTGTACAACCGTTGGCGCCGCTGGCGGGACCCGTGGCTACTCATCGCCGTGTTCGCCACCGGGGCTGGCATAGGAATCGCTCTGGGGCTTGCCCTGTGCCTGGGGCTTTTGCCGATGTGACGCAGCACGATTAGTCGTATTATCGTGCTTGCGCGCCTGCTCATCCTGGCGAATCTCAGCTTTTGTTGGGCGCGGCGCGGGCTTCGGAGGTGCCGGTTTCTTATGCTCCTGTGGGTTGAAGTCACTTGCTTGCGTCGCGCTATGCTTGCCTTGTTCACTCTCAGGCGAAGTGTTTTCTTGCCCAGCTTGTTCTTGCGAGCCCTCTTCTAAAGAGAATGAAGTACCCGCGGTCGCCTCCATGCGGTCTTCAGCGCGTGCTTCCATACTGACACTAAGACGCGGCACGCCCAGGTCAATCTCTTGAGCTTCCATACGCTGCTTCAGCAACAGGTTAAACGCCCGCGAGACATCCCACTGCATCTCCGGCGCGGTGCGAAAGCGCATGCGTAAAATGGGGCAGCCATCTTCAAAGCCCTGAACGCCCTGCATCTCCAGCGGCGACCAGATGTAGTGGCGCATCATCGGATCACGGCGCAGCTCCTGGGCAGTCTCCTGCATCAGCGTAATCGCATCGTCGATTTTCATATCAAACGGAATGCGTATTCGCATCAGCGCGATGCCGAACTGGCGGGACATGTTATGAATCGACTCAATGCGGCTAAAGGTGATGATGTGCACAATGCCATCCAAATCGCGTAGCCGCACAGTGCGCAGCGTCAGCCCCTCGACCGTGCCCATATGGTTATTGATCTGCACGAAGTCATCGACCGCTAACGAATCTTCGATCAAGATAAAAATACCGGTAATCAAATCCTGCACTAACGTTTGCGCACCAAAACCGATCGCCAGACCGATCACACCAGCACCGGCCAGCAGCGGTGTGACGTTGACACCCAAATTAGCCAACCCGGCGATAACGGCAATAATCAGAATGGTTACAAAGATGACGTTGCGGATCATCGGCGTGATGGTTTGCGCCCGGGCCTGATTGACCCGCCGCCCACGTGAACGGGCTGACGATGTTAGCGCCCGCTGAATGGCGGTATCGGCAAATATCCATACCAGCCATGCAAGCAGCACCGTGGCCCCCAAGCTAACCAGCGCTTGGCCAATCCGCGCGCTGGCCACGGCTTGTTGGCCCAAACCGAAGAACGAACTGCCCCACACCTGCATTGAGAGTTCGGCAAACACCATCCACGAGCAGATGTGCGCCAACACGAAGCCGAAGCGCTCTAAACGTTTGCGATACTGGCTATAACGGCGGCGGTGGCGACGCTTGCCCATCCGTTCCGCTTGGCGGCGCAGCAACCCGGTGACTACCAGTGTCAGTACCAGCAGGCTGGCGGAAATAATCGAGCGCGCCAGAGCAGTGCCCACATCGCCCACGGTGATAAAAATCGCCAGCAGCGAACCACTCACCAGCAGCAGCGCGGGTATGTGCCATAGCCCCCCCAGGGAGCGAATCATTTCGACCGCGGTGCTGGCGTCACGCCGCTGCTTGAAGGGCCGGTTGCAAATCAGGTGGCGCACGGGGCGCTTAAACTTGAGAATAAACCGCGCTGCAAGCAACGCCGCGAGCATATTGGAAAGCACAGAGGCTAGGCTCGACAGCTCGCTACCCAGCATTTCAACGAGACGAGTGGAGTTGACCGCGTCGCCAAGCGCAATCAAAGCCCCAATCACAAACAGCCCGCGCAGCGCACGCTGCTGAAGCAGTTGAACCGCGGTAAACCGGTGGCCACGGCTAAAGAACGCGATGACCGTTTCAAACACCACCGATAGCGCCCTGCCACACAGGCAGATATAGGCCACTACCAATACCAGCGTTCGCCCAGGGCTATCGGGCAGCACCTGGCCAATCCCCAAGGTAATGGCAAACGACAGTGCCCAGGGCAGCATGCGGCGCAAAAAGTGCACTGCCATCAGCCAGCCCTTGGGATCCCGAGGCAGATCCAACGGCCACTCACGCCGGGTAGCGATCATGCGCCCAAAGGCAATCATCAGCACCAACAGTACGCCCCAAACCAAGGCCAGCACCGCCCCTTCGGCAATCGCTCGAATCGCCTCGCCCTGGTCGGCATCATCGTTAAGCGCGCGCAAATCATCTACGCCCTGAACCAGTTGGCGTGACCACTGATCAACCGGCGAATCCCCCGCCTGGGCCTGATCACCCAGGTCACTTAAGGTATCGGCGAGAGCACCCAGTAATCCTTGGCGTACTACTCCCTCATCTGCGCTGGCAGCGTCTGCGGTTACCTGCAATTCGCGTAGCGATTTAAGCAACTCTGTGCGCCGCTCTTCGTTTTCAAGCATGGTGATGACGTCAGTGAGCGACTTCTGAAATTCTTCACCGCTAACGTCAGCGCTTTCCTCTTCGGAACCGCTGCTCAGGCCGGGCAGCGACACCGTTTGCGCCTGGGCCTGAGTGATTGCCATGCTCGTCATTGCTAGGCTTGCCAATACAAACAAGACAAAACCTATTAACGAATTGATTAACCAGTGCTGTCGCACGCCTTACTCCTGAAAATTAGCTTAGATGGCGTCCTGCTTATCATTTGCCGCCGCTATGGCCCGTCATACGCTCAGTCTCAACGCGTGACTATGATAGGCTGAAGACTTAAACGTTCACCTCAAGGACGCCGAGATGACGCTACAAGCTCCACCTAACCGCTTAAACAGCCAGGGGAAAATCCGGCACGTTGGCATTGAAATCGAGTTCGCTGGCCTGCCGCCCCGAGACACGGCGATGATCGTACGTGAACTGTTTGGCGGGGAGCTTAACGTGGTAAGCCCCCATCGGCTACTCGTTGAGGATACCCGCTGGGGCGAATTTGGTATCGAGCTCGACACCCAATACGCGCATCCCGACAAATCGCTGGCCGACGACCCTCACGCAGAAGATAGCGAGTGGGCGCGCCATCAGCATCAACGCCGAGTCGAGTTTCACCACAAAACCCGCGAGCTGATTGGCGACATGGTCACAGGCCTGGTGCCTACCGAAATCGTTTGCCCACCGATACCTTGGAATGAGCTGGAAGATTTAGACGCGCTGTTCGAGACACTACGAGAGCATGGCGCTAAGGGCACCGATGCCAGCCTGCTGTATGGGTTCGGCTTACACCTAAACCCTGAAGCGGAGCGTTTCGACGTTGACTATTTGCTAGCCATGCTACGTGCGTACCTGCTGCTGGCTGGCTGGCTGCGCGACGAAATTAAAGTCGATATTACCCGTGAGATGCTGCCCCACGCGAATCCATTTCACAAAGCCTATGCGTTAAAAATACTGGATAGCCACTATTCGCCTGATCTCGACACGTTAATTGACGACTACTTGCACCATAATCCCACGCGCAATCGCGAGCTGGATATGCTGCCGCTATTTGCCTATCTACGCCCCGACCACTCTCATGAATTGCTGCATACGCAGCTTACCAAGCCGCGCCCCACCTTTCACTACCGCTTACCCAACGCTCAGCTTTCCCAGCCGGGGTGGGGCTCAGTGACCGAGTGGAATCGCTGGGTGGAAGTCGAGAAACTTGCCGCTAATTCTGAGGTGTTACTCGCTCGCTGCGCTGAATATATCGCCGACCATAACCGACCGATGCTGACCCGCGTAAAAGAAAAACTAGTTCGTTTGCTTCGCCGCGAACACTGATTGTGTTGTAGAGCCCAGCTATATAAAACCCGTTTAGCATTCTTCATTTCCTGTCACAGTGAGTAACTATCCACATGACTCGGCCGCTTATCGGAATTACTACCTCTGACCAAAAAAGCCACTTAGCGTGGTGGTTTGATTGGTTCGCCGTCTGGCGGCATGGCGGCAAACCGTTGCGGTTATCGCCTTCGCGCCCACAGCCGGAAAGCCTGGACGGCTTGATCATTGGCGGCGGCGACGATATTCAGGCCCACCTCTACGGTGGCGAAGTACAATTAGATGTTCGTTTAGACCCTGCAAGGGATGAGCTGGAGCTAGCCCTGCTTGAACGTTTTATTCCGCTGCATACACCGGTGCTGGGTATTTGCCGAGGGGCACAATTAATCAACGTGCATCTTGGTGGCACACTGGATCCGGATATCTACACCACCCACGAAGGGTTAAAACGGCGACGCACCGTTCTGCCGCGCAAAACCGTTGATATCGTGGGGGCAAGTAAGTTGCATCGCCTGCTAGGAGTTACCTGGTGTCGGGTTAACAGCCTGCATCATCAAGCCGTTTATCAGGCAGGCAGAGGGATTGAAATCGTTGCACGCGACCGGGATGGCTTGGTGCAGGGCATTGAGTCACCGGAGCACGACTTCTTGATTGGCGTGCAGTGGCACCCGGAGTGGCTGATTTTCAATCGCCCCCAGCAGCGCTTGATTCGCGCGCTGGTGAGGGCGTCAGAGCGGCATGCTACACGGCATACGAGCTAGCTCAGCACCGCCAAGGCAGCATCATAATCAGGCTCGTTCTTCAACTCGCTCACCAGCTCGCTATGCAGCACCCGGTTATCGGCATCCAGTACGACGACTGCACGGGCGCAAAGACCTTCCATGGAGTTGTTGCACAGCGCTACGCCCCAGGCTTCGCGAAACTCGGGGTGGCGGAAAGTAGACAGCGTTTCGACGTTATCCAACCCTTCCGCGCCACAAAAGCGTTTGGCCGCAAAGGGTAAATCCGCTGAGACGACCAATACCACGGTGTCGGCAAGGTTAGACGCCAGCTCATTAAAGTGACGCGTGGACATGGCACAAGTGGGCGTATCCACACTGGGGATGATATTGAGCACTTTACGCTTTCCTGTGTACGTATCGAGCGTAACGTCTTGCAGATCGGTGTTGGTCAGCGTCATCGCCGGTGCCGCCTGCCCTTTTGCAGGCAGTGTGCCAGCCACATCCAGCGGTTCGCCTGCACGGGTAATCTGTTGCATTATTGTCTCCTTATGATGTGCATAATTAATGCGTTCTTACCATTTAAGCAGCCATGGTAGGCTATTTTCACGCCTTTGCGCTCTTCCTGAAAGGCCTTTGTTCAATGTTTGCGTTTCATCATACCGAGGGAGTGATATGGCCTGTGTATTGATCGTTAAAACCGGCGACGCTTTTCCGGAAGTCGTCGACCAGCACGGTGATTTTGAAAGGCTATTTATAAAGCAGCTTAACATCGCGCTGCCCGCGCATTTAGAACTACAGGTGTGGGATGCAACCCGCCAACCCAGCGCTCCTGAACTTAATACACTCGCGGGTATTGTGATTACCGGTTCGCACAGCATGGTCAGTGAGGCGGAACCCTGGAGCGAAGCACTGAAGCCGTGGCTGAAGGAGGTGCTGGCAAACGACATTCCCATGCTAGGCGTTTGCTATGGCCACCAGTTAATGGCCGCCGCTTTTGGTGGCATGAGTGACTACCACCCGGCTGGCCGCGAATCGGGCACGCGCACCGTGCGACTCACCCAAGCGGGCCAGCAAGACCCGCTGTTTAGCCAACTACCGGAAAGCTTTGCCGCCCACCTGACCCATGCCCAGTCGGTGATGCAGGCGCCCCAAGGTTGCACGGTGCTGGCCCATAACAGCCACGACGCCCACCAGGCGCTGCGCTACGGCCCGCGCCAGTGGAGCGTGCAGTTTCACCCGGAATTTACGGCGCCGGTGATGCGTGCCTACCTTGAACGCCAACGCGCCGCCCTACGCGACCAAGGCGAAGAGCCCGACACCCTGCTGGCGAACATTACTGACTGCCAAGAGGCCTCCAGCCTACTGCGACGTTTTTTGGCGTTTGTATAGCCCTTAGCCATTGGCAATCGAAAGCTACTTACGCTGATCACGCCGAGAGGCCAGCCGATCTGCCAGCCGCGTTGGCTCAGGTAGCTTGGTACGCCCCAAGCAGCGCAACACCCAGGCCAGCGAGGTTTCTAAAGTGATCCGGTGGCCAGGTGATACGTACACGGGCTTGACCTTGGTGCGGGAACGCAAAACGGCACCAATGGTTTCCTGCCCCGCGGAGAGTGGCACCCAGTCGCCGCGCTGCTCGCCCACCTCGGCGTGTTGGCCATATAGGCGTGACTTGGCAATACCGATGGTAGGTAGATCGAGCCATAGCCCTAGGTGAGCCGCCACGCCTAACCGGCGTGGGTGTGCAATCCCCTGGCCGTCGACCATCACCAGTTCAGGCATCACGCTGAGTTTTTCAAACGCGCCTAGCGCGGCGGGGATTTCTCGAAACGAAAGCAAGCCGGGGATATACGGCATTCGGGTGGGCTCGCGATGAACGACCTGTTCCACCACGCTTAAATCGGGTGCGGTGGCAGGATCCCATTTCAATACCACCACCGCTGCCCGAGTGATTTCGCCGCCCTCTTCGAACCCAATATCCACCCCGGCGATATGCGTTATCGGCGCTAGGCGATCAGTAAGTTCCAATCGCCTCGCCAACTGCAACTGCAGCGCCATCGCTTCCTTGGGTGCCAGATTCCATTCGTGTAGTGGTGCGGACATGGTTTCCTCCTTGAAGTGGTGAATGGTGAATGGTGAATGGTGAATGGTGAATGGTGAATGGTGAATGGTGAATGGTGAATGGTGAATAAGGTAGCAAAAAAACGCCCCCGCACCAGTAACGGTGCGAGGGCGTCGAGATTCTCTCAGTTGCCGCTTGGCGGCAGCTGATTAATCCTTACAGTGGTGAAGACTTAGGCGCGTTCGCGACGACGAACCGGCGCATCACCTTCGTCACGACGACGGCGTGGAGCGCGCTCAGCCGGTGCGCTGTCTTCGCTGATTTCCAACGGACGACCGGCCACACGGGCACGGGCCATCTTGGTCAGAATCGTCGAGGGCAAGCCGCTCGGCAGTTCGACCACAGAGAAAGCGTTGCGAATATCGATACGACCGATACGCGCGCCTTCAATGCCGCCTTCGTTGGCGAGGGCACCGACTAGTTGGCCAGGCTTGACGCCATCTTTATGACCAACCGATACGCGGTAGCGCGTCATACCTTCAGTTGGTGCACCAGTGCGTTCGCGGCGTGCTCCCGGCTTACCGCCAGACGCTCCATCACGCGAGGGCTTCTCTTTGCGCGGCGCCTGAAGGCGACCGATCGGCGCTTCGTCAGCACGCGCCATAGCGGCAAACGCACAAGTCAGCTCGATCGGGTCATGGCCTTCTTCGATCAGACGCTCAATCAGCGCACGCTGCTCTTCGGCGCCCTTCGTTAAGGAGGCGATAACACGCTGATAGAAGACGTCATCGCGATGGGCACGAATAGCGGCTTCATCAGGTAGCGGCATTTCGGTCATTTTCTGACCGGTTGCCTGCTCCATCCAGCCCACTTTGCGGCCTTCACGGAAGCCAGCAAAGGTAATCGCGATACCGCTACGGCCCGCACGACCGGTACGGCCAATACGGTGCGTATAAGCCTCTGCATCTTGAGGCAGATCGTAGTTGATAACGTGAGTGATACGCGACACGTCAAGACCACGGGCAGCTACATCGGTAGCGATCAGTACGTCGACTTTGCCACGCTTCAAGCGCGTAATAGTACGCTCACGCAGGCTCTGATCAAGATCACCGGACAGGCCAGCAGCGTTAACGCCACGAGCAGTCAACTGCTCAACGAGCGTGGTACAAGCGGCACGGGTACGTACAAAGACGATGGCCCCATCGACCGGCTCGACTTCAAGAATACGCGAAAGAGCTTCAAGCTTAGCGCCACCATCAACACGCACAATGCGCTGTTCGATGTTTTCGCCGGTCGTGGTGCCCGACTCAATCGCGACTTTCACTGGGTTAACCAAGTAACGGTTAACGATGCGCTCGATTTCAGTGGGCAGTGTCGCTGAGAAGAACACACGCTGAGCATCTTTCGGGGTATCGGCAACCACGCGTTTTACGTCGTCGATAAAGCCCATGCGCAACATTTCATCAGCTTCGTCCAGCACTAGGGCGGAGAGGCCATCAAGCTTCAGGCTACCGCGGTCCAGGTGGTCGATAATCCGGCCGGGGGTACCGACAACCACTTGCGCGCCACGCTTAAGGGCGCCCAGCTGTTCACGGTACTCTTGGCCACCACATAGGGTCGCAACTTCGAGACCTTTCAGGTTTTGGCCATATTTACTAAACGAGGCAGCTACTTGCTGAGCCAATTCGCGGGTTGGCGCCATAACCAACACTTGGGGCTCACGGCGAGTCAGCTCTAAACGTGACAGTAACGGTAATGCAAACGCTGCGGTTTTGCCGGTACCCGTCTGGGCCTGGCCCAGCATATCGCGGCCTTCAAGCAACGCAGGAATAGTTTGTGCCTGAATCGGCGAGGGAACGAGGTAGCCCTGTGATTCAACAGCAGACAGAACGGCAGGCAAAAGAGCCAGATCGCCGAAGCTCGGCGAGGCGACAGAAGTCGAGGTCATTAATCACACCTTGGTAGGCCGGCAAGTACCGGCAAAAAACATCATAAGCGTCTCTGACTCAGTCATCGCACAACGACATGAAGAATGGTCATCATCGATAACAGGCACCGCCGTAGCGGTCAAAGCCATCAGTGGAGTCGGAGACGCCGGTCGCACCTAGCATCCGGTTGGCAAACAACGCATTAGCGGGCCAACCGTTGTGGCGACCTTCTGCGCCGATTTCACCCGTTTGGTGAAATACTGGAGGCGCGCCATCTACACAGCAATGAACATCTAGCAATTGGCGAGATGTTCCCGCAAGCGACACTACAAATAACTATTAACATCTACTCATTAATAACTATGCAGTTAAACGCTTACCGTCGTGATGGAGGGGTCAACACATGCGAGGAGCGCGCATCCTACCATTGCATTTGGCGTCTGACCAGTACTTTTAACTTACACCACAGTGAAACAAGGACTTGCGCTCATGCACATATGGTCTAACCTGAAAAAGTGCCTAATCAAGTTCACTATTCTCAAGGAGCGATGCAATGAACTGGGATCAAATTGAAGGCAAATGGAAAGAGATGAAGGGTAAGGCACGCTCAAGCTGGGGCGAGCTCACCGACGATGAGTTGGATCAGATCGGTGGTAAAAAGGATCAATTGATAGGCAAGCTTCAGCAGAAGTACGGCCTAGAGCGCGAAGAAGCAGAGCGTCAAGCCGATGACTGGGCTGATAAGCAGTAATAGCATTATAAGCCCCCCCCTTAATTACACCATTTCCGTTTTGGTAGGTCGTTTTTTTTAGCAACACGATGTGTTGGTGGTTCTAGTTACGTTATCCCCCAATACACCTACAAGCACACCGATCTATTATCTATCGTAGCCACATGGAGAGATGCTATGCGTAAGACAATCCTCACAACCGTTATCGGTACCGCCCTTATGGGCAGCGTTGCCATGAATGCTCACGCGCAGGATGAGCCCCAGGGCATGTATTCTGCCGACGACATTCTTGATGCAGAGGTCTATTTTGCCGGCGGTTCCGGTGAAGAGATTGGTGACGTCGATGACATCCTGTTTGATGAAGAGATGCGCATTACCGCGATTGTGATCGAAAGCGGTTCAGTACTGGGCCTCGGCGGCCGCGAGATCGTTGTTGATACCGACTACTTCACCCTCGAAACCGAAACGGACGCCGATGGTGATACAGAACATCGCATTATGGTCGAAGCCAGCCAGGAAGAAGTCGAAGCCTTCCCGGCTTACAATAACGAGTGGTGGGAGCAGACTAAAGCCAACGCTCGCGATGCCTGGCAAACTACCCAAGAGGGCGCTGAAAGCGCTTGGCAGCGTACCCGTGAAGCGTTAGATATCGATGATAATGGCTAACGCTTCCCCATTGTTTTTAATAGCAACGTTTTTAATAGCAACGAAACGCTAGCAGTAGAATCTCAGCATTAGAAAAAGGGCTGCCCAACTGGGCGGCCCTTTTTGCTAGTTAGCGATACGCATCTATTTACGCCGCACGCCCTGCCCCGGTAAACGCTCCCGGTCGTGAGACCGTTCAAGGTCGAGTAGTGGCCCAGCAGGTACGATTCGCGTTGGGTTAATCGTGTCGTGACTATAATAGTAGTGGCGTTTGATGTGATCCATATTGACGGTCTCCGCCACTCCCGGCCACTGATAGATTTCCCTCACGTAATTGGAAAGATTGGGATAATCTTCAATGCGCTTAAAATTGCATTTGAAGTGGCCATAGTAAACCGCGTCAAACCGGATCAGCGTGGTAAAGAGACGAATATCCGCCTCGGTTAACCACTCCCCCGCCAAGTAACGATGCTCGGCCAAGCGTGCTTCCATACGCTCTAGACCGTCAAACAACGCCTTCACGTGCTTCTCATAAACCGCCTGTTCGGTGGCAAAGCCTGATTTATAAACGCCGTTATTGATGTGGTCGTAAACATCGGCGTTTACGTCATCAATGACACCGCGCAGATCTTCTGGGTAAAAATCCAGGTCGTTGCCGGTCAATTCATCGAACGCACGGTTAAAAATACGTAGCAAGTCTGCAGACTCATTATTAACGATGGCGCTGCGCTGTTTGTCCCATAGCACGGGCACGGTGACACGCCCGGTATAGTGGGGGTCGGTCATGGTATACAGCTGGTGATGGTAGTCGACGCCGTTAACGGGGTCGCCACTGGCACCTTCGTCCTGACGGTACGTCCAGCCTTGGTCGAGCATCAAGGGGCTAACATGGGACGTGCCGATCAACGGCTCTAGCCCTTTCAACTTACGCATAATCAGCGTGCGATGCGCCCAGGGGCAGGCTAGCGAGACATATAAATGATAACGCTCTTTTTCCGCTGGGTAGCAGTCACCGTCAGTCTCCGGATGGCTGCCCACCCAGTCGCGAAGCTGAGCGGACTCACGAACAAATTCGCCGCCGTGTTTTTTAGTGTCATACCACTGGTCTTGCCACTTGCCATTTACCAGTAATCCCATTGGGCGTCTCCTGAAAGTCATTAGAGGTGCTAACAATTACGTTCTTTTCTTCAGCATACGCCCGCTTCAGGAACGCTCAAGCGGATGTTTTACGGCCTTTCATTCGAGTCAGTCGAATCATTCAGCGCGCATTCGCTCACCACGGCCTGTTTCAGTGCGGCGGCCATCGCATGAGCCGCTGGCCCTGCCCGGTCTCGGTCGCGAAAAATCATCTGAATCGGCACTTCACGAATACCGCCCGCGGGTAGTGGCAGCGGCTTTAATTGCCCGCTGTTTAACTCCTCCGCAATTCGTGTTTCCGGCATCCAGGCAAACCCCAAGCCACGCCTTAGCATATCCAGTGAGGTATTGAGGTGGCTGACGGTCCAACGCTGCTCGGCTTTCAACCAGCCAGCATTGGTTGATTGGCGCAGCGCTGAATCACGCACCACCAACTGCCGATACTGGGCTAGATCGCGTAGATCCAACGAGCGGCCCAATTGATGTAGCGCATGCTGGGGATGCGCCACGGCAACAAAGCGCACCGTGACCAACGGCTCGCCCAAGAAGCCCTGCGCCTCAATGCCGGAGACTACCAAGTCTGCGCGGCCATCATAGAGCATCTCAATGCCGCCATTGAGAACACTCTCGTGCAACTGAACGCGCACCTGCGGGTACGTTTCAGAGAATCGCTCTAGCGCTTTAGCTTGAGCAGCAGCGGGAAACACCTGATCGATTGCCACTACCACTTCCGCTTCTAAACCAGCGGCTAGCCGGGTGGCGACATCTTCAAGTGACGCTGCGCTCTCTATTAATTGACGCGCGCGCCGAAGCAGCAGCTCGCCCGCTTCGGTTAACCGTACTTGTCGGCCAATAGGCTCCAGCACCTGCACGCCTAGCTGCTCTTCTAATTTATGAACGGCATGGTTCAGCGTGGAGGGGCTTTTATGTACCGCCTCTGCCGCACGCGCAAATCCACCGTGGTCAACCACGGCGGCCAACATTTGCCATTGTGAAAGTGTTACCCGGGACATTTCGATTTCCTCAACGCAATACAGCGAAACAATGCGCTTAATGTTCGAAAAAACATGGCTAGAATGCCAGGAAACAGCTAACACTTCCGCCCATGCTTACAAAATGCTTGAGATTAACTGCTGGTCGCAGGTAAAAGAGCACGTTATTTCTATCCAGCGGGAAAATATTTGACACAGATTATACTTTAGCTTTTAAAAGCGTAGTTTTCGTCTATAGTTAACACAGATTATTTAGTTAGCACGCTTCACTGGTTACATTTGTTAGCAAACGGTGTTTATAAATAGTAATCTCTGTCTGTTATTGCTATTTTTGTATTTAATTACGTTTTATGTATAGATA
>CEGE01000807.1_pt1 | contig 27777 bp, 24 predicted proteins | sample 306311 | NCBI WGS metagenome assembly CEGE01 (sample SAMEA2755654, study PRJEB7226) | microbial mat metagenome | biome: microbial mat; feature: hypersaline; material: grass silage | place: USA | collected 2014-02-19 | depth 0 m | reverse complement strand
CTCTAGGCCCTGCCTCTAAGGTGCACATAACGCAAAAATCCCCGCCGAAGCGGGGATTTTTGTTACTGCAATACGCGCGAACGATCTATTCGGAGCGTGTGTCTTGCTGCGCCTGTTTGCGCTTCTCACGCGGGTCATTGTGGGCCCGTGTGCGACGGCGGCGGGGTTTAGGCGCTTCTTCAGTTACTGCGGCTTCAGCGGGTGCTTCACTGGTGACCGGTTGAGTGGGCTGAGCGTCTGCTTCAGTTGCAGGGGGAGCAGTCACAGGCGTTTCAGTCGCTGCTAGTTCGTCGCTGCTCTTTTCAGGACTGTCTTCAGAACTATTCGGTTCAGCGCTACTCTCTTCAATGCTCCTTTCTTCAGCGACTCGGTCTTCAGCGTTTGTGTCTTTAACGCTCTTAGGCTCATCACCTTTTTCTGCGCTGTCTTGCTTTGGCTCGCTGTTGGCAGGCTCTTCAGTTGAAGGGGCTGCGGCGACACTCTCAGAAGCGTTCTCAGAAGTACTCTCAGCAACATCTGGGTTTGCCGCTTCCTGGCGAGTTTGGGTGCTAGCTGGCGCTTCGGGCTGATGCTCGTCGCTGCTTTGATCCGTACCCGCACTATTGAAAGGTGCCGGGGAGGCCGCCTCTTCAATAGTTGCGGCTGGATCAACGGCGTTGGTCGCAGGCGGTTCGACGGCTTCAGGCGCTGCCTGTTCGTTAGCACTGGGCTGCTGACTATCGGCGGTTTTCTTACTTTCAGCTGGTTCGGCGTTGGCTTTGGCCGTTGCTGAGGTCACCTCAGATGGCGCTGACGGCTCTTCGCTGGCTGTGGCCTCCGGTTCGCTTGGCTTGGCGGCGGCCTCATCCTGCTCAACGGTGCTGGCAGTTGACGTTTGCTCCGCCGGTGAAGTCGCTTTAGGCTGGCGGCGCTGGTGCGTCGACTTGCGCGCTTTAGCGTTTTCTGCCACGGGCCGGTTGGCGGTCGTCGCGTCGTCCGCTTGCTCGGCGTTGGATTCAGGCGCATCGGCTGCTGCCGCTTCTGGCTCAGCGGTATTCCCCGCGTCCGATCCTAATGCAATCGTTGTGTCATTTGTCGCTGCTTTACCCACCTGTTCTTCTGCCGCAGGGTCTTCGGCCGGCTCTGGTGTTACTGCTGACGCTTCATTCTGAGCCTCGGCCTGCAGTTTTAACTGCTCAGCTTCTGCCTGAGGGTTGATTGCCTGGGTGCGCGTGCGGTTACGCGGGTTGTTACGCGTACGCTTCGGCTTGCCGTCATCCTGCTTGGTCTCTAAGTTCTTGGACTCTGGGCTCTTGGCCGTTGCATCGCGCTGGCTGTCGCGGTTTTTGTCACCACCATCACGACGCGACTCTTTCTGCGCTGCACTTTTGCCGCTGGTGCTCTCTTTAGAGCCCTCTTTCGTGGAGCTGTCTTTGCTAGGGCTGTCTTTGGAAGAGCTATCAGCCTGGTTCTCTTTACGAGGCGCTTTGGCTGACTCTTGACCGTTAGCATCGTCCTGCTGAGGGTGGCGACGGCGGTTGCGGGTACGGCTGGGGCCGCTCCGCTTATCGCTATTGTCGTCACTGGCAGGACGCGGTGTGCTGCTGCGCTGCTCGGCTTTTTGTTCAGCTTTTGGCTCAGGGCGGGCGCTATTATCGCTGCGCGACTCGTTACGGCTTGCGTTGTCGCCACGCGACGATTTTTGCCGCGACTCGCTGCTGCGCTGATTGGTTTTGCGCTCGCTTGGCTTGCGCGGAGCCGGTGTTTCAACCTTGGGCTCTGGCGTGGCTTCGGTATTGCTTTCGTCGCTACCGAGCAGTTTGGCGAAGCCGCGGATAAAGCGCCCAATAACGCTGGGTTGCTCGCTGGTCACCGGTGCTGCTTTGGCCGCTGGAGCTGCAGCGGGCGCCTTCTCTTCCGTTTGCAGCGATGCCGGGGCGGGAGCGTTGTGGGTAACACTCTTGACGGCGGCTTCGGCGCGTTGAGCGGGCGGCACGAAGCTGGGTGTCGGCTCTTTGCCTACTTCGGTATCGGTGGAGAGCTCAAAGCTCGATAGGCTTTGAGTGTCATCCTCGTCCAGGTGATCATCACGCAGGCGCTGTACGTCGTAGTGGGGCGTATCCATATCAGGATTGGGCAGCAGTACCACACGAACATTCTGGCGAGACTCAAGATCTGCCAACACGCTGCGTTTTTCATTGAGCAGGTAAGTCGCCACGGGTACCGGTAGAATGGCGCGAATCTGCGCGCTATTCTCTTTCATCGCCTCTTCTTCAATCAGGCGCATGATAGAGAGGGAGAGCGAGCGAACATCGCGAATGGTGCCCTGACCATTACAGCGCGGGCAGACCACGCCACTAGTTTCTCCCAGCGAGGGACGCAGGCGCTGGCGGGACATTTCCATCAGGCCAAAGCGTGAAATACGCCCAATCTGTACCCGTGCGCGATCCAGCTTGAGGGCATCGCGCATGCGGTTTTCAACTTCACGCTGGTTGCGTGCAGGTCCCATGTCGATAAAGTCAATAACCACCAAACCGCCGATATCACGCAGGCGCAGCTGGCGGGCGATTTCATCGGCGGCTTCAGAGTTGGTCTGTAGGGCGGTCTCTTCGATATCGCTGCCGCGGGTGGCGCGTGCGGAGTTGATATCGATGGAGACTAGCGCTTCGGTGTGATCGATCACAATCGAGCCGCCAGAAGGCAGCTTCACTTCGCGCTGATAGGCGGTTTCGATTTGTGATTCGATCTGGAAGCGCGAGAATAGCGGTACTTCGTCCGCGTAGAGCTTGATCTTCTGCTGGTACGAGGGCATTACCTGGCGAATAAAGCTCAGCGCTTCGGCGTGAATCTCGGGGCTGTCGATCAATACTTCGCCGATGTCCTGGCGTAGGTAGTCGCGCATGGCGCGAATGATGACGTTGGATTCACGGTAGATCAGGAACGGGGCAGGGCGCTTGGCAGCTTCGGTGGTGATCGATTCCCACACCTGAACCAAGTAGTCCAAGTCCCACTGGAGCTCTTCCGGATTGCGACCAATGCCTGCAGTGCGCACGATCAGGCCCATTTTATCCGGCACGGTCAACTGACCCATGGCGTCTTTGAGCTGACTGCGCTCGTCGCCTTCGATACGGCGAGAAATGCCACCTGCACGCGGGTTATTGGGCATCAATACCAAAAAGCGACCAGCCAGGCTGACAAAAGTGGTTAGCGCGGCACCTTTGTTGCCACGCTCCTCTTTATCGACCTGGACGATGACCTCTTGACCCTCTTTAAGCACTTCTTTAATGCTCGGACGTCCGGAAACGTCTTTGACAAAGTACTCGCGAGAGATCTCCTTGAGGGGCAAAAAGCCGTGACGGTCGGCGCCGTAGTCAACGAAGGCAGCTTCCAGGGAGGGCTCTACGCGGGTGATTTTACCGCGATAGATATTGGCTTTTTTCTGTTCTCTTGCGCCGGATTCGATATCTAAATCGTATAGGCGTTGTCCATCAACTAAAGCGACACGCAGCTCTTCGGGCTGGGTCGCATTGATAAGCATCCGTTTCATAGTGTCTCGCATAGCGTTGCGTGCCGGCGAACTGCCTATTGGGTGACGTAGGCGAATCGCTGGGTGCTGCGTGCTTGTGCTCGGCGCATTGCAATGCTGACGCGTCAAGCCGGGAAGGCATCATCGCCAACCCGGCCGATAGGGCGTTGAGTACGTGGCGGAGGCAGGACGTGTTCCGGTGGCTGTCACGTCCATCCGGCCCTGCTGACACCGCCAACACCTGGCATTCATCGATTCACCAACGCCGGCCACCGGCACAGCGTTGAACTTTTCGCCCGGAGACAGTCATCGCCTTGTGACGAATAAGGCGGAGCTGCTCAGGACGTGGCGTTGTTTAGTTGCTGCCTGCCGTTGAGGGCAAGGCTTATTTTCCTCTGCCGGCATAAAAAACGGGCGGCAGAGTTACTGCATTTTTAAGATCAGTTTTAATACTGGAAAACGGGCAATGCGTACACTGGTGCCGTTTTTGCGTTCAGGCCTGCGTGTTAGTCGGGCAGGCGCATTAACCAAGCTCAGCGGTGATGCTCTCTGCTAACAAATTTAATCAATTAGCTATCGAACAGCTAGTCACTAGCGCTAGACAAGACAGCTTTCTGCGCTTAGCTGGTGAACGATTTCGAATATAACAGTAAAGACTACGACCAGCAATTGACGCAATGCCCTTGGGTCTACGCTAGAATGCCGTTTTTAAGCAGGAGTAAGTAGTAATGTCCGAAGGGCGTGAAGTGCAGTGGGTGGATATCGCCCCGGAGCAAGCAGGGCAGCGAATTGATAATTTTCTCATGACGCGGCTTAAAGGGGCGCCTCGCGCGCTTATTTATCGCATCGTACGTAAAGGCGAGGTGCGCGTTAATAAAAAACGCGTGAAGGTGGATTACCGTTTGCAAGCGGGGGATTTAGTACGCGTTCCGCCGCTGCGTTTGGCGCCTCGCGAAGCGGTGAAGGAAGTCAGTGATAATTTGCGCGACCTCCTGGTAGGCAGCGTTATTATGGAAGGCCCCGATTGGATGGTGCTTAATAAACCTTCTGGTTTGGCAGTGCATGGCGGCAGTGGGGTTAAAATTGGTTTAATAGAAGCGCTGCGTCAAGTGCGCGATGATCTGAGCTTTCTGGAACTGGTTCACCGCTTGGATCGCGATACGTCGGGCTGTTTGCTGCTGGCCAAGTCACGCGATGCGCTGGTGACGCTGAACGAGTCGTTGAAAAAGCACGGTATGGATAAGCGTTATCTGGCCTTGGTCAGTGGGCGCTGGCCAGCGCGGAAAACCTATGAGAGTGCTCGGTTAGACCGCTTTGATGCCGGTAACGGCGAGCGGAGGGTAAGGGTAGATCCCAACGGAAAAGTGTCGCGCACCCATTTTTCGGTGGTCGAAACCTTCGAAAAAGTAACCCTTATAGAGGCTGAGCCGGTCACGGGCCGTACCCACCAGATTCGCGTACATGCCGCCCACGCAGGCCATGCGTTATTAGGTGACGATAAGTACGCTACCCGTGAAAGTGGTCTGCTCACCAAGCAGTTAGGTCTGGGGCGTTTGTTCCTTCATGCGCGAGCGCTGACCTTTCCTGAGCCCACTAACGGCCGCCCGGTTACCGTCAAAGCGCCGCTGCCAGAAGCCCTGGAAGAAGCGCTCAAGCGCGCCCGTCAATAACTTCTTTCTTCACCGCGTTGCCTTTTACAGGGAGCTGCCATGCAGTACGAGCTAATTATATTTGATTGGGACGGCACCTTGATGGACTCAGTGCCGCGGATTGTGTCATGTATGCAGGCGGCTGCTTTAGAGGCTGAGTGGGGGGCGCTTACAGCGGCTGAGGTGGAAGATATTATTGGCCTGGGGCTGCCCGAGGCAATTGCCAAGCTCTGCCCAGGTATATTGCCTGCTCAGGCCGAGCGGCTTCGCGAGCGTTACGCGCACCATTTTGTGCAGGCTGATACCACGCCAATGGCGTTTTTTAGCGGTGTCGAAGCGCATATCGCCCGTTTGCGTGGGCATGAGCAACAGCGTTTAGCAGTAGCAACAGGTAAAAGCCGTCGCGGGCTTGACCGTATTTTTACTGAGACCGGTAGCGGCGCGTGGTTTCATGCCAGCCGTACCGCGGATGAAACCCGCTCTAAACCGCACCCGCAGATGCTTTCAGAGTTACTGGCTGAGCTTGCGGTGCCGGTCGAGCGGGCGGTGATGGTCGGCGATACTGAGTATGATATGGAAATGGCTAGGGCGATGGGCATGGATCGGGTGGGGGTAAGCTATGGGGTGCATGCGCCTGAGCGCCTGGCAATGAGCGAACCCAAGTGGATTGCCCATAGCGTAGACGAGCTTTTTGATCGGTTATAAGGACATTTTATGAGTGACGATCCAACCCGCCAAGAGGGTACGCAAGAGGGTCATGATGGCCCGGTTAATAGTGACCAGACCAACGAGTTCAAGGAGGATCCCTGGACTGAAGGGCCCGAGGTTCCGCCTGGTAAGGGGGCTAAGCAGACCTCAGGAGCGCCAGGTGATGATGCCGAAACCCTGCGCGAACGCCAGCGATTAGCGCAGCTGGAAATGATGGATCACTGGATAGGCGGTGTCTTGACCGAGCAACGGCGTACCCGCCGCTGGAAGCTGTTTTTCCGGCTGATGTTTCTCGCTGTTGTGCTGGTGGCGCTGTCTGCCGCACTTTATAGCCTGTTCTGGGATTCGCCGAGTGTCGCAACGCCCACCCAACGCCACTTGGGCATTGTTGAGGTTAATGGCGTAATCGCCAGCGATTCGCCAGCCAATGCGGAGCGCATCATCCAAGGGTTAAACCGAGCCTGGGATGCCGAAAGCGCTGCTGCTGTGGTGCTGCACATTAATAGTCCCGGTGGTAGCCCCGTTCAGTCTCAGCGTATCTATGCGGAAATCATGCGCCTGCGCGAGCAGGGTGATAAGCCGATTATCGCGGTGATTGAGGATATCGGTGCCAGCGGCGCTTATTACATTGCTGCAGCGGCAGATGAGATTATTGCCTCGCCGGTGAGCTTAGTGGGCTCGATTGGTGTGATTTACGCTGGTTTTGGCTTTGAGGAGGCGATAGAGCGCCTTGGCGTTGAGCGCCGCGTGCTTACGGCAGGAGAGAATAAGGCCTTCTTAGATCCATTCCAGCCGCTGGACGATGATGCAGAGACGTTTTGGCAAGGTGTGCTGAGCCAAACCCATCGCCAATTTATCGATGACGTCCGCGCGGGTCGCGGCGAACGGCTCAGTGATAGCTCGGATATTTTCTCAGGCCTGATCTGGAGTGGCGAGCAGGGCATCGAGCTAGGGTTGGTCGATCAGTTGGGTAGCCTCGAACAGCTGTCTCGCGATCAAGTAGGTAACATCGACTGGGTGGACTATACGCCGAGTCTTGATCCATTTGAGCGCTTTACTCGGCGTTTTACCGAGGTTGCCGCTGAAGTGCTAGGTATTAGGGCGCCTAACACCCCGCTTCGTTTCTGATCGCCAATTCACGTCCTGGGCCCTAGGGCGCGCCAAGCGGATCCAAGCCCGCTTGGCGCAACATGTCGCAGAGCGCGATCAGCGGTAGCCCGATCAGCGCGTTGGGGTCGCGGCCTTCCAGTTTTTCAAACAGCGCAATGCCCAGGCCTTCCATCCGAAAGCTGCCAGCGCTATCTAACGGCTGCTCTTTGGTGACATAGTTTTCGATCTCTTGCGTGCTAAGAGTGCGAAACACGACCTCGAAGGGCTCGACATGGACTTGATGGCGCTGGTGGCGAGTATCCAGTAGCGCTAAACCGGTCAGGAAGGTGACGCGCTGGCCAGAAAAGCGGGTAAGGTTAGCGCAGGCCTTTTCTGTGGTATGTGGTTTGCCAAGAATGTCGCCTTCAAATACCGCCACCTGGTCGGAGCCTATAATGCAGTGGTGGGGGAAGTGAGCCGACACGGCGTTGGCTTTGCTAAGTGCTAGGCGATGTACCAGTGCGTGTGGTGTTTCGCCATCATGCGGCGTTTCATCAATATCCGGTGAATGGCACTGGTAGGGGAGTTGTAGGCGATCCAGCAGCTCACGCCGCCAGCGTGAGCTTGAGGCAAGCACCAGCTCTGTATTTAAGGACTGAGCAGTTGATGACTGGGTGCTTGAGGGCTCGGTCATGGCGGGTGAGGTCACAGAAAACTCCTGGCTAATGTGGTTGCGCTAGTGGGACGGCAAAGCAGTAGAGTGTAGCGAAAGCTGCGAATTGTGCCCATGTCGGCTGTTTACCGAGGCCTATGTTGGTTATTTATTGAGGAAGCGATGAAGAAATACACCGACAGCTTTGACACCAGCAGGGGGAGTGCCTATCATTGCGCGCCTATGTTGACCTCACAACTCCCCAGTCGGGTGGAGCCTTATAAGCTCGCAGCCCGCCACGAACGAATCGAAGGCCTGGTAGCGCTGGATAAGCTGCCACGTCTTGCCGAAGAAGCGGGTGACCAAACCGGCGACTGTCATGTCGTGCTTGAGTTTGGTGTCGATGCTCAAGGCCGTCGTGAAATTCGTGGCCACTTGCAAGCGACGTTGGCGCTTGCCTGCCGACGCTGCCTAGTGCCGCTGCCTCAAGAGGTGAGTAGTGACTTTCTGCTTGGAATGGTCACTGATGAAGCCTTGGCGGCCGAGTTGCCTGCTAGTCATGAACCGGTGCTGGTGGAAAAGGAACAGCTGGATCTTCTGACGGTAGTTGAGGATGAATTGATTCTCAGCCTGCCCCAGGTGGTCTATCACGATGAAGCCGAATGTCATGTCTCGGCGGAGCAGCTGGTCAGCAAAACAGAAGGCGCGGCGTCAGATACAGCGCCAGCGACGAACCCTTTCGCGGTGCTGAATGTCTTGAAAGGCAAAAAATAAGCACCCTTTACCTTAAATACCTTGGAGTAAACCCCCATGGCAGTTCAACAGAACCGTAAAACTCGTTCCAAGCGCGGCATGCGTCGCAGCCACGATGCGCTGACCGCTCCGACGCTGTCTCAGGACAAAGAAACCGGTACGACTCACCTGCGTCACCACGTTTCTCCAGACGGTTTCTACCGTGGTCGTAAAGTGGTTGAGGTATAAGCCTCAACTGCATTACTAAGCGGTTAAACGGACTCAGTGCGGTATGCGCTTAGCGATTGATGTGATGGGGGGTGACCAAGGCCCTCATGCGATTATCGCAGGCTCCGCAAGGGCGGTGTTAGAACACCCCGGTCTTGAGCTGGTTCTGTTTGGCCCGCGTCAGCAGATTATTGCTGAGCTTTCGCGCTTGCCGCAGCCTCTGGCTGCGGCAACGTCACGTTTGGTGGCGCGTGATTCGCCCGATAGCGTAATGCCGGGGGCAACAGCGGCCTGGGCGTTGCGCAGAGGCGAGGCAACGAGCATGGCGCGCATGCTGCAGTGCGTCGCTCAGGGTGAAGCTGTGGCTGGTGTAAGCGCAGGCAATACGGCAGCGCTTGTTGCCTTGGCAAGGCGCGAACTGGGGATGGTCGAGGGGATTTCTCGTCCGGCAATCAGTACCGCGATCCCAGCCCGCCAAGGGCGCCGCTGCTATTTGCTGGACTTAGGCGCCAACGTGGATTCCCCTGCCCATCGACTGGTCGATTTTGCACTGATGGGGGCGGCGATGTCGCAGTGTATCGATGGCACTGCGGTGCCGCGCGTGGCGCTACTCAACGTTGGCGCTGAAGCCACCAAGGGGAGTGTGAGCGTACGTGAGGCTGATCGTCTGCTGCGTGAGTATGCCAGTGGTAGTGGTTTCGACTATCAAGGCTATGCTGAGGGTGGCGACCTGTTTAAAGGCCAGCTTGATGTGGTGGTGTGTGATGGCTTTGTGGGCAACGCTGTCCTCAAGGCGAGCGAAGGTTTGACGAGTATGTTGGTTGAACGCGTGCAGATGGCGTTTGAGTCGCGCCTAAGTGGTCGTTTGGCAAGCCTACTGGCCAAGCCTGTGTTAAAGCGCTTAAAGCAAGAGCTTGACCCCGTGCGCTACAACGGGGCCAGTTTATTGGGGTTGCGCGGTATCGTAGTGAAAAGTCACGGCAGTACTCATGCCGATGGGTTTTACTACGCTATTCATCGCGCCCTGCAGGAAGTAGAACATAACTTACCTGCGCGGATCGCAGGCCGCTGGCAAGCGCCATCAAGTGAAAACGATGGCACAGGCCAGCCATGATCAGATAATAACGATTTAACTTTTTTGCGGGTTTATAGGTGGCATCAGGATGTGCCAATAACCTCGCCTATCGCTCATATGAGCAAATGCCTACAAGAGCAAAGGTGAACGACATGTCTCAACCCCTTGCCCTCATTTTTCCCGGGCAAGGCTCTCAGCAGCTTGGAATGCTGCGAGAGCTTGCCGAGCGCTATAGTGTGGTGGGAACGACATTTGAGGAAGCGTCGGATGCTTTGGGCTACGATTTGTGGAAAGTCGTCCAAGAAGGCCCCGAAGAGTCGCTTAATGCAACCGCTTGTACCCAGCCTGCGCTGCTTTCTGCCAGCGTCGCCATTTGGCGTGTGTGGCAAGAGCTGGAAGGGCCGCGGCCGACGGTTATGGCGGGCCATAGCCTGGGCGAATACAGCGCTATGGTGTGCGCAGGCGTCATGAGCTTTGCCGAAGGCGTCAACTTGGTACGTCTACGCGGAGAAGCCATGCAGGCGGCGGTGCCTGCTGGCGAAGGCGGTATGGCGGCGATCCTGGGCTTGGCAGACGATGCGGTTGAAGCCGCCTGTGAAAAGGCTGCCCAGGGCGACGTTGTTTCAGCGGTCAACTACAATTCCCCTGGGCAAGTGGTGATAGCGGGCTCTAAAGTGGCCGTTGAGCGAGCTATTGTTGCTTGCCAGGAGGCCGGTGCCAGGCGTGCCATGGCATTGCCGGTTTCCGTGCCGTCGCACTGTGCATTGATGCGCCCTGCGGCCGAGCGCCTGGCAGAGGCGATACAAACTATCGAGCTGCGGGCGCCGCGCTACAGTGTCATCCAAAACGTCGATGCCCAGGCCCATGCCGATACCGCGACATTGAGCACGCGGCTAGTCGAGCAGCTCTATCAGCCGGTGCGTTGGAGCGCCTGTGTTGAAGCCATGGCGGATCAAGGCGTGGAGGTGTTCATTGAGTGCGGGCCAGGAAAGGTGTTGACTGGCCTCAATAAGCGTATCGTGAAGGGTAGCAAGGGATTGGCGGTGAATGATCCTGACAGTCTGGAAGCCGCGCTTGAGCTGGCGCGTGAAACCTTGGCTGATAAGGCGTGACCAAGAGAGATTGCAATCCACTATCCTTGCTTGATTACACGGTTAGAGGCAGAACGTTATGACACAAGAGAGTAGAGTTGCCCTGGTAACAGGGGCGAGTCGTGGTATTGGTCAGGCCATTGCTCGCGAGCTAGGTCGCCAGGGCCGTATCGTCATTGGCACCGCGACCAGTGAGTCTGGCGCTGAAAAAATTGATGCCGATTTGAAAGAGCACGGCATTGAAGGGGCAGGTCTATGTCTTAACGTGACCGACCAGACCAGTATCGATAGCGTATTGAAAACGATTACTGAGCGCTTTGGTGCGCCGACTATTTTGGTCAACAACGCGGGTATCACGCGTGATAATCTGCTGATGCGCATGAAAGAAGATGAGTGGGATTCCGTCATGGATACCAATCTGAAATCTGTCTATCGTGTTAGCAAGGCGTGTTTACGGGGTATGACCAAGGCGCGGTTTGGGCGTATTGTGTCGATTAGTTCTGTAGTGGCAACCATGGGCAACCTGGGCCAAACTAACTATGCTGCAGCTAAGGCCGGTATGGAAGGTTTTAGCCGCGCGCTAGCGCGTGAGGTCTCCTCTCGTGCGATTACGGTTAACGCAGTGGCACCGGGCTTTATTGCGACTGATATGACCGAAGCGCTACCTGAAGCACAGCACGAAATGCTGCTTAAGCAAATTCCGCTGGCCCGTTTAGGGGCGCCGGAAGAGATCGCCGCAGCAGTGGGTTTTTTGACCAGTGATGCAGCCGGTTACATCACTGGCGAGACGCTTCACGTGAATGGCGGCATGAATATGCGTTGATGGCCTTGGGCTTGGCGGTTGCGTCTACCCAAGGGCGTCTATAAACTACCCCGCAGCTTTTGGCTTGCGGTTTCCAAATAGCTGGTTATCAAAAACGGCTAATGTGAACGACTGGAGTACGTTAATGAGTACTATTGAAGAGCGCGTTAAGAAAGTTGTAGCAGAGCGCCTGAACGTTAAAGAAGAAGACATCCAAAACAGCTCTTCTTTTACAGAAGACTTGGGTGCTGATTCGCTCGACACCGTTGAGCTGGTCATGGCTTTGGAAGAGGAATTCGATACTGAAATTCCCGATGAAGAAGCTGAGAAGATCACCACGGTTCAAGAAGCCATCGATTACGTGAACGCCCACCAGTAAGGGCTGCGTCGATGCATCGAACCAGGGTGGGGTGCTAGCCACCCGCCTTAAAAGCCGTCCTTTTCCAGGACGGCTTTTTTGCTTTGCTGCCACAATGCTTATAACGTTCAATCTCCGTTATACTGTTGACCAAATTTAAGCAGCAAATGACCCAAGTGGGTCGCGTCACCATGGATGCCTGGAGGAAAGCTGATGGCACGGAAAAGGGTAGTGGTAACTGGGTTAGGCCTGGTGACCCCAGTGGGTAATAGCGTTGATGAGTCGTGGGCCAACATTGTGGCCGGTAAAAGCGGTATTACGCCTATTGAGCATTTCGACACCAGCGGTTTTAACACTCGTTTTGGTGGATCGATCAAAAACTTTGATATTAGCCCGTATCTGAATCCTAAAGATGCCCGCAAGATGGATCTGTTTATTCAGTACGGCATGGCGGCGGGCGCCCAAGCGGTAGAAGATTCGGGGATTGAGTGCACCGAAGAGAATGCCGATCGCATCGGTGTGGCTATCGGCTCAGGCATTGGTGGCCTACCCATGATTGAGCATAACCACAACGCACTCAACAAAGGTGGCGCTCGCAAGATATCGCCATTCTTCGTGCCGGGCTCTATCATCAATATGATTTCGGGCAATATGGCGATTCAGCACGGCTTCAGAGGCCCGAACATTGCCATTACGACTGCCTGCACCACCGGTACTCATAATATTGGTTATAGCGCACGCACCATCGCCTATGGCGATGCGGACGTGATGATCTGTGGTGGGGCTGAAATGGCCACCACGCCGCTGGGCCTGGGTGGTTTTTCTGCGGCTCGCGCGCTCTCTACGCGTAATGACGATCCACAAGCGGCAAGCCGCCCTTGGGATACCGACCGTGATGGTTTCGTGTTATCCGATGGTGCCGGTGTGCTGGTGCTTGAGGAGTATGAGCACGCCAAGGCGCGGGGTGCCAATATCTACGCCGAGCTGGTGGGCTTTGGTATGAGCGATGATGCTTATCACATGACTTCACCGCCGGAAGATGGACGTGGCGCAGCGCTCTCCATGCGCAATGCGATTAAAGATGCCCAGGTTGACGTTTCTTCGGTTCACTACATCAACGCCCATGGTACCTCCACTGCGGCAGGCGATCTGGCCGAAAGTCGTGCCATTGAGAACGTCTTGGGTGGCGCTGCAAGCAGCGTGGCAGTGAGCTCCACCAAATCGATGATTGGCCACCTGTTGGGCGCCGCCGGTGCGGTAGAGGCGGTGTTTAGTATTCTGGCTATTCGTGATCAGGTCGCGCCGCCCACGATTAATCTGGATAACCCGCAGGAAGGCTGCAATCTGGACTATGTGCCGCATACTGCGAGGGATATGCGCATTGATATGGCGCTTTCAAATTCCTTCGGTTTTGGTGGTACCAACGGCTCGCTGCTATTTAAGAAGGTGTAGTTAGCGATGCTGCCGCCTACGTTATGTGATGATCAATCTGTGCAGTTTGATGATCGTGGGCTGGCGTATGGTGATGGTCTGTTTGAAACGGTGCTATTGCGGGCGGGAAAGCCTATGCTGTGGCGCTATCATAAGGAGCGCCTGGCACAAGGCTGTCATCGGCTTGGGCTACCGCTACCCTGCCAGGAGGCCCTTGACGCCACCTGGCAAGGCGATCCCACTGCTGAGTTCGAAGTGCTTAAGCTGATACTGACCCGAGGCAGCGGCGGGCGTGGCTATGCCCAGCCCGATCAGATCACGCCGCGGCTGCTCAGTCGTCGAACGCCGTTTCAACCGTCGGTTAAGCGCTGGCAGGAAGGCGTGACAGTGCGGCTTTGCGATTTGCGGCTGGCCCGTCAGCCTCGGTTGGCAGGTATCAAGCACCTAAATCGACTGGAAAACGTACTGGCCCGCCAAGAGTGGGTCGATGCCACTATTGCCGAAGGATTGCTCGCCGACAGTGAAGGCCTTGTGGTAGAAGCCACCAGTATGAATGTTTTTTGGCAACAGGCGGGGGAAGTGTTAACGCCTCTGCTTGACCAGTGCGGCGTGGCTGGCACGTTGCGTGCTGCATTGCTTGACCAAGGTGCCGCCGCTCAGGCGTCGCTGACGCTTCATCAACTTGTTGATGTCGAGCGGCTATGGGTGGCCAACTCTGTTCAGGGTGTATGGCCTGTTACCACCTTGCTTGCCGCGGATGGTTCACTGCTGCAGCGCTGGCCTCTGAGTCAGCCTGACCCGTTCCAGCGTTTGGCACATCAGCTATTGGGCGTTGTTTAAACGCCAGTGTTTAGATATCGCTCTGCAATTTTTTAGAGGTGTCATGGTGAAACGGTTATTAACCGCTTTATTGGTGTTAGTAGTGGTTGGGGCTGCAAGTGCAGCAGGCGGTTATTTCTATTGGCAGAGCCGATTAGAGGCACCGCTAGCGCTCGATGAGCCAATGCTTTACCAAGTGCCCTCTGGTGCGGGCTTTAATCAGGTCGTGGCGCAATTGGAAGAGCAGGGCGTGCTGGAGGATGCTTGGGCGTTTCGCTTGCTAGCGCGGGTCGAGCCGGAACGCGTGCCACAACTGCGTACCGGCGAGTATCAGCTATTGCCGAATATGAGTGGTCTGGAAATGATGGCACTGCTGGGTAGCAATAAGGTGGTTACCTACTCGCTGACCATTCCTGAGGGGTGGTCTTTTCGGCAGATGCGCGAATTACTCAATGCGGCGCCGAAACTCGACCACCGCACGGCGGAGTTGAGCGATGCAGAGGTGATGACGTTACTCGATCGAGAAGGCACCTTTCCCGAGGGCTGGTTCTTTCCCGATACCTATCGCTATCATCTGGGTATGAGCGATGTCGATATCCTGCGCCAGTCATTGGAGCGGATGGAGCGCATTTTGGAAGAGGTGTGGGAGGAGCGCGCGGACGACCTAACCATTGACTCCCCCTACGAAGCGCTGATTATGGCCTCCTTGATCGAGCGGGAAACCGGTGCGCCCGAGGAGCGGCGCGAAATTGCCGGTGTGTTCAAGCGCCGCATGGAGCAGGGCATGCGCCTGCAAACCGACCCGACGATTATTTACGGTATGGGGGAGCGTTATGAAGGGCGAATTACCCGCGCCGATATTCGCGAGGCCACGCCCTATAACACTTACGTCATTGACGGCATACCGCCCACGCCGATTGCCATGCCTGGGCGTGCCTCCTTGGAGGCAGCGGTGAATCCACTGCCTGGCGAAACGCTCTATTTCGTTTCCCGTGGCGATGGCACGCACCATTTCTCGCGTACGCTGCGGGAGCATAACAATGCCGTTAATCGCTATATCCGCAATCGCTAATCGCCATGACACATCACCCATGATTGATGACCACTGTAAGGGAGCATGATGAGTAAGCGTGGACGCTTCATTACGCTGGAAGGCGGCGAAGGTGTGGGTAAATCCACCAATGTGGGCTTTGTGGCCGAGTGTTTGGAGGCCCAGGGGTTGGAAGTGGTGCGTACCCGCGAGCCGGGCGGCACCGTTCGTGGTGAAGCTATTCGCGCACTGTTACTGGATCCTGTACCCCAAGAGCCGCTACATGTCGACGCTGAGCTGCTGCTAATGTTCGCCGCGCGAGCGCAGCACTTGGCGGAAAAAATACTCCCCGCCTTGGCAAGAGGGGCGTGGGTAGTGTGTGATCGCTTTACCGATGCCACCTTTGCCTATCAGGGCGGGGGGCGGGGCATTCCCAAGGAGCGTATCGCCGTGCTGGAGAATTTTGTTCAGCAGGGGCTTTCGCCCGATTTAACCCTACTGCTCGATATGCCCAAAGAGGCTGCAAGACAACGCTTAGAGTCGCGCCTGCGTGATCGCCATGAGCAGCTTGATCGTTTTGAACAGGAGCAGGCTGACTTTTTCCAGGCTGTGCGGGATGGCTATTTGGCACGAGCGGAAGAAGCGCCCGAGCGCTTTGCGGTGATCGATGCACAATACACACTGGATAAGGTACAAAGCCAAATCCGACAAGTCCTATTAACAAAGGTCGCGGCATGGCGTTAACCGGCGTAATGCCGTGGCACCAAGCCACCTGGCAGCATTTGACCCGCTTGGCTGATGGTGGACGGATGCCCCACGCGTTGTTAATTCACGGCGCCCACGGCGTGGGTAAGCAGCAGTTAGCGGAGGCGTTAATTGCCCGAACGCTATGCGCCTCGCCCGCTGATCAAGCCTGTGGCCATTGCCATAGCTGCTCGATGCTGGAATCGGGCTATCACCCGGATCTGCTGCGGGTTTCACCAGAAGAGGGAAAGCGCCAAATCCGCATTGACCCTATCCGCGAGGTTAATCGCTTTGTGTCGCAAACGGCTCAGCAGGGCGGTTATCGAGTGATTGTGGTTTCCCCCGCCGAGGCAATGAACGTTGCCGCCGCCAATGCGCTGCTCAAAAGCCTTGAAGAGCCCGGTGACAAAACCCTGTTTATTCTGCTTTCCGACGTGCCGTCGCGGATGCTGGCGACGATCCGTTCGCGCTGTCAGCAGTGGTCACTACCCAGCGTTGCCTTTGAGGCGTGTCGTGGTTGGTTGATTGAGCAATTGGGCAGCACTGACGAAGCCTACTTCTGGTGGCAGGTAGCGGGTGGGCTACCACTGCTCGCCGTGGAGCTGGCAGCGCCCGAAGAGCGCGCTTTACGCCATCAAATTCACGACAGTTTCGAACAGCTGGTGCGCGGGGCCGAGCCCGTTTCAGAGGCGGCCCGTCTGGATCGCCAGGCGATTGATGCCATCTTGTGGTACGGTATCGCCTGGCTGGAAGACCTGATTCGTCTAGGTTTGTCTGGGGAGGCGGCGGTGTTGCATAACCCTGATTTAGAACCGCTCTACCGCCAAGCGGTGAAAAATGGTCGTGTTCAGGATTGGTTTCGCCTGCTCGATTATGCCCGCGAGCAGCGACGGTTGTTGGCGGTGGGGGCAAACCCCAATCCTCAGCTAGTGCTTGAAGCATGGCTGGTGCGCTGGGCGGCGCTGCTGCGTTCATAGTGGTGTTTATTCAATCCCCCACGGCTGTTCAAAACAGTGCAGCGAGGTCGTCATGGCAGCTCAGAAAGCGCTCTCTCTTACCGTTCCGGATGTTCCGACACTGCTTTCCGCGTATATGCCTTTTCTGGATCGCGGGGGGATTTTTGTACCTACTCAAACCCCTTACGCACTTGGCCAGCAAGTGTTTTTGCTGCTTACGCTGCCGGGTGAAAGCGAGCGCCTTTCAATTACCGGCCAGGTGGTGTGGGTATCTCCAGAGGGGGTGAGTGGCCGCCGTATGCCAGGCATTGGCCTTCACTTCAGCCAGCAGGACTATCCCGTGCGTGACCGCATTGAGGCGCTGCTTGCCGGTCAATTAGATAAAGCAGCTCCATCGTTCACGCTCTGAATGCCATTTTTCTGATCCAGTCGTTATGGCCTATCTGTTTTGACCTATTTGTTGAGAACCGTATGTTTGTTGATTCACACTGTCACTTAGATCGTTTATCCGACCAGACCCATGGGGGCGATATTGCCGCCACTTTGGCCGCCGCCCGCGCTGCCCATGTCAGCCAATTTCTTGCTGTAGCGGTTACCCTAGAAGACATGCCGCAGCTTGCGGCCATTTCACGCGAACATCACGATGTGGCGATTTCCGCTGGTTTGCACCCCCTGCACCATAGTGAGAATGAACCCAGCGTTGCCGATATAAAAGACACCGCTGAGCAGTATGGTGCGGTGGCAATCGGCGAAACTGGCCTGGATTACCACTATCGCGACAGCGTACCTATCGAGATTCAGCACGAGCGCTTCAAGCGTCACTTAATCGCCGCGCGTGAGTTAGAACTGCCGGTGATTATTCATACCCGCGAAGCCAAAGAGGAAACCTTGGCCTTGCTACGTGAATATAGCGACCCGCGGGTGGGCGGTGTATTACACTGTTTTACTGAAGACTTGGCGATGGCCCGTGAGGCGGTGCGGCTGGGTTTTTATATCTCGCTGTCGGGCATTATTACTTTTCGAAACGCCGCTCCGCTGCGTGAACTTGCCCGTCAGCTGCCGCTGGATCGCCTGCTGATTGAGACCGATAGCCCTTATCTAGCACCCGTTCCTCATCGCGGCAAGCCCAATGAGCCTGCCTGGGTGGTGCAAGTAGCTGAGTGCATCGCCAAGGAGCGAGGTATCAGTGTCGATGAAGTGGCCATGCAGACGACCGCTAACTTTTATCAGCTTTTTCGTGCCGCCGCTCCCGATGCCCCGGAACACGTTAAAGAGGCGTTGGCCCACTCAGGGCTTCTATAGCCTGAAGTGCCTTGAATACGCTCAAGCGAGGTGGGTGAGATGAATATTGATCGATTGCTGCAGCAAGGTAATGGAGATGAAGGGCGCACTGGCGCTATTCCTCCACTCGATGAGTGGCAGCCTGCGCTCTCTGGCGATATGAACATCATCATTCACGCCGATGGTAGTTGGTCGCACGAAGGCCAGCCGTTTGCCCGCCCCAAGGTGACACGCCTATTGGCAACGCTGCTGCGCCTGGATGACGAGGGTTACTGCCTAGTTACGCCGGTAGAGCGCTGGCGAATAAAGGTCGAAGACCTGCCGTTGGTGGCGGTAGAGGCTGACTTCCGTGACGGTGCCTGGTGGTTTACCACCCAGTTTGACGACGTTGTTCGCTTAGATGCCGAGCATCCGCTCACCGTCACCTCAACCCCCCAAGGCGAGGCGGTGCCACAGCTGCCGGTGCGTTTTGGGCTAGCTGCCCGCTTGCACCGTAATGTCTATTACCAGTTGGTTGAGGCGGCTGAAAGCCGTGATGTGGCCGGTGGCAAGAGTGAACTGGGGCTAACGAGTGCCGGTCAGTGGTTTGCGCTGGGTCAGGTGGATGATGAATTACGTGGCGAGGCGCCGTGAAGTTAACTGCTGAACAGCAAGCTGTTGTTAATCATCAGGCCGGGCATGCGCGCGTGGCAGCGGTGGCCGGGGCAGGCAAAACCACCACCATGGCCGCTAGGGTGCTGCATCTATTGGCCAGCGGTGTACCGCCAAAACGTATTTTAGTGCTGATGTTTAACCGCTCAGCAAAGGATGATTTTCAGCGTCGTTTAGCCGCAATGGCACCTGCCGGGCAGGCATTGCCCGATGTCCGCACCTTCCACTCCCTGGGGCACCGCTTGACTCAAAGCTTCTGCCGCTGGGGGGCGCTAGCGCCGCGCCAGCTATTATCCGCCGATTGGCAATTAGAGAGGCTGCTTCGTCAGGCAAGTATTAATGTACTGCGTGATGCCGTTGAGCGCCGAGATGCTGCTCTGGAAGGGGATCGGCTAGAAACCTTAGCCCACTTTTGCGGCTTGGTTAAAGCAGAAATGATCACCCCAGAGGCGCTCTATGAGCGGCTGAATTTTGATCCAGACACCGACTATTTCCCAGCGGCGTTTGCCGAAGCAGAGAGGCTATTGGAAGCGGAAGGCGTGATGACTTATGCCGATCTGCTTTATCGTCCGCTGTTGGCGCTAGAAGCAGATAGTGCTTTACGTGGTCGCGTCGAAGGGTTCCTCGACCATGTCATTATTGATGAGTATCAGGATATTAACGCCGCACAGCAGCGACTTTTATCCGTGTTGGTGGGCACTCGTGCCGAGGTAATGGCAGTTGGCGATGCCAACCAGTGTATTTACGAGTGGCGCGGTGCCAAGCCCGACACCATGCTGGAAAATTTCGCCGCCACCTTTGGCGAAGCGACCGATTACCCACTATCAACCACCTTCCGGCACGGTCATGCGTTGGCGCTGGCTGCTAACCATGCCATTGCCGCTAACCAGCGGCGTCCTAATCAGCTATGCCTTGCAGCGGCTAATAACCCGGAGACCCGCGTCTCAGTCGGGCAGGGGAGCCGTTTGCTACTTGATGCGTTGATGGACTGGCAGGCTCAGGGGCGAGCGTTTAACGAAGCTAGTTTGCTGGTACGCAGTTGGGCGCTTTCGGTGCCGTTTCAACTGGCGCTGCTACAAGCAGGGATTCCATTTCGGCTTCAGCGCGAGGATCGCTTTGTTTTTCGTCTGCCGTTGGTGCAGGCCTTGGCGGGGTATTTAAAGCTGTCGCGTCGCCCTGATCTTCTGCGCGATCCGCAGCAGCTGTTACTGCTGCTTTCTCAACCAACACCCTTCGTTGCCCGTGAGCGGCTTCAGCGTTTGGCACACCAACTGGCGACTACTCAGCAGTGGCCCGAGCGGCATGACCCCATGCTTACGGCGTTAAAGCCAATCCAGCGGCGCACGCTGAAAAAGCGCTGGCTGCTGCTTTGTGAGCTACCACAGCTGAGTGCATGGCCACCCGCTAAGTTGCTACGCCATGTGGTGGAAAGCATTGATGCTGAAAAAACGCTTAAGCGTGCGGCAGCGCGGCGGGATAAAGGCGAAGAGGATGTACGCTTACTCGACGTGCTGATCGAACAAGCGCAAAGCGTGCAAGACCCGGATGCCTTTATCGAACTTCTTGAGCGCCCGGTAGAAAATCAGGCGGGTGGTGTGCTGATTAGCACTGTGCACGGGGCCAAAGGGCTGGAGTGGCCACTGGTAGCGGTAGCCGGTGTTAACGAAGAAGACTTTCCTCACTATAGCCGCGATAACCCGCTCAGCGATGAGCGGCTTGAGGAGGAGCGGCGGCTCTTCTACGTGGCAATTACCCGCGCCCAGGAGCAGCTATTAGTGCTTCATGATGGGGGCGTGCACCGGCCGAGTCGCTTTATTGCCGAAAGCGCCTGGCAGGATAGCATGCGGGTTGCCTCCTGCTTGGCCAGTACCAGTGCGCCCGCGGCGACCCTGCAAGTGACATCGGTGGGCCTGGTTGAACGCTATCTGGTGCGGCTGGGGCGAGACGACATTGCGCTTGCGCCGGCACAGGTTGATGAGTCCAAAGCGGGTTATTCAGCAGAGGCAAATTTCTACCCTGGTCAACGGCTTCATCACGCGGTATTTGGCGTAGGCGAAGTGGCGGCGGTGGAGGGAAGCGCCAGCGACCCGGTCATTGATGTGCGTTTTGATCAGGCAGGGCGAAGGCGGCTCATTGCCCGCCGCGCACCCATTGAGCTACTCGAAAATGGCTCAACGCTTGCTGGGTAAGTCATTGATTTTCTAATAGTACACACTCTTTCACATTTGAACTCAAATTAAGCTTTAGAGCTGTTTGACTTAGCATCGCCCTGCCGATTTAATACCCACACTTCTACCGAGTTAATACTCAGCAGCTCATAGTATATAACTAATGAAATAGGGAACGAGCATGGTAAGGCAAGTCACTTGGCTTTGCGCCATTTTGATCGTTACCCAAAGCGGCGCCTTGCTTGCTGATAACTCCCTACCTAATCTTGAATTCAATGGTTTTGGCACGCTGGGGGTCGTTCACTCTGACGAGCAAAATGCTGACTTCGTTAATGACCCTTTTGCTTCACAAGGTGCTGGATACAGCCATGATTGGAGCGCAGAAGTTGATAGCCGCTTAGGGCTTCAAGCTACGCTGCATCTCACGCCTAAACTTTCCTCGGTTGTTCAAGTAGTCAGCGAGAAGCGGTATGACGGCTCTTACGCACCTGAGATTGAATGGGCGAATGTTCAATACGACATTACCCCTAATCTTAGTTTCCGCGTTGGGCGTATGGTGCAGAGCTCATTCATGGCTTCTGAACATCGTAAAGTTAATTACGCCACTCCATGGGTGCGGCCTCCGCAAGAAGTTTATCGTCTAATTCCGGTGGCTAATTTTGACGGTGTTGATATGCGCTATCGATACCCAGTAGGGGAGACTACCAATGAATTGCAGTTGAATTTTGGTGGTGGCAGCGTTGATTACTCAACGGGTAGTATCGACGCCAGCGATTCCTGGGGCGTTTCTCACCGTACTCATTGGGGGGATGCCACCCTGTTTGCCAGCTACGGCGAACTGAAAGTAAGCGCAGATGAACTCTCACAATTCTTCGATGTTTACCGCCTCTTTGGTCTACCCGGTGAACAGCTTGCTAGCCGCTACGAAGTTGATGGTAAGCGTACGAGCCTGCTGAGCTTAGGGTTAGGTTATGACCCCGGGTCATGGTTTGTTATGGGCGAGTGGGCACGCTCTTCGTCGCCTTCTCTGTTAGGGGAGAGCGAAGGAGCCTACATGACGTTAGGTTACCGTGTCGCCGAGTGGACACCGTATGTAGGTGTGGCGCGAGCAAAAGTCACCAGCAATACGTCAGAGCCTGGGCTGAATGCTGCCCTGTATCCATCGCCCTTTGCAGAAGGTGCCCAGCTCCTTAACGGGATGTTGAATGAGCTACTATCCAGCGGAATACAGCAAGAAAGCATAACGGTTGGTGCACGCTGGGATTTCAGACCGGGTATGGCTCTTACGGCCCAATATGATCACATCGATATGCGCTCAGGGACATCAGGGGGGCTGATTAATCAACAGCCCGAGTTTACCCCAGGTGGACGTATTAACCTGTTCAGCCTTTCGCTCGACTTTGTGTTTTAAGGAGAGTGGCCATGCTTAAACGTCTAACTGGATCCGGAATCAGCCTCTTATTGGGGGCGATGTTGAGCATGACTTATCATCCTGCTTCAGCCGAAGTATTGGTGGTGGTATCAGCCGAGGCGCCTTTTACTCGCCTTACCAGCAGCGATTTAAGGGATGTTTATTTAGGGCGCCGCACGCTAATAGTTAACGGAGCACAGGTGGTGCCCTTGGATCTGACTGAAGGTACGGCAGCGAGAAGTGAGTTCTACACCCGCTACACGGGGCAAACCCCTGCGCAGATCAAGGCACACTGGGCCAGGCAGATATTTACCGGGCGAGGGCAGCCGCCCCAAGCGCTGGCTAATAGTCGCGCAGTGGTAGAGCGATTAGTCAGTGATGCAAAAGCACTGGGCTATATAGACCCTTCCTTTCTTGATGAGCGTTTGAGAGTGGTGACAATTGAGTAGTCTCAATGATCCAAGAGGCCCGAGCCGGGTCAGCTCATCCAGAGCCTTTATTCATCGATGGTCGCATCATCTTGTAGAGCCACTGGTACTCTTTAGCATCGTGGCTTTTATGATGTTACTGGTTATATGGGGAAGTACTTATTTTTTAGTCAATAAAGAGCGTATGTCCATTGAGCGCCAGGCAGAGCTGTCCGTAGGTGAAATCACCGACACCTACGAAGCAAGGGTTGTAAGGGCCCTCAGGGAAATTGACACGACACTGAAGTTAGTACGTTTTACCGCCAATAGCAGCAATCACTCGAGCGTGCTCAGTGTGTTAAATGAGCAGCGGCTGCTGCCTCCCGCACTGCTTTTTACCATCAGTATTGTTGATTCGCAGGGCATGGTTGTTGAGACCACTGATCCTGGGCTGCTTGGGCAGCGCCTAACGCCTCCTGCGCAAGCAATGCTGGACGATGATTACTTAGCCGTGGGAGAAAAGGATGCTAACCAGATTACCTTTACTCGGCCATTAAGGCCTGAGCAAGAATCTGCGCAAGGGGGAGGCTCAGGCTGGGTCATCATCGCTATTGATGCCAATTACTTTGTGAGCAGTTATGAAGTTCGGTCTTTGGGCCAGCAGGGCATGCTGGCACTCGTCGGTGCGGATGGCATCGTACGGGTCAGGCGTTCTGGAGATGTGATCCATTCAGGCGAGTTAATGGATATAGGAGCCTGGAAAAGTAGCACACTGGATGCTGTTAGTGCGCCCTTTATGACCCACTGGCAAGGGGTTGAGCGTTACACACTGGTGCGCGAGCTGTATGATTTTCCACTCTCGATCGTGGTAGGGCTCTCTGCCCAGGAGCAGTTGGCCGCAGCTCACCAGCTTGCGCGAAACTATTGGCAGCGGGCCGGTTGGACTAGCGGCCTGCTACTCATCATTCTGGCTATACTCGGTCGTTTGAGCTGGCAACTTCAGTGGGCGCGGCGGCGGGTAATGGAAGAGCGTGTATCACATGCTCAGCAGGTCGAACACTTAGCTTTCCATGACACGCTAACCGATTTGCCTAATCGAGCCTTTTTGAGCCACTTGATTACTCAGGCCGTGAAGCTTGGCGGTCGCCATAGTGAATCCTTCGCGCTGCTTTTCTTGGATCTTGACCGCTTTAAGCTAATCAATGACACCTTGGGTCATGATGCCGGAGACCATCTCCTGCAAGAAGCAGCAAGTCGACTGACCACTTCGGTGCGTGAAAGTGATGTCGTCGCTCGGTTAGGGGGCGATGAATTTGTCATCCTTTTGAGTAAGGTTAGTCGACGAGACCAGATTGAGCCCATCGCCCAAAAAATTCTTTCAGCCATCAGAGAGCCCTTTATGCTAGCGGGCCAGGAGTGCCATGTCTCGGTAAGTATTGGTGTCTCGCTGTATCCGTGTGACGGGCTTGACGAGCAAACATTAATGAAAAGCGCTGATATGGCGATGTATCAGGCGAAGCTGCTGGGCAAAAACACTGTCCAGTTCTATACCGATGCATTAAGTGCGGAAATGGATGTGCGTTTAACCTTGGAGTCTGGCCTGCATCGTGCGCTTGCGAGTCATGAGTTTAGGTTGTTCTTCCAGTCAAAGCATGACGTCGAAGTAGGTAGCACGCTTGGCATGGAGGCATTGCTTCGTTGGCAGCATCCAACGCTTGGATTGCTGGAACCCGCCCAATTCATGCCCCTGGCTGAAGAGAGCGGTTTGGCCATGCCTATCGCTCAATGGGTGCTCGAAAATGCCTGTAGGCAAAACATGCTGTGGCAACAAGAAGGGTTTCCCGCATTAACGATGGCGGTCAAGATTTCTGCACGCCAATTCTACGACAACAGCTTTGTGGAGAGTATCAAGGAGGCATTAGCCACTACTGGAATGGATCCCTGGCTACTTGAGTTGGAAATGACAGAGAGCATGCTGCTGCAGGATGTTCAGCGTACGGCGAGTATCTTTGCCGAGATTAAAAAACTCGGGGTTAAGATAGTCATTGACGATTTTGGTACAGGGTATTCTTCTTTATCTGACTTAAACGCTTTGCCTGTCGATACATTAAAAGTAAGTTCTTCTTTAGTTAAGCGCTTATCAGGCACTCGTCGCGACCAGCAGTTATCGTCATCGGTCATTGAGTTGGGTAAGCGTCTAGGGATGCAGGTGTTCGCGAAAGGGGTCGCTTCTCATGAGCAGTCCCATTTCATAGGCAGCCACTCCAGTCTCCCTTTTCACGGCTTTTATAGTAATAGACCGTTGTCAGCAGAGGAGAGCTGTCAAAGGGAGAAATAGCCCAGACAGACACCGCTTACCCTTTTACAGCCAATGTAGGGCAAGCAGTGCACAGGTTTTAGCCGACTACTTTACATATTAGGATAGTTGGGCCCGCCGCCACCTTCGGGAGCTACCCAGGTAATGTTCTGAGCAGGGTCTTTGATATCACAAGTTTTGCAGTGCACACAGTTTTGGAAATTGATCTGAAAGCGTGGCTGCCCTGCGCTATCTTCCACCACTTCGTAAACACCAGCCGGGCAGTAGCGCTGCGCCGGCTCGGCGTATTTGGGCAGGTTTTCACGGATCGGTAGTTCAGGATCGTCCAGGCGCAAATGACACGGTTGATCCTCTTCATGGTTGGTGTTCGACAGAAACACCGAGGTAAGCTTGTCGAAGGAGAGCTTGCCGTCCGGCTTGGGATAGTTAATCTTTTCAAACTCATCCGCAGGCTTGAGGGCGCCATAGTCGGTAGTGGTGTCGTGAACGTTAGGCAGCTTGTTGCCCAGCAACTGGTGAGCAAAATTATACGCTCCGCCGCCCACAGTGCCATATTTATGGATCGCGGGGCCGAAGCTGGCGCTCTCTTTAAGCTCTTGGTAGGCCCAGCTGGCTTCCCATTTCTGGGTAAAGCTCGTTAGTTCCTGGGCACCTTCATCGCCACCTTTGATCGCCTCAAATACGCTCTCCGCGGCAACCAAGCCAGACTTCATGGCGGTATGCAGGCCTTTAATCTTGGAGAAGTTGAGGGTGCCCGCATTGCAGCCAATCAATAGCCCGCCGGGGAAGGTCATTTTGGGCAGGCTGTTAAAGCCCCCTTTGGTAATTGCCCGGGCACCATAAGCCACGCGCTTGCCACCCTCCAGATACTGACTAAGTACCGGATGGTGCTTCATACGCTGAAATTCGTCGAAGGGCGAGAGCCATGGGTTTTGGTAGCCCAGATCCATAATCAAACCCACCACCACCTGCTGGTTTTCCGCATGGTAAAGAAACCAGCCACCGTGGGCGTTTTTATCTAATGGCCAGCCAGAGCCATGCAACACAAGCCCAGGCTCATGCTTGTCGGCAGGCACATCCCACAGCTCTTTAAGGCCGATACCGTAGTGTTGTGGGTCGCGACCTGCATCCAGTGAGAAGTCTTTGATTAAACGCTTGCCCAAATGCCCCCGCGCGCCTTCGGCAAACAGTGTGTATTTGGCGCGCAGTTCCATGCCCGGCATATGACCATCTTTGGGGGTGCCATCTGCGGCGACACCCATGTCGCCAATCAGAATGCCGCGCACGGCGCCGTCCTCAATAATGACCTCTTGAGCGGCGAAGCCTGGGAAAATTTCTACGCCGAGGCCCTCTGCCTGTTCCGCCAGCCAGCGGCACAGATTGCCTGCACTGATTACATAGCGGGTAAGCTCGCCGCCGGTGTTATGCATGCTTTTAGGTACCAAGGCGTTGGGCACTTTCTGCGCTTTTTCGGCGTCTTTGAGCAAGAAAACGTCATCGCGAATCGCCGGGGTATTGAGCGGTGCGCCGCGCTCTTCCCAATCTGGAAACAGTTCCGCCAGTGCGCGAGGTTCAAAGACCGCGCCCGATAAAATATGTGCGCCAACTTCTGAGCCTTTCTCAACGACGCAAACCGTGAGCTCTTGCTCAGCCTCGTTGGCTTGCTGCATTAGTCGGCATGCGGCGGAAAGCCCAGATGGGCCCGCACCGACAATGACGACATCAAAGTCCATTACATCGCGTTCTACAGTTTCCACCCGGTTTCTCCTTATTCTCTTTAAGTGCCAGCGTTTACAAAGCTAATCTAAGGTTAACTCCAGGGAACTAGCTTATAAAAAGTCGGCCTTAATTTAAAACGGTCGTTTGCTTCTGGTTATGCCCCATGATAGGCATAATACCTGTGTCAGGTCACGCCTACGATGGTGAAAGGAGCATTTATTGACGGTATGCTTTGTTAACCCTCGTTCAGTGCTACGACTAAGGCCGTAGTGGATGATTAAGCATTAGGTATTGTCGCTTTGTGGCAGGCTATGGCAAATTGGGAGGGTTTTTCAATTGCGCACCTATCAAACGCTCGATTGAATTTTATGCATTGAATTTAAAAGCGCCGCCATTTTTTGTTGGCAGCGCCTGTATTGGGGCAGGCGAATCGCTGTTGAGCGATTGCCGGTAAGTCTTCAATACACCACACATCTTAAAAAGGGGTATCCGCTGGGCGGGTGCCGTCTCAGGGTAACGGCTTTACGACAAGCCAAGCGAGGAACCTATGAAAGTACTCGTCGCGGTGAAACGCGTCATCGACTATAACGTCAAAATCCGCGTTAAGGCGGATCATTCGGACGTGGATCTTACCAACGTCAAAATGGCCATGAACCCCTTCTGCGAAATTGCCGTGGAAGAGGCGGTACGCTTGAAAGAGAAGGGCGTGGCGACAGAAGTCGTCGCCGTCACGGTAGGGCCCAAAGCCGCCCAAGAGCAGCTGCGTACGGCGCTGGCGCTGGGGGCAGACCGCGCCATTCATATCGAAACCGACGAGCGCGCCGAATCCCTGGCCGTGGCCAAGCTGCTGGCCAAAGTGGTCGAAGAGGAGCAGCCGGGGTTGGTGGTGCTGGGCAAGCAGGCCATCGACACCGACAACAACCAGACCGGCCAAATGCTCGCCGCGCTGACCGG
>CEGE01000714.1_pt1 | contig 28086 bp, 26 predicted proteins | sample 306311 | NCBI WGS metagenome assembly CEGE01 (sample SAMEA2755654, study PRJEB7226) | microbial mat metagenome | biome: microbial mat; feature: hypersaline; material: grass silage | place: USA | collected 2014-02-19 | depth 0 m | reverse complement strand
CGATGCGTCAGCCGGAGTTATCCGCCAAAGATGTTGAAACGGCGGTGCGTATTATCCTGGACGACATGACGGATTCTCTAGCTAGCGGCGGTCGCGTTGAAATCCGTGGTTTCGGCAGTTTTTCACTGCACTATCGGGAGCCGCGGGTAGGGCGCAACCCAAAAACAGGCGATGCAGTCGATTTGGAAGGTAAGTATGTGCCGCACTTCAAGCCTGGCAAGGAGCTACGCGAGCAGGTAGACGCAAGTAGAGCACTAGGCTACTAAAACGCGACTATTAATTTCTGTGGGATGACGTCGCTGCTTGAGTCGTACACAATAGCGCTACCGTGAACGTCACAGACTAGGAAACTCACATGCGTTGGATCAAAGGGCTGATTTTAGCCGTTATTTTGCTGATAGTAGTGCTGGTAGGCATTCTGTTTGCCGTTAATAATCAGCAAACCATTGCCTTAAACCTTATCTGGCTGGAGCTGCCAGCGGTATCACTCTCGGTTTGGCTACTCGCGACCCTGGTGTTTGGCGTCATACTCGGCATGCTCGCCATGCTAGGTGCCTACGTGCGGTTAAAAGCCACCCTGGCCCGCAGCCAGCGCCAGAATAAGCAGCAGCGTAAAGAGCTCGATAGCCTACGCACCCAGGAGTTTAAGGAACTGGCATAAATGCTGGATGTCGCGCTGCTAAGCGTACTGTTGGTCGCCATTGCCATTGGTTACGGGTTAGGTTATCGCCAAGCCTTACGCCGCCGACATCGCACCCATCCGCCTGCGGCCTCGTCTCAAGGCCTCTCCCGGGACTACTTCGTCGGGCTTAATTACCTGCTTAATGAGCAGCCCGACGAAGCGATCAATACTTTTATCAACGTGCTAGCGGTCAACAGTGACACGGTTCACACCCATATCGCCCTCGGCAAGCTGTTTCGTGCCCGCGGCGAGGCCGACAAAGCCGTTAGCATTCACCAAAACCTATTGGCTCGCCCAGCCCTTTCGCAGCACACCAACGAACAGATCCAGCTTGAACTTGCTCGGGATTTTATGGCGCTTGGTGTTCATGACCGCGCCCAGCGGCTACTCAATACCCTGCTGGAGCATAGCGGTGATGATGATCACCGCTATGCTGCCAAACAGCTGCTCGTCGACTTATTAGAGCGTGAAAAAGCGTGGCAGCAAGCCCTTGACGTTATTCAGCCGCTGCTTAAACAGTATCCTAAGATGCGTCGCCCCGCGGCGCACTGGCTATGCGAGCTGGCACTGGAAGAAATTAGTGAAGCCAGTCGACCTCTGGCGAAAAAGCATCTCAAAAAAGCCCTGCAGCTGGATGAGAAATGCGTTCGCGCCACCCTGATGCTGGCCGAACTAGAGATGGACAACGGGCACTATGCCCGCGCTATTGAGCGATTAGACAACATCCCCGGCCAGGAGATAGCGCATATCCCCACCATGCTGCCTGCCCTTAAGCACGCCTATATGCGCAATAATGATGACACCGGCTACGAAGCGCATCTCTATCGCCTGCTTGAGCTAGCGCCTTACACCAGTACCATTATTGCCCTAGGTCAGCTCGTTCATCAGCGTGACGGCGTCGACAAAGCGATTGAGTTGATTGGTGAGCGATTGCGCGCCGTGCCGAGTTTAGGCGGGCTGGATTATTTGATCGATCTGTATATTGAAAGCCAGCGCCTTAGTGGAAAACCTTCCCCGGATACGCGCCTACTGTTACTAAAACATCATACCGATGCGCTGCTGCTTAACCGCACGCGTCATCGCTGCCAGCGCTGCGGCTTTGCTAGCGACGCGTTACAGTGGCAGTGCCCCAGTTGCCGCTTCTGGGGCACGATTAAGCCGGTCATTGGCGTGGAGGGCGAATAGTGTTCGCAAAGCTAAGGTATGCAGAAATATTTAGTGCCCCTCTAGCTCCGCCTCAATCGCCTCAAGCGCTACCATGGGGTCGTCAGCCTGAGTGACGGGGCGACCAATGACCAGGTGGCTGCTTCCCGCAGCCATAGCCTCACTGGGGCCCATCGTCCGCTGTTGGTCATTAGCGACTGCAAAACTTGGCCGAATACCAGGGGTCACTTTCAAGAACGACTCACCGCATAGCGTTTTGATTCGCGCAGACTCCTGGGCCGAGCAGACCACTCCTTGTAAGCCACTCTGCTTCGCCAGCAGCGCTAAGCGCTCCACGTGATCGGCGAGTGGTGCCTTAATACCCAGCTCTGCCAAATCATCGGTCTGCATACTGGTCAATACGGTAACGGCGATTAGATGGGTCGTTAAGGCATTCTGATCCAGACGTTGCACGGCCGCCTCCATCATCCGCCGCCCACCGCTGGCATGTACGTTGACCATCCACACGCCCTGCTCCGCCGCCGCCTGCACAGCGCTGGCAACGGTATTGGGAATATCGTGGAATTTAAGATCCAAAAACACCTCAAACCCGCGCCCATGCAGCGCCTCAAGCACTGCCGGGCCGCTACGGGTGAACAGTTCTTTACCCACTTTCACACGGCATCGGGTGGGATCCAACTGATCAGACATGCATAGCGCGGCGTCTAGCGACGGGTAATCAAGGGCAATAATAATCGGGGAATCGGTGACCACAACGTTACTCCAAGTACGTTTTTGACCATTATATCAGCCTCTCCCTACTCCTCGCGCCCTCATCATGTAAGCCATTTGCCATATATCCATAGCTAAAATCTTACAACTGCTGTCATATATCGCTGACATAAACACGCTTTAAATAAGGCTAAGTTAACAAGTGCAGCGGCGTTTATCTTGCCCACTGATAACGCGGGCACAGGTAGAAACCTCTACACGACGTCGCATGTGTAAACACAAAAAACCAACGCTATTAAAAGGATCATTGCATATGAAAATGACACTTAAAGGAATGCTGGCCGCACTACTGTTTAGCATTAGCTTAGGGCTTTCCAGTGGCGTGCTGGCACAAGATGTAGCCCCGATTAACGTCAATACTGCCGATGCTGAACTGCTGGCCGAACTACCAGGGATCGGCCCCAGCCGAGCCGACGCGATCATTGAAGAGCGCGAAACCAACGGCGTCTTTGAAAGCGCTGCAGATCTTGAGCGCGTCAGCGGCATTGGGCCTGCCACCGTTGACCGCATGCGCGATCAAGTGACATTTGAATAGCCTCATTGGAGAGCATGTCGCTCGTTAACACCACAGTGCCCGGTGTGTATAAGCACCGGGCACTGTGAATAGCGCACGTTAAATCATCCACATATCCATAAATTTGTGTACTGGCATCGTTTCAAGTGTTGTTTGATGGCTGCACAGCTCGGCGATTTTTTGGCAACGACTTGTCGGAAAGCGAGTTGCCAGATTGCGCTCAAACTTTTCAACCAATAGCGGCATCCCCTCTTCCCGACGACGTCGGTGGCCGACCGGATACTCCACTGTCACTTTATCGGTCGCACTCCCATCGCTAAAAAACACCTGCACTGCATTAGCGATAGAGCGCTTCTCAGGGTCGTGGTAATCCGCCGAATACTCGGCGTTTTCTTCTACCACCATTTTATTACGCAGCTCATCTATTAGCGGATGAGCTGCATGAAAGCTGTCTTCATAGTGCTCGGCGGTAAGCGCACCAAAGATAAGCGGCACCGCTGTCATGTATTGCAGGCAGTGGTCACGATCCGCCGGATTGGCGAGTGCGCCGGTTTTGGAAATAATCCGAATAGCCGAATCGTGGGTGGTGAGCACGATTTTCTCGATATCGGCCAAGCGGTCTTTCACCTGCGGATGGAGCGTCACGGCGGCTTCACAGGCGGTTTGAGCGTGAAACTCAGCGGGGAAGGAGATCTTAAACAGAATGTTCTCCATCACGTAGCTGCCAAACTCCCGCTGAAAGCGTAGGCGGCGGTCAGCTTCCGGTTTGAGGCTCAAATCTTTGTTGGCATGACTGAACAGCACATCGTAGAAGCCCCATTGGGGCGCCGAGAGCGCGCTGGGAATACCCATTTCACCGCGCAGAGCGATATCCGCTAAGCGCACGCCCCGTGAGGTGGCGTCCCCTGCGGCCCAGCTTTTACGTGAACCAGCATTTGGCGCATGACGATAGGTGCGCAGGCTCTGACCATCCACCCAGGCGTGTGAAAGCGCCGAGAGCAACTGTTCACGATTGGCGCCCAACAGCTTGGCGGCCACCGCCGTAGAGGCGACCTTCACCAGCACCACGTGATCGAGGCCAACCCGATTGAAGCTATTCTCCAGCGCCAGCCCCCCCTGAATCTCATGAGCCATGATCATGGCGTTGAGCACATCGCGCATCACTAGGGGTGCTTCGCCTTTAGCGACTCGTTGCTGAGACAGATGGTCAGCCACGGCGAGTATTCCACCAAGATTATCGGAAGGGTGCCCCCACTCGGCGGCAAGCCAAGTGTCGTTATAATCCAACCAGCGAATGATACAGCCGATATCCCACGCCGCCTTAACCGGGTCAAGGCGAAGCGAGGTGCCCGGTATCCGCGACCCAAACGGTACTACCGTGCCCTCCACTATCGGGCCTAAGTGCTTTGTGCACTCTGGAAAACGCAGCGCCAACAGCCCGCAGCCAAGCGTATCCATTAAGCAGTAGCGGGCGGTTTCCAATGCCTCATCGGACGCCACCTGATAATTGAGTACGTAATCGGCAATAGCCTGTAGCTCGGGGTCGTAATCGGGCCGCTCATTGGCTTCGGATGTGGCAGACATGGATCTATCTCCTACTGTTGAATCACCTACTCAGTATGGCCCAAGGAATGCGTCCTAAAAGCTGTCACCAGGAATTCTCACAAATCCTTCCATCAACACCCGCGCGCTGCGGCTCATCAGTGCCTGTTCGATATGCCAACGCCCTTCCACCAGGCTTGCCTCAGCTCCCACCCGCAGGCTGCCGGAAGGATGCCCGAAGGTGACCTCGTTTCGTTTACCGCCACCGGCGGCCAGGTTCACTAATGTGCCTTCAATGGCCGCCGCCGCAGCAATGGCAACGGCGGCGGTGCCCATCATGGCGTGGTGCAGCTTGCCCATGGAGAGCGCTCGCACCAGCAGGTCGATATTCGTCGCCAGTACGTTTTTACCGCTCGATGATACGTAATCCGCCGGCGGCGCTACGAAAGCCACTTTGGGCGTGTGCTGTCGTTTACCCGCTTCGCTGACATCACTGATTAGCCCCATGCGCACAGCACCATGGGCACGGATAGTTTCAAACATCTCAAGCGCCCGGCTGTCACCATTGATGGCATCCTGCAGCTCGGCGCCGGTATAGCCAATGTCGGCGGCGTTAATAAACACGGTGGGAATACCGGCATTAATCAGGGTTGCTTTCAATATCCCCACGCCTGGCACATCAAGCTGATCAATGAGATTACCGGTGGGAAAAATGGCTCCCTCGCCATCGGCCGGATCCATAAAGGCCACCGGAATCTCGGCAGCAGGAAAGGTCACGCCATCCAGCTCAAAATCGCCAGTTTCCTGCACTTCGCCATTGACGATAGGCACCCGTGAGACGATGGTTTTCTGTATATTCACCTGCCAAATGCGTACCTCGGCCACCCCGTTTTCAGGAATACGTGCAGGGTCAACAAGACCATTGCTAATCGCAAAAGGGCCGACCGCCGCGGAGAGGTTGCCGCAGTTACCGCTCCAATCCACATAGGGCTTGTCGATGGAGACCTGACCGAACAGGTAATCCACATCGTGTTCTGCCGATTCACTTTCAGACAGAATCACCGTCTTGCTGGTACTTGAAGTGGCGCCCCCCATACCATCAATCTGCTTTTCGTAAGGGTCAGGGCTACCGATGACACGCAGTAGCAACTGATCCCGCGCCACGCCTGGCTGCTGGGCCGCTTCGGGTAGGTCGCTTAGTTTAAAAAACACGCCCTTACTGGTGCCGCCGCGCATATAGGTGGCTGGAATTTTTATCTGCGGCACACTGTTGTTTTGAACTGACTCGCTCATCATTACCACTCCTAAAAATAACCCGGTGCTCTAAGCCTGATTCGAAAAGCTAGGTTCGAAAAGCTAAAGGCACCGGGTTCTCTTCGCCAGCTAGGCCGTTTCAATTAAGCCGCCGTGGACTCAAGAAAGTCCTGAGCAAAACGCTGCAGTACACCACCAGCAGTGTAAATAGACACCTCCTCGGCGGTGTCCAAACGGCACTTCACCGTAACCCGCTCGCTTTCACCGTTTTGGCGGTGGATCACCAGGGTGAGCATCGCCCCTGGCGAAACGGCGCCTTCGACATCAAAGGTTTCAGTGCCGTCCAGGCCCAGTGTCATACGCGTAGTCCCGGGCTCAAACTCCAGCGGCATCACCCCCATCCCGATCAGGTTGGTGCGATGAATACGCTCAAAGCCTTCGGCGGCGATCGCTTCCACGCCCGCCAGCGCCACGCCTTTAGCCGCCCAGTCCCGTGAGGAGCCCTGACCGTAATCCGCCCCGGCAATAATGATCAGCGGCTGCTTGCGGGCCATGTAGGTTTCAATCGCCTCCCACATGCGGGTGACTTGGCCTTCCGGCTCTACCCGCGCCAGCGAGCCCTGTTTAACGTTGCCGTCGGCATCGCGCACCATCTCGTTGAACAACTTCGGGTTGGCGAAGGTAGCGCGCTGGGCAGTCAGGTGGTCACCGCGGTGGGTGGCGTAGGAGTTGAAGTCTTCCTCCGGCAGGCCCATTTTGGCCAAGTACTCCCCTGCCGCGCTGTTCAACTGAATCGCGTTGGAGGGTGAAAGATGATCGGTGGTGATATTGTCCGGCAGTATCGCCAACGGCCGCATACCTTTCAGAGTGCGCACTTTAGCCATATTGCCCTCCCAGTAAGGCGGGCGACGAATATAGGTGCTCTGGGGCCGCCAGTCATATAGCGGGCTGACCTGAGCGCGGGCACTCTTGTCCAGATCGAACATGGGAATATAGGTCTGGCGGAACTGCTCCGGCTTCACCGACGATTTAACAATCGCATCGATCTCTTCATCCGCTGGCCAGATATCCTTCAAAGTGACGGGATTTCCCGCCTGATCCACGCCCAGGACATCTTTTTCGATATCAAAGCGAATCGTACCCGCAATGGCGTAGGCGACCACCAGGGGCGGAGACGCCAAAAAGGCCTGTTGGGCATGGGGGTGGATACGGCCGTCGAAGTTACGGTTGCCGGAAAGCACGGCGGTCGCATAGAGATCACGCTCAATAATCTCCTGCTGGATTTTTGGGTCCAGCGCCCCGGACATACCGTTACAGGTGGTACAGGCGTAGGCCACAACCCCAAAGCCGAGGTTTTCCAGCTCGCTCATCAACCCAGCTTCTTCCAGGTACATATTGACGGTTTTCGAGCCCGGCGCCAGCGACGACTTCACCCACGGCTTACGCAGCAAACCCAACCGGTTGGCGTTACGGGCGATAAGCCCGGCGGCGACCATATTTCGTGGGTTAGAGGTATTGGTGCAGCTGGTAATGGCGGCGATGATAACCGCGCCGTCGGGCATTTTGCCCGCTTTCTCTTCCGCCTGTGCCGCCTCAAGCCCAACAGCAATACCACGTTGGGCAAGCTCTGAAGTTGGCAAATGGGCGTGGGGGTTGGAGGGCCCCGCCAGGGTGCGGGTTACCGACGAGAGGTTAAAGGTCAGTACCCGCTCGTACTCAACCTCGGTCAAGCTATCCGCCCACAGGCCGGTGTGCTTGGCGTAGGTTTCGACCAGCGCCACCTGTTCATCTTCACGGCCGGTAATTTTCAGGTAGTCGATAGTTTGGCCATCGATGTAGAACATCGCCGCGGTCGCGCCGTATTCGGGGGTCATATTGGAGATAGTGGCGCGATCGCCGACCGTTAGCGCGTCGGCACCTTCACCGTAGAACTCCAGGTAAGCGCCTACTACCCGCTCTTTACGCAGGAACTCGGTAATCGCCAGTACCATATCGGTGCCGGTAATGCCGGGCTGCAGCTGGCCGGTCAGCTCCACGCCGACGATATCCGGCAGGCGCATCATGGAGGCACGGCCCAGCATGACGCTTTCGGCCTCCAGACCACCCACACCTACGGAGATAACGCCAAGGGCATCGACCATGGGCGTATGGCTATCGGTACCCACACAGGTATCCGGATAGGCAATGCCGTCACGGTTCTGCACCACCGGCGACATCTTCTCCAGATTAATCTGGTGCATGATGCCGTTGCCGGGGGGAATCACATCGACGTTCTCAAATGCCGTCTTAGTCCAGTTGATAAAGTGGAAGCGATCATCGTTGCGGCGATCTTCAATGGCGCGGTTTTTCTCGAAGGCGCCCTCTTCCGACCCTGCGTGCTCCACCGCCAGCGAGTGGTCAACGATTAGCTGGGTGGGCACTACCGGGTTGACCTTGGCGGGGTCGCCGCCCTTCTCAGCAATGGCGTCACGCAGCCCGGCCAAATCGACCAGCGCAGTCTGGCCTAGGATATCGTGGCAGACGACACGCGCAGGGTACCAGGGAAAATCCAGGTCACTCTTGCGCTCAATCAACTGTCTTAGCGCATCGGTGAGCAGTTCAGGATCGCAGCGGCGCACCAACTGCTCAGCCAGCACACGTGAGGTATAGGGCAGCTGCGCATAGGCACCGGGCTGGATATCTTCCACCGCCTCGCGAGCATCAAAAAACTCAAGCGCTGTGCCAGGCAGAGGTTTACGGTATTGGGTATTCATAGCAGGCAGACTCACAAGAAGGGGGCTGAAAAAAGCCCGGTGTCCAAGTCACCGGGCAGCAAGCGGTTCAGTCTCGCGCTTCTATCGGCACCCACTCGCTCTTCTCGGGGCCAGTGTAATCGGCGCTAGGGCGAATAATGCGGTTATTGGCGCGCTGCTCAAATACGTGCGCCGCCCAGCCAGTCAGCCGAGAGCAGACGAAAATCGGCGTAAACAGCTTGGTGGGTATATCCATGAAGTGGTATGCGCTGGCGTGGAAGAAGTCTGCGTTACAGAACAGCTTCTTCTCACGCCACATGACCTCTTCGACCCGTTCAGAAACCGGGTAAAGCACCTTATCACCCACATCGTCAGAGAGCTTCTTGGACCAGTGCTTGATAATCGCGTTGCGCGGGTCGGACTCGCGATAAATCGCATGCCCGAAGCCCATAATTTTATCCTTACGCTCCAGCATGCCCATGATCTTGCTTTCTGCTTCTTCCGGCGACTGCCAATCCTCGATCATCGCCATGGCCGCTTCGTTGGCGCCGCCATGCAGTGGGCCGCGCAGCGACCCAATCGCACCGGTCACGCAGGAGTGCATATCGGAAAGCGTCGAGGCGCATACTCTTGCGGTAAAGGTAGAGGCGTTAAACTCGTGCTCGGCGTAAAGAATCAGCGATACGTTCATGACCCGCGCATGCAGTTCAGAGGCGGGCTCACCGCGCAGCATATTAAGGAAATGCCCGCCTACTGAGTCATCATCCGTTTCGGTATCAATGCGCACACCGTCGTGGGAGAAGCGGTACCAGTAACAAATAATCGAGGGCAGCACCGCCAGCAACCGATCAGCAACGTCTTGCTGCTGATCAAAATTCTCCTCGGTTTCTAGATTGCCCAGCATTGAAGTGCCGGTGCGCATTACGTCCATCGGGTGAGCGTCTTTGGGGATCTGCTCAAGTACCGTTTTTAATGCATCGGGCAAGCCGCGCAGGCTTTTGAGCTTGCTGATGTAGTGGTCTAGCTCACCCTGATTAGGCAACTTGCCTTTTAACAGCAGGTAAGCGACCTCTTCGAATTTGGCTTTTTCAGCCAGCTCTTTAATATCAAATCCGCGGTAGGTCAGGCCTGAGCCTGTTTTACCTACCGTACACAGCGCGGTGGAACCGGCGCTCTGGCCACGCAGTCCTGCACCTGTTGCGGGTTTATCAGCCATGGTGTGTCTCCTATTACTGCTTTTATTTTTACTATCGATTTATGAATAAGGTCGTTCATTAAACTTTCGGCAAAGCTATCTTGGTGAGAGGACAGGTTTCCGCGAGGGCGCTGTGAACCCCTCCCTGGGCGCTACTTTCGACATCTGACCGCCAGGGATGGCGGAAATGCCGGAATGGTCGGGAATATTTTTCCGGCCATGTCGAAAGACCCTCGCTTCAACCTGCCCTGGCATCAACTACCATGGCTTCAGCTGCCCTTCGCTTAAGTGCAAGCGCTGTGGGCAAAGCCGTTCCAGTAGGGCGGTGTCGTGGCTAATCACCAGCACGCCAAGCTGGCGTTGTTCGGCCTCTCGTTTTAATGCCTGCCAAAGCTCAACCTGGGTAATGGGGTCGAGCATGGTGGAGATCTCATCGGCGACGAGAAAGCGTACTCCCGGCGCGAGCGCTCGCAACACGCATACCCGCTGCAGCTCTCCCCCCGATAACGACTGAGGGAAGCGCGTCAGCCATTTTGCTTTCACGCCAAACGCTTGGCACTGGGTGTCAGAAGGCGTCCAGGCTTCGCGCAGTATCTTACCTACCCGCCAGCGTGGATTCACCGCTAGCTCCGGCGATTGCGGTAGCCATTGCACAGGCTGCACACCGCTTTTCGGTAGCGCCTCGCCATCCAGGGTGATATCACCTGCCTGGGGCGCTAAGTAGCCCGCCAGCAGTTGGCCTAGCGTCGATTTACCCGCCCCCGAGTCGCCGCTTAACCCTAGCCACTGACCCGCGCACAGCGTTAGCGAAATGTCCTGAAGTAGCGGTACCTTGGGGGCAAAGTGAAAACTCAGCTGGCGTGCTTTAAGCAACGTGCGCCTCCTGTTCACGCCAGCTTATGGCAGTCGTTGCAAAAGCGTTGTCCGGCAGCGCCAGCCACAATGCCTGTGAATAAGCGTTGGTAAGCGAAGCGCCGCTGCCTTGAAAGGCGCAGGCGGGCGCAGTTTCGACCAGCTTGCCGTCACGCATAATGGTGACGCGGTCGGCGATTGGCAGCGCATGGCGCAGGTCGTGGGTAATCAGAATCACGCTTTTGCCCTGGTTGGCCAGTTCGCGCAGCGCATCCAGCACCCGCTGACGCTGGTGGGGGTCAAGGCCTACGCTGGGTTCATCGGCAATCACCAGCTTGGCTTGGCTGACATGGGCCATGGCCGTCAACACGCGCCGGGCCATGCCGCCGGATAGCTCATGGGCATAGGCCTGCTGTGCACGGGCATCTAGCTGATAGTGATCAAGGGCTTGTTGGGAGACGTGCCAAGCATGTGCTGATGGCTGGCCTGCGCGCTGGGCTGCCCAGGTCACCTGGCGCTGAGTACGCACCAGCGGATCTAAGGCGCTTAGCGATTGGGGGATCAGTGCCAGCTCACGGCCGCGAAGCTGGCGTTGGCGTGACGCGTTAAGCGGTTTGCCTTGATAGTAAAGCTGGCCGTTTAAGCGTGCAGGTGTTGGCAGTAAACCCATAATGGCATAAGCCAATAGGCTTTTTCCGGCACCGGAGGCGCCTACCACCGCATGAACCTCACCAGGGAACACCGTGAGTGAAAATTCATCCAGGCAGGTTGCCCAGTCGCGCTTCCACCAGGAGGCATACAGAGGTAGCTGTAGCGATAATTGATCAATTGTTAACACGGCAGGCCTCCCATCAATAGTTTTACAGCCAGTGGTTTTTACAGCCAATTTTTCTGAAAAGCGCTAAAGCGCACGGCGTAGGTGGCTTGAGAGGCGCTCGAAACCCAGTACCATCAGTAACAGCCCCAAGCCGGGAAATACTCCCAGCCACCAGTAACCGCCGCTTAAGTAGCGCATGGCGTCGGCCAGTAACACGCCAATAGCGGGCTGGCTGGGGCTTAAGCCAAAGCCCAAAAAGGTCAATGCGGCTTCGTGGAGAATGGCGTGGGGAAACAGCAGTAACGCGCCGACCAGGCAGTGGGGAATAAGATGGGGGAGCAGGTGGCCGTGGAGCACAAACCAGCGCGATTTACCTAGAGCGCGGGAGATGCGCACATAGGGCGCCTGCCGTAACTGCCATAGTTCGGCGCGCAACACTCGGGCTAGGCTTGGCCAGTGGGTCACCGCAACGGCAATAATCACTGCCTGGGTACCGCCACCCAGGGCAAAAGCGATCAGCATTAATAAAATCAAATGAGGCACGCTAAGCAGCGTATCAATCAGCAGACTCACCAGCGCATCCAGCCGCGCTGACAGCGTGGCTATCGCTGCCAGGCTCAAGGCAATCAGCGTGCTCAGTAGCGCCGCCAAGCAGCCCACCCAGAAGCTTAGTGCCAGCCCCGCCAGAGTGCGCGCCCAGAGTTCACGGCCCAGCGCGTCGGTGCCCAACCAGTGGTCAACGCTGGGCGGTGCCAGGCGGGCGTCAAACTGCATCTGTTGCGGTGAATCACCCAGCAGCCACTGGCTAGCGACTAGTCCCATGACCAGCAGGGCGGTGACACCCAGGCTGAAGGCGGCACGAAGGCGCGGTTGAGCCTGACTCATAAACCACTTGCCTTAATGCGCGGGTCAATAACGCCATACAGGCTATCGGCGATCATATTGCCGACGCTGACAAACAGGGCGGTAAAGAGTGCGATGCCCAGCAGCAGTGGGACGTCACTGCGCAGGCCCGCCGCCACTGTGGCTTGACCTAAGCCGGGGTAGGCAAATACCTGCTCGATTAAAATGGAGCCGCCAAACAGTTCGCCCAGTGAGGCAAACGCTAGCGTAATCGCCGGTACACTGGCGTGGCGAAGACCGTGGCGCCAAGCCACATCAAGACGGCTGGCGCCCTGAGCAAAGGCGTGGGTAGCAACGTCTGAGCGCATTAGTTCAAGCATGCGGGTGCGGGTGTGCAGGGTGATACTGGCGATGCCCAGCAGTGCCAGGGTAGCCACTGGCAGCAGTAAATGGTGCAACCGTGTGGCGAGGGTGACTTCCTGGTTTAACGCCCCGGCGGGGCCTGCGCAGCAGGTGGGTGTCCACCCCAGGGTTACCGAAAATAGCAGCACCGCAAGTATCGCCAGCCAAAAGGCGGGCGTGGAGGCGGTAATAAAGGCGTAGGTGCTGATGATGCTATCCAGCTTGGAGCCCTCTTTGGCACCCGCCACAACACCGAGGCTAAACCCCACCAGCGCAGAGAGCAGCCAGGCACTGCCGAGTAGCGCAATGGAGCGCTGAAAGCGCTGAGCGATTACCTCACTGACCGGCTGGTTGTATACGTGGCTCCAGCCTAAGTCACCACTTACTAACTGGCGCAGCCAGTGGCCAAACTGAACGGCAGCTGACTCATCAAACCCCCAGCGTTGGGCAATCAGTGCGCGCTGCTCTGGGCTCACTTGGGCCATTTGTGGGCCTAGGTAGGCATCAACGGGGTCAATGGGGGAGGCCATCATAAGCCCATACGACACCAGGGCGACGCAGATTAATACCAGCGCCAGGCGAGCCAAGCGCTTGGCGATAGGTGCAATTAGTCGCACGTCCAGCGCCACTCAAGCAGGTTGGCGGTGATCGGCCAGCCATGGCCGTGGGGCGCTACACCTAGATCTCCGACATCTAAGCAGGTATTGGTAAAATAGACATGCTCAAGATTGACCAGCCATGCCCAGCTACTATCGCCGCGTACTCCGTAGCCGGTGGTGCCGTCCCACTGCGCTGCCTGCCACTCGCGGTTGGCTTGCTCAAGGCTAGGCGCCGCCTGGGCGGCGTCCAAGTGAGCGTCGACCTCTGGATTAGCGTAGAAACCGCTGTTGTAGAAACCGTTGCCCGCATGCTGACTGTGGAAGAGGTAGTAAACTTCCTGGGGGCTATGGCTGCCAAAACCGAACATAATGGCATCCTGGTGCAGTGCTTCGCGCTGGATTTCGTCCCAGTGACGGCCGGTGGGTTGTATCTCAATTCCCAGTGGACGAACCATCTCGGCACTGACTTCCGCAAGCAGCTGTCGGGTGGTATCGCTGGAAGGGTAGGTAAGTCGAAAGCTAGCGGGCAGGCCACCTTTATAGCGCAGGCCATCATCGCGTAGCTGCCAGCCTGCGGCGTCGAGTATCTCCTCCGCCCGGTCAAGGTCGGGCGCGGCAAGGCGCTCATCGCTATCGCTCCAGGGGAGGCCGTCCGCCGGGCCAAAGGCGGAGCGCCCATAACCGTGCAGTGCCACCTCCACCAGCGTATCGCGGTCAACCGCAAGGTTGATCGCCTGACGGATAGCAATATCTGCGGTCACGTCGTTACCAATCGGCGCGCCGGAGGCGGCGTGTTCGCCATTGGCAGGCTGCATGGGAAAAAGAATGCCGCGATTATCGACACTCTCCATAATCACCCGCTGCATATGTGCTGGCACATTGGCCGCCAGGGCAGGAGGAATTGATGCGATATCCACTTGGCCGGCATGGGCGGCACTTAGTGTGGTGTCTTCACCGGTAAAGAGAAATACCAGCCGTCCAAAAGCAGGTGTAGGGCCGTAGAAGTAAGGATTACGTTCCACAATGAGCTGCTCGCCTTCCTGCCACTCGACCAACTGATAGGGCCCAGAACCTAGAGGATGGCGGCCATACTGCTCGCTATAGCCGTTGTCACGTTCGGCGTGGGGCACAATGCCTAGTGTCAGCAACTGGTCGATAAAGGTAATGCGCGGGGCTTTCAGGCGGAGCGAAACAGTGTGCTCATCAAGCGCTGTGGCTACATCAAGCGCGCTAAGATCCGCTCGCCCGCCCGCCTGGGCCGCCGCATTAAAAGTATAAGCCACATCTTCAGCGGTCAGCGGCGTGCCGTCGGCAAAGCGGGCGTCCTCGCGGAGTGTGAGTGTCCAGGTCAGGCGGTCTTCAGAAAGCCGCCACTCAGTGGCCAGCTCTGGCTGCGGCGCAAGATCCTTGCCCCGTGAAAGTAGCGTCGACTGAAACAGTGGATTGCCATACTGCCCCCAGCCCAGCAGTGGGTCGAAACCCTGTTCGGGTTCGCCGCCAATGGCAAGTACCAGCTGTTCTTTTGCCTGCACAGTGGAGGCTACGACTAAACAACTTAGCGCAATACCCAGTAAGATGGGCCGAGTTGGTTTAGTCATCGCTTTATCCTTTATGCTGTTAGCGTCACTAGTATGATGTTTTTACAATAACATCATACTACCGGTGGTGGCAGCGCATGCAAAGTTAATCAGTACAGGGGGCGTGAATGCAGCGTGTAACGGTAACGCTTGATGAGGAGCTGGTGGCAGAAGTGGATGCGTTGATGCGCGAGCGCGGCTATCAAAACCGCTCAGAGGCGATTCGCGATTTGACCCGCAGCGGCTTAAAACAGGCGAGAGAAGAGGCTGCACCTGACTCGCCCTGCATGGGCGCGCTGGTGTATGTCTATGATCATGCCGCTCGGGAGCTGTCCAAGCGTTTAACGCGTCACTCCCATGACCATCATGACCTGACGCTTTCGACTCTGCATGTACATATCAACCATGACAGTTGCCTGGAAGTGGCGCTGCTCAAAGGTCAGGGGCGGGCGCTCAAACAATTTGCTGCTGAAGTCACTTCGTCGCGCAGCGTTCGTCATGGCCAGTTGGTGCTAATACCTGACGAAGAACCTTCTTTTTAAGCATAAAAAAAGGGCAACCCGATAGGGTCGCCCTTTTTGCAGCGGTTACGCGAGCGTCTTAGTGCTCAACGCCGCCTTCGCCGTGCACGTGGCCGTGCTCAACTTCTTCAGCACTGGCTTCACGTACTTCAGCGATCTCAACATCAAAGTTGAGCTGCTGGCCAGCCAGCGGGTGGTTGCCATCGACAACGACCGTATCGCCTTCGACTTTCTTGACGGTCACCATCAGAGGACCGCCTTGAGTCTGGGCTTGGAACTGCATACCCGGCTCAATGCTTTCAACGCCCTGGAACGCGTCGCGGGGTACTTCTTGCATCAGCTGCTCTTGCAGCTCGCCATAACCCTCTTCAGGGGATACGGCAACGTTCAGCTTCTCGCCTGCTGCACGACCTTCCAGCTCTTTTTCAAGACCCGGAATAATGTTACCAGCGCCGTGGAGGTAGGTAAGCGGCTCACGGCCTTCGGAACTGTCTAGCACTTCACCTGCATCGTTGGTCAGGGTGTAGTGAAAAGCGACAACCGAGTTTTGCGCAATTTGCATGGAATAACCTTTCGGTGAGTGCATGTCCCAATATGGTAACGCGTGTGCGCTGGCTTGTCAGGGGGTAGCGACGCTTTTTCCTACTCACCACTTTCGGCGGTATTGCGCGTCAGGGTGACCAGGGATACCCTACAACCATCATTTTTTCCTTTGCCCTATCATTTTTGGAGCATGTAATGACGATCTTGATTATTTGGCTTATCGCTTTTTGCCTGATTGCTTATTTTGTCTATCAGCGCTGGAATAGCGGCGTTAGCGAGGGGTTAGATAAGGTGTTGCCCGATTTTTTGAAAAGCCATGGCGACAATCGCTATCTATGGGTGATTACGCTGGCAGTGTTGGGGGCCACCACCCTGGTGCAACCGGTTGAAATGCTGCTGGTCGTTATCCTGCTTGCCCTGATTGGCTGGGCAATCATGGCGCTGGCTAAATGGGCTGGGAATAAAACCCATCACTAAGCTGTTCGCGATAAACTAAAAAGCCCGATCCTCTCATTTGATGGCCGGGCTTTTTTGATACTTAAGCGCTAGATTAACGCTCTCGATTAATAGGGTGCCACGCTCATGTTGGCGCCATTGCCAATCAAACGCACACGCTGGCCGGCTTGGAACTGGCGATCCGCACGCTGAACGACAACCACGTCGGTACCGTCATCGCGACGAATTTCCATCTCCAGCGCATTAACGCGGTTAGTCGCATCTTCAGCGGCCGTACCTGCCACAGCGCCGCCCAGGGCGCCTGCCACAGTCGCCAACTGACGACCAGAGCCACCGCCGACCTGGCTACCCAGAAGACCGCCGATAACCGCGCCACCGCCGCTACCTAAAAGGCCGCCGGCACGGCTTTCCGCTTGGATCTGCACCGGGCGAACCGCCACGATAGTGCCGTAAGTAACACTTTGACCGGTTTTGGCTTGGCTGCCGCGATAGACATCACCAGAGTAACCAGACGTATTGGCACAGCCTGCCAGCGTGAGAATGCTCAGTGCGACAACAGGTAGAAGAAGACGTTTCATTAAAACCTCCAGAGTGTCTATTTTTATAACTGTCATCCATTGGCCTGTTATCCATATAGCGCTCATAACTGGGCAGGCACAGAGTAGATGTAGTTATAGAACAGTGTTCGTTAAAGATAGCCGATGCTAACGGCTTTGACCAGCGTTCATGAAAAAAGATCAAAGTTGGTAGAGCAGTCGCCAAAAAAAGCTTAACCGAGAGTTTAACAGTGTATTAAGAAAACAGTGTGCAAATACGTATAACCAAGCAAAAACAGGAGACCCGAAGGCCTCCTGTTGCAGGGGTACATAGTGATCTATGGCGTTGAAACCTGCTAAATTAGCCAAACTGGTTCATGGTGTTGTCTTTGCCACCGGCTTTGAGCGCGGCATCGCCGTGGAAGAACTCTTTATGGTCATCACCGATATTGGAGCCTGCCATATCCTGGTGGCGAACGGTTGCAATCCCTTGGCGAATTTCCTGACGCTGTACGCCTTTCACGTAAGCCAGCATACCTTCATCGCCGAAGTAGCCTTTCGCTAAGTTGTCGGTGGACAGGGCAGCCGTGTGGTAAGTTGGCAGCGTGATCAGGTGGTGGAAGATGCCCGCTTCGCGAGACGAGTCGCGCTGGAAATTGCGTGTCCACTCATCGGCCAGCTGGCCAAGCTCGGTATCGTCGTACTCTGCGCTCATCAGCTTGTCACGCTGGTAAGCCGAAACGTCTTTACCCTCTTCCTGCCATGCATCGAACACCTGCTGGCGGAAGTTCAGCGTCCAGTTGAACGACGGAGAGTTGTTATAGACCAGTTTGGCATCCGGCACGACCTGGCGAATGCGGTTGACCATGCTGGCGATCTGGCCAACGTGGGGCTTCTCGGTTTCGATCCACAGTAGGTCGGCGCCGTTTTGCAAGCTGGTGATGCAGTCCAGTATAACGCGGTCTTCGCCGGTGCCGGGTTTAAACTGGTAGAGGCCCGAAGCGAGGCGCTTGGGTTTAACCAGTTTGCCGTTCTGCTTGATGACCACATCGCCGTTGTTGATGTCGGCGGCGTTTTCAATCACATCGCCGTCCAAAAAGCTGTTGTACTGGTCGCCGAGATCGCCTGGCTCGTTGGTAACGGCAATTTTCTGCGTCAAGCCCGCGCCGAGTGAGTCGGTACGCGCAACGATAACGCCATCTTCAATGCCGAGTTCCAAAAAGGCGTAACGCACGGCGTTGATTTTGGCCAGGAAGTCCTCGTGGGGCACAGTAACTTTACCGTCCTGGTGACCACACTGCTTCTCATCAGAGACCTGGTTTTCCAACTGGATGCAGCAGGCGCCCGCTTGAATAAACTTTTTGGCTAACAGGTAGGTGGCTTCTGCATTACCAAAGCCAGCGTCGATATCAGCAATAATCGGTACGATATGAGTTTCGTAGTTATCGATTTTACCGATCAGTTCCTGCTCTTTTGATTTGTCGCCAGCCTCTTTGGCTTCATCGAGGGCGCGGAACAAGTGGTTAAGCTCCCAGGCATCGGCTTGTTTTAGAAAGGTATAGAGCTCTTCGATCAGGTTCGCGACGGAGGTTTTTTCGTGCATCGACTGGTCGGGCAGCGGGCCGAACTCGGAGCGCAGCGCGGCAACCATCCAGCCGGAAAGGTAGAGGTAGCTACGTTTGGTGGTGCCAAAGTGCTTCTTGATCGAGATTAGCTTCTGTTGACCAATGAAGCCGTGCCAGCAGCCTAGCGACTGGGTGTACTGGGCGGTATCGGCATCATAGGCGGCCATATCTTCGCGCATGATCTTGGCGGTGTAACGCGCAATATCCAGGCCAGTGTGAAAGCGGTTCTGTGCACGCATGCGAGCGGCATACTCAGGTTTGATGGTTTCCCACTTGCCGCCTTGAGCTTCGCGTAGTTGGGCCATGGCTTTGATATCGTCGAGCAGTCCTGTCATGAGCTTATCCTCTTCGGGCTGGATAGTGTTTCGCAAATCAGCTTTTGCTTATGCTGCACCTGCGAAGTTGTATTTAGCATTATTGATTTTCGTGATTGTGTCTCTAGGTCAATCGTCTCTCATGCAAACGTCTTGAAAGCTGGAAGCAGTAACGCTAGAGACCTCAGCTACAGCGTTGAGCTTGATGGATTGACCCAATCCGCTTAACGCTGCAATGCAATAACTATCCACGAGGATGGCGCCTTCAACAATTGACACTTGGGGGCAGAGGCCGTTGTAACCCGACGACAGGGAGGTAGAGGAAGGGAGGGTTTGTGTAGTCGTTTTTCGTCAAGATGGCGGCAAGAGCGCATAAAAAAGCACTGCCGAGGCAGTGCTAGAGATCAATCAAGAGGGCTTGTTAATCGAGCGAAAGGGTCATTTCTCGATGAGGGATGCCTGCATCCAGAAACTCATCGCCATGGGCGATAAAGCCTAGACGCTCATAGAACGCCAGTGCGTGTACCTGGGCACTCAGGGCCACTTGGGCGTGGCCCGCATGGCGTGCCGCTTCAATCGCGGCCTGCATCAGCAGTACACCAATACCGGTGCCGCGGGCATTAGCGAGTACGGCGACGCGGCCTATATGCCCGTCGGGCAGCAGTCGTGCGGTGCCTACCGGCTGCTGATCAAGCATGGCGAGAAAGTGCTGGCACGCCGGATCCAGGCCATCCCACTCCTCATCCTGGGGCACGCTCTGCTCTTCAATAAATACCTTGCGGCGGATCTCGCTGGCCGTTGGGCCCAGCGTTTCCCAACTGCCAGTGCTAATGTGGGTAATCGCCATTAGGAAACCTCCGATTAACTATTGCGCTTGGCCATACTGCGTTAAAAATCGCCTCAAAATACTCATTTACACCCCGTAAACTCCGTTTTTTCGTTGATTTTTGCCTTGTCTGGCCTGCGCTCATCACGTTAATAAGAGGTTCCTTAGTACTCCTCGTCATCATCACCTTCATCACTCATAAAGCCGAGGCTGCCGGTATTGACCAACTGGGTGATGAGCGCAGTTGCGCCGTCAAGCTCAAGGTCTTCGGCGTAGAGAGGGGTGGTGTCGGCTAGGCGTTTGGCTAATTCAGTTGAACAGGCGTGGCCGTCACCATCCACAAATAGCGTGGTACCGCTGGCATCGCGACGCCAGGCAAAGCGTGAGCCAGGCATATGGTAGAGCGGCTCCCCCTCTTGTAGTTGAGCAACAAGCGCCTCTTCGTCCAACGGTGTTTCAAGCGGTACCACTTGATCGACATATTTTGGCTGAGTCATCACCCGGCCAAACCACTGGGCAATCTGAGTAGGGTTATCCAGCGTCGACATAATCAGCTGACGCATACGCTCAACGGCTGCGTCGTCCAGTTCACCGACCTGCTGAGCAGGCGCCATGCCCGCATCGCTGTAACGCTGAGAGGCAGGCAACTGCTCACCCAAATAGTCGGCGTAGGAGGTGATCGCCTCATCGGCCGAAGGAGCGCGAAAGCCAACTGAAATGGTCATGCAGTCATCGCTTTGGCTAACGCCGTGATGCGCCCAGCCGGGAGGGAGATAAAGCATGTCGCCGGGGTCAAGCACCCAGTCGGAGTCGGGCTCTACGGTGAATTCTTTCAGGATGCGGAGATCGATACCTTGGATGATCGGCGCATCTTCCGTGAGCTTGCCGCCCAGCTGCCAGCGGCGGTGGCCGCTGGCCTGGAGTAAAAAGACATCGTACTGATCGATGTGCGCACCCACATTTCCGCCAGGAGGTGCGTAGCTGATCATCACGTCATCGAGCCGCCAACGAGGTAGGAAGTCAAACTCATTCATTAGCGCAGCCACCGATGGAACATAGTGGTCAACCGCTTGCACCAGAAGGCTCCAGTTTTTTTCCGGGAGCCGTTCAAAAGTGGCTTCATCGAAGGGGCCGTGGGAGACCTGCCAAGGGCCATCCGGGCCCTCCTCTTCAACCAAACGCGCTTCTACGCCAGGCTCGCAGGCGAGTCCAGCCAGTTCATCGGCTTCAATCGGGCTGATGAAGTCGGGCATGGCGCCACGAATCAGCAGCGGCTTTTGCTGCCAATAATTGGCCAGAAAGTCTGCAGCGGTAAGATCGCCCAGCAGTGTTAGCGGCTTATCGTGATGGTTCATGGCGTGTCCTGGTGTAGTGGTCGCAGCAACGTTGGTCACAGCAAGTTGGTCACAACAAATGGGTTACAGAGAGTTTAGCTGATGTGTCAGTGCTTCGGCTTGCGCCTGGGCATTACCAATATAGTTGGCCGGTGAGAGCGCCTTCAATTCGGTTTTGACCTCGCTGGGCAGTTCAAGGGTATCAATAAACGCCGCAAAGCCTGCTTGGTCAATACGTTTGCCACGAGTCAGTTGCTTGAGTTTTTCATAGGGCTTTTCAATACCGTAACGGCGCATCACCGTTTGAATCGGCTCGGCGAGCACTTCCCAGCTGTTATCCAGATCAGCATCTAAACGCTCAGGGTTGGCTTCCAGCTTGCTGATGCCTTTGAGGCTGGCGTGGTAAGCAATCAACCCATATGCCAAGCCGACACCCAGGTTGCGCAGCACGGTGGAGTCAGTCAGGTCACGCTGCCAGCGGGAGATCGGCAGCTTTTGCGCCAGGTGGCTGATGATCGCATTGGCGATACCCAGGTTGCCTTCGGAGTTTTCGAAGTCGATCGGGTTAACTTTATGCGGCATGGTGGAGGAGCCAATTTCGCCCTCAACCGTGCGCTGCTTAAAGTAGCCCAGTGAGATATAGCCCCAAACGTCGCGATCGAAGTCGATCAGGATCGTATTGAAGCGGCAAATGGCGTCAAACAGTTCGGCGATATAGTCGTGGGGCTCGATCTGGGTAGTGTAAGGGTTAAAAGTCAGCCCTAAGCCTTCCACAAAGGTGCGGGCATTGGCTTCCCAATCGATCTCCGGGTAGGTGGTCAGGTGGGCGTTATAGTTGCCCACAGCGCCATTGATTTTGCCGAGCACTTCCACCGCTTCGATCTGCTTCAGCTGACGCTTAAGGCGGTACGCCACGTTGGCCATCTCTTTGCCCAGCGTGGTCGGGGTGGCGGTTTGACCGTGAGTACGCGACAGCATCGGCTGGGCGGCGTGGGCAATGGCTAGCTTGGCAATGTCATCGGCAACCTCGTGCATGGTGGGCAGCATGGCGTTCAGGCCGTCGCTGAGCATTACGCCGTAAGAGAGGTTGTTGATATCTTCGCTGGTGCAGGCAAAGTGAATAAATTCGGTGACCGCATGCAGCTCGGTTTGGCCTGCAATCTTCTCTTTTAGGAAGTACTCAACCGCTTTGACGTCGTGATTGGTGGTGCGCTCGATCTCTTTGATGCGTTCGGCATCCCCGATAGAAAACTCACGAATCAATTGCTCAAGGAACGCGGTAGCCTCAGCAGATAAGCGCGGTACCTCGGTAATCTGAGCATGCTCAGCCAGGCGCTGTAGCCAGCGAACCTCCACAATCACACGGGCGCGAATAAGGCCGAATTCACTGAAGTGTTCGCGCAGGGCGGCGGCTTTAGAGGCGTAGCGGCCGTCGACGGGGGAGAGGGCGGTCAAAGCGGAGAGTTGCATGGCATCGTTTCCAGGAGGTTCGAAAGAAAATTAGTCGAGAGCAAGTTAATTGAAAAGACGTCGATCGAGAACAGAGTAGCCGTCTAGTCGAGGCTATCCAGTGCCCGGCGTAGCGCTTTACGCTGGAATACCAGTTTCCAGCGGCGCCCGCCTTGCTGGTGCCACAATAATCCAAAGCGAATCCCCGCCATTAAGCAAGCGCGTACACGCTCAGGCATCATGCGGCTCTGCAGCAGTGATGGATCCCCTTGCACCACAATGCGGGTTTTAAAGGTGGATATCGTCTCTTGGTACGCTTCCCCAAGACTGGCCACCACGTTTTCATGGGTAGTGCCAAAGTGCTCGGCTTGACCCTGAATGCGGGTTAATTTTTGGCCCAGTGAATCCATCATGTCGTTATTGGTACGCAGCTTATTCATTAGCATCAGCAGCGAAAAACCGTAGCGCAACACCACCGGGTTCGCCTGCTTACGCCCCACCAGGGCTTCTAAGGTATCCAGGCCGCGGCGCAGATTATTGGGGTGCCCGCCATAAATCGCCTCGAAGCTTTCCGGGCTAGTATCCACAGTGGCCTCAATCAGCGTTTCCCAGGCGCGGGTGTCGACCTGCCCGGTGCGAGCCAGCTCATCGACCAGGCTGGCGGCTTGAAAGACGCCAGCAAGGGCAAGTGCTTGGCGGACTGCCGGAGAATCGGGGGCGCGATGAATCGGGGTAGGATTCATGCAGCAGCCTCCGCGGCTTTCTTCCAGGTAGCGCGAATAACGCCGCCGCCCAAGCATATGTCGCCATCGTAAAGCACCAACGACTGGCCAGGGGTGACCGCCCACTGCGGGTCGTCAAACGTGACCTCAACGCCACCGTCGGGCAGCGCGCGCATTTCACAGCCGCAGTCGCTTTGCCGATAGCGCGTCTTGGCGGTAAAGCGCCCCTGCTGAACCGGCGGCTCACCCGCCACCCAATCCATGGCCTCTGTGACCAAGGTATCGGAGTAGAGCAACTGGTCATGCTTACCCTGCACCGCGATCAGTACATTGCGATCAAGATCTTTTGCCGCCACGTACCAAGGGTCTTCGGAGTAGTTGGCAAGCCCGCCAATGCCTAGACCCTGGCGCTGGCCCAGGGTGTAGTACATCAGCCCCATATGTTTGCCGATGACATCGCCATCCGGCGTTTCAATGGTACCGGGCTGGGCGGGCAGGTACTGCTGGAGGAAATCGCGAAACCGGCGCTCGCCGATAAAGCAGATGCCGGTGGAGTCTTTTTTCTTAGCGGTGATCAAATCGTGCTGTTCTGCAAGCGCGCGTACGGCGGGCTTTTCCAGCTCACCTACGGGGAACAGAGTACGGGCAATGGCGGCTTCTGGCACTGCATGCAGGAAGTAGCTTTGATCTTTATTGCTATCCAGGCCTTTCAGCAGGCGCGGGCGAACATCGCCATCGCCTTGGCTAACATGCCCTTTACGAACATAGTGCCCGGTGGCGATTTTGTCGGCTCCGAGCATTTCAGCGTACTCAAGGAAGACCTTAAATTTGATCTCCCGGTTACACAGAATATCCGGGTTGGGCGTGCGGCCCGCTTTGTATTCGGCTAAAAAGTGCTCGAATACATTATCCCAATACTCGGCGGCAAAGTTAGCGGTGTGCAGTTTAATGCCCAGTTTGGCGCAGACCGCCTCGGCGTCGGCGAGATCCTCTTTGGCCGTGCAATATTCGGTTCCGTCGTCTTCATCCCAGTTTTTCATAAACAGGCCTTCGACCTCATAGCCTTGTTGCATGAGGAGAAGGGCCGAAACGGACGAGTCGACGCCGCCGGACATACCGACAATCACTTTGCCATTAGCGGCTGTGGCGGATGACTCAGTGGTGGATGAGCCTGGCGTAGTTGGTTCAGTGGATGACATGGGCATCCTCAGTTGAAGTAGGGTGCAAATAAGCAGTGTGCAGTTGGGCGAGGATTATACACGATGGGGGGTAATGGCTTCGAGTGCTTCACTCGCGAATCACCGACAGGGGATAGCCAGGCTCGCTGAGTGCATCCTCGATACGTTTGAGTACCAGCGGGCTGCGTAGGCGCGCCTGCTGATCTAACGACCGTATTTGCTCAATGGTAAGCCAGTGGGTGGCGAAGATATCCGGGTCGAGGGGGAGGTCGAGTTGATGAAGCGGTGCGGCAATAAAGCCGTGGCTGTGAAACGTTTGCCCTTCGTCGGTATGAAATACGTATAAACCCAGATATCCGGTGAGCGATACCTGCCAAGCAGTCTCTTCCAGTACCTCGCGCAGAATGGCTGCTATGGGGCCTTCGCCGGGTTCAATATGCCCAGCGGGCTGGTTAAACACACTCTGCGGGCCGCCACGCTGCTCTTCTACCATCAAAAAGCGCTCGCCCTGCTGAATGACGCAGGCAGCCGTGCTGCGAATAAGGCTCATCAGGGTTTCCTGCGTTTTGTGGTGGGCCGCCTACGCTGATCTTTTCGCGGAGCTATTCGTCGCTGACTTGGAGGCGTATTCGTCGGTCTGGGCGCGTGTAGGGTTTCTTTGCGCCATTCGCCGGGCGCCAAACCATCCAGCCGCCAGGGGCCGATCGCTACGCGAATCAAGCGCAGGGTGGGGTAACCGACATGGGCCGTCATACGGCGAATCTGGCGGTTACGGCCTTCGCTTATGGTTAGCTCCAGCCAGCTAGTCGAGGGGTGGCGTTTGGGGTCGATGGGAGGGTGGCGTGGTGCGGTCGTAGGCGGATCTATTCTGTGCGCCTTGGCTGGCTGCGTTGGGCCATCCTTCAGCGCAATGCCTTGGCGCAATGCCTTCAATGCCGTGTCATCGATTTGCCCTTCCACCTGGGCCCAGTAGGTTTTGGGCTGCTTATGGCGCGGATGAGAAATGCGGTGAATCAGCTCGCCATCATCGCTGAGCAGCAGTAGGCCTTCAGAGTCGTAGTCAAGCCGTCCTGCGGGGTAAATATCTTTCACATCGACATAATGCGCCAGGGTTTGCCGCCCCTCACGGTCGCTGAATTGGCTCAGTACCTGGAAAGGCTTATGCAGTAAATAAAGGTTGCTCATGACTTCTCGTTGCCCCTTTTACTTTCTATTCGCTCTCAGGAATAGGTATGTCGACAATGCGCACGGCGGGCAGCGCTGGTATACTCCGGCTACCTGATGGGGCGCCCATCGTTGAGCTCGCGCTCCGCTCAAGATTTCTTGCCATCGCAGCGAAAAGAGAGAGGTTAACGCAAAAATGACCAAAACGCCGAAGATCATCTATACGCTCACTGACGAAGCGCCCGCGCTCGCGACGCACTCCCTACTGCCGATTATCGATGCCTTTACCGATTCTGCCGGCATTCAGGTAGAGACCCGCGATATTTCCCTGGCCGCTCGCATCATTGCTCAGTTCCCTGACTATCTGAGCGAAGAGCAACGGATCGGCGATCACCTGGCGGAGCTTGGCGAACTGACCAAGACCCCAGAAGCTAATATTATCAAATTGCCCAACATTAGCGCCTCTCTGCCTCAGCTAAAGGCGGTGATTAAAGAGTTGCAGCAGCAGGGTTACAAACTTCCTGACTACCCTGAAGCGCCCCAAAGCGATGAAGAGAAAGACATTCAGGCGCGCTACGACAAAACTAAAGGCAGCGCCGTTAACCCGGTGTTGCGTGAAGGTAACTCAGACCGTCGTGCCCCAAGTGCCGTTAAAAACTATGCGAAAAAGAACCCACACCGCATGGGCGAGTGGTCTAAAGACTCTAAGTCTCATGTAGCTCATATGAGCGACGGCGACTTTTACAGCAGCGAAAAGTCAATGACATCTGCTGCTGATGACAGCTTTAAAATTGTCTTAGAAGCTAATGGCGAGCAGAAAGTTTTGAAAGAGTCTGTTCCAGTATTAGCCGGCGAAGTGGTTGACGCTGCAACAATGAGCAAAAAGCAGTTGCAGGCGTTCTTTGAAAAAGAAACCGCTGCGGCAAAAGAAGAAGGCGTTTTACTGTCGTTGCACTTAAAAGCAACCATGATGAAAGTGTCAGATCCAATTATGTTTGGTCATGCCGTACGTGTTTTCTTTAAAGACGTTCTAGAGAAACATGCCGACGTCATGAAAGACATTGAGTTTGATGCCAGCAACGGTATTGGCGACTTGTACAACAAGCTTGAGAAGCTGGACGCTGATAAGCGCGCTGAAATTGAGTCTGACCTGGAAGCGGTTTACTCGAAGCAACCAGAGTTGGCGATGGTTAATTCGCACAAAGGTATTACTAACCTGCACGTACCGAGTGATGTCATCATTGACGCCTCAATGCCAGCAATGATCCGTGATTCGGGCAAAATGTGGGACAAAAATGACAGCCGCCAAGATGCAAAAGCGATGATTCCAGATCGCTGTTATGCCGGCCTTTACCAAGAAACCATTGACTTCTGTAAAGAAAACGGCGCGTTCGACCCATCCACTATGGGTACAGTACCTAACGTGGGCCTAATGGCACAAAAAGCAGAAGAGTATGGTTCGCACGATAAGACGTTTGAAATTCCGGCAGACGGTGTTGTCAAAGTCTTAAACAAAGCCGGCGACGTTGTGTTTGAACACAAGGTTGAGGAAGGCGATATCTGGCGTATGTGTCAGGTGAAAGATGCACCTATCCGTGACTGGGTGAAGCTGGCGGTTAACCGTTCACGCTTAAGCGGTATGCCTGCGGTATTCTGGCTGGACAGCAACCGTGCCCACGATGCTCAATTGATTAAGAAAGTGGAAGAGTACTTAAAAGAGCACGACACCGACGGTCTTGATATCCAAATTATGGCGCCGGTAGAAGCTACTCGCCACACATTGCAGCGTGTTAAAGAAGGTAAGGACACTATTTCGGTTACTGGTAACGTTCTGCGTGACTACCTGACCGACTTATTCCCAATTCTGGAACTGGGTACATCAGCGAAAATGCTGTCTATTGTGCCTCTGATGAACGGCGGCGGTCTATTTGAAACAGGCGCTGGCGGTTCTGCACCTAAGCACGTTCAGCAGTTTGTTGAAGAAAACCACTTACGTTGGGACTCTTTAGGTGAATTCCTGGCGCTGGCGGCATCTCTTGAGCACCTGAGCCGCACTTTTGACAATAAACGTGCACAAGTGCTGGCTGACAGCCTTGACGTAGCAACGGCCAAGTTCCTGGATGAGAACAAGTCGCCGTCGCGTAAAGCCGGTGAGATTGATAACCGTGGTTCTCACTTCTACCTGGCTATGTACTGGGCAGAAGCGTTGGCGAATCAAAACGACGATGCTGAGCTTAACGAGCGCTTCAGTAAGTTGTCTGAAAAGCTGTCTGGCAATGAGCAAGCGATTATTGACGAGCTGAACGGCGTTCAGGGCAAGAAAGTGGATATTGGTGGTTACTACCAGCCAAACTCAGAGAAAGTGTCTGCAGCAATGCGCCCTTGCTCTGTATTGAATGAAACCTTAGCAAGCTTATAATTAAGCGAGCTAAGCTCATTGAAAAAGCAGGCTTCGGCCTAATGCTTGTCAGTTA
>CEGE01000572.1_pt1 | contig 28253 bp, 26 predicted proteins | sample 306311 | NCBI WGS metagenome assembly CEGE01 (sample SAMEA2755654, study PRJEB7226) | microbial mat metagenome | biome: microbial mat; feature: hypersaline; material: grass silage | place: USA | collected 2014-02-19 | depth 0 m | reverse complement strand
TTCAAGAGTGATTCGCAACGCATGGCATCTTTACTATGCATGTAGTTTAGTGTTTAAGGTGATTTACAGATGATTTTTCATTGCTCACTCCTTAACAGATTGTTATACCAGTTCTGCCTAAATGTCCACTCCTTGGCGGATAGCAACCAGAACAAAAAAAAGCCCACGATTTCTCGCAGGCTCTTTTTCTAATATATGGCGCGCCCGGCAGGATTTGAACCTGCGACCCTCGGCTTCGGAGGCCGGTTTCAGTCGCATACGCTTCTTCCTTTCTCATCACCAAAAAATCATTAAGCTATTGTTTTTAAAATAATTTAAAACAAAAACCGACGCTTTATAACTCTTCTCTATCACACCAATTAACCCCATTCTGTGTCTTTTGTTGTCACAATTGGCACGCACCGTGACTTTTTTGCGTCCTGCTTTTTACCAGATTTGACCTTTGGCGGCAGTGCCTTACTTGTGGTTTTTCATACACCATGATGATCACCTTGGCAAAAGCACCTCCGCTCCCCCGCTTGGCAGCATGATCAACTGACCAATAAGGCGATAAGACGCCCTTTATTGAGCGCCTTACTGTTAACGACAACCACTCGAGTATGTCGGGAACTGCCTGGATCTCGTTGGATTTTTCATCGACCAGAAGCCGTCCCAATACCAGGCGTTGCTCGACTGCTCAGACATTGACAAGATGTAGCGGTGATTGTCCATCGACATGGTCATAAGCGCGTCTAAGGGACTTACCATCCACGGCGACGACGCCTTCCAGCTGCGCTGCAAAATCTGACATGAACATCAAAAACTGCTCATGAAAGGCCTTTGGATCCAGATGCCGAAAGACGCGGCTGAACGTATCGTGACTTGGCGTTCCATGCGCTCAGGAAATTAGCGAGCCTTCACTACAAACATGCCGTTGATGATGACATCCATCAAACGTCTCCTGCCTGCCTCGGCATCAGCGCCCCTCTTGTTTGGCTTGCCATCACAACAGCCTAACTGCATATGAGGAGATTAACGCGCTTCGCTTGTTAGCCGGTCGGCCTCCTAAGTTCAAACCTCACGAACAGACTCCTCAACACGCCATGAGTGATGATGGGGGGAGTATTATGAAAGATGAGCACGGGTGCCCCCACCCCGCAAAGCGGAGTCGTCCTCGGCCGACCCGCATCTACCCACGACATGTCGACTTTACGACAGAGACCGCAGGTTTAGAGGGCGAAACGGGCCGCTAATGGGAAGCATGTCGGCCTTTCTCTGGCAGTAGTTTTATCAGTCAAATAACTGTGCTCGGATGCACTCCCCATGACCGGAACCCTATCCCAAATCAAGCGTTCTGCTTCCGATTTTTTGTTCGGGCGGAACCGCTGTAACCGCCTTGCAATGCACCAGCAGTCTGTCGGACTTGCGGCTAAATGGATGAGCTGAGGCGCGGACCCTTCACCAACACCAACTCTCTATGTGGGTGCTGATATGTGGCTCTTAACCTGCCCTCAGCGTCTGCAAGGCGGCTCTGACGCCTTGCCTGTTGGCCGGCTCGGCGCGGCGAGCCCTTAGCCCGCCGTCAACCGGTGCATCCGCTTGATATTCCACGCCATGGTGGCCAATCGCCAATCTCCACTGACCTTATCCAGCCTTCGTCGCGAGACCTGCCGGAACCCCATCACGTGCTTGATGATCCTGAAGACAGGTTCCACGGTATGCTTGCGCAACGCGTAGAGCGCTCGGCCCGCCTGCGTATTCAAGCGGTAGGCCATTTGCTCGACAGGATTGTCGCTCGATGGTGCTGGAGGATCCGCCGCAAAGCGCTCGAACACCGGGAGATGGTGGACATCGCGCCTGAGGTTCGATGCCTTCTTCTTGGCAGGCCTGGACATTAGCGTCACTGAAATAGCCGGTATCAGCCAGCAGGTGCTCAGGCTTTTCCAGCGGTGCAGGGAAGGTCGCCAGGGCTTTCAGTAGTAGCATCACCTGCTGTTTGTCGTTGGTCGCCTAAGTGACGTGGACATGGGTCACCAACATGCTGTCGGTATCGACGGCGGCCTGGGCGTTGTAGCACTGATCAAAGCTCTTGCCAGTGACTGGCATGATGCGTGACTGCGGATCGGTGAGATTGACCTGGTCCTTGTCTCGCGGTCCGCTGCGCGTCACGTCGTGCCACCTTTTCCTGGTAGGCCGCTTGCTCGTTAACGTCACGCTCCTCGGCCATTGCCTCGATCCTGGCCTTCGCCTCGGCGATCGCCGCCAGGCGTGTTTCGCGGCGGGCAATCTCGGCAGGAACATCCATGCCATCGGCGGCGTCTTGCTTGTCTGCCGATTCGGCCAGCTGGATCAGCGCCTTCACCTCGGTTTTGAACTGGGCTTCCAGCTTCTTGGCATGGCTGTACAACAGCGCCTTGTGTTTGCTGGCGTTGGCCTTGAGCTTGGTGCCATCCAGGGCGATGGTGCCGAGCTTGAGCAGTTTCATTTCGCGAGCCAGCAGCAGTACCTGAACGAACAACTGCTCTAACTCCGGGAGAAAACGGCGGCGGAAGGTGGCACAGGGTGTCGTGGTCGGGATGGGTGTTGGCCGCCAGGTAGAAAAACGCCACCGAGTCATAAGTGGCCCGTTCAATCTTGCGACTGGAGACAACGCAGGTGGTGTAGCCGTAGCCCAGCAGTCTCAGCAATACCGCTGGGTGGTGGGCCTGGAGCCTCGCCCGGCGTAACGCTGGATCAAAGATCCAGTTGCTCGATCACATCGACCACGAAACGCGCCAGGTGACCCTCTGGCAACTACTCCTCTACCGAGGGCGGCAGCAGGTAATCGGTCTGGCAGTCAACGGGGATGAAGCGGTTCATGGTGATCTTCTCAGCTTGGCAATGGCGGCAGTCAGTATCTCAAGGGACGACAGAAAGTCCGACTGATTGCTAGGCCAGGATAACCGCCTGACGCATAGGGGGTACCTAAGGCAATTGTTACGATAACGTTTGTGCCGATAGCTTATTCCATAGCCTGAAGGTCGAGGCGAGCCATTGCAAGCGTTTCGAGGCCCGGGACGCCATAACATACGCTGGCAAGTGTTCAAATACATTTAGACAGTCTACAACCGGCAGCGCTGGCACAGTGCGATTGGGATGATCAGCCCTGAGGCCTTCGAGGCTTGAATGATCTCTTAGATCGGTGTCCACGATTGCTGAGTAAGATCAGTGCTCAAGGCTCTGCCGATCAAGGGCAGGGAGATGAGGGCTCGAACTATCGAGGTGCAAACGATGACAGGGTGAACTCTGCTCAAGGAATTTGCTGCATTTTGAATGAAGCTGAAATGAGCCCACAGACCTAACTTTAGCTTAAAACGCTTTACCACGAGCACTGACAGGCCAAAGTGCATCAACCTTGCCGTTGCGGACGCCCACGTACCAGTCGTGAATGTTGCAGGTTGGGTCGCAGTGACCGGGCACTAGGCGCAGACGTTCGTTGATCTGCAAGAGGTTATCGGGATCCTCAATCTCGCCGTGTTCATCCGAACATTTCACGTATTGCACATCATCCCGGCCGAATATTACCGGCAGGCCGCTATCCACTGACTGTACTTTCAACCCTGCATCACAGACCGCTCTGCCGTGTTTGGTGTGGCTCATGATAGCTGTGAGGATAAACAGCGCGTTTTCCCACTCTCCTTGATCGATGCGCTTGCCCTCTTTATCTAGGTTTCGGCCATAATCCGCATCCATGAAGGCGTAAGAGCCACATTGTAGCTCGTTATATACGCCGGAGTTACTTTCGAAACAGTAGGAACCGGTGCCTCCGCCAGTGACCAGACTGGGGGTGAGGCCCGCCTCGGACAGCGCATCCACAACCTCCTTGGTTTTGGCAACCGCGATAGCCAATTTCTCTTTGCGCTCTGTGTAAGTTCTGAGATGTTGCATGTCACCCTGGTATGCTTGAATGCCGGAAAAAATAAGGTTATCGGCAGCATCAATAGCCTGGGCGATCTTGACCGCATGAACGGGGCTAACCACGCCACAGCGGCCGGCGCCGCAATCGATTTCCACGAGGCATTCAAGTTCGGTGCCCTGAGCTCGGGCCGCCGCTGATAGTTCGGCTACGTTGTTGATGTCATCGATGCAGACACTGGTGCGAGCGCCCAGTTTAGGAATAGCAGCCAGACGTTGCAGCTTGAGTGGATCGCGAACTTGGTTAGATATTAGGATATCTTTGATGCCGCCCCGGGCAAACACCTCAGCCTCTGAAACTTTTTGACAGCAGACGCCATCGGCACCGCCGAGCTCTTCTTGCAGTTTAGCCACATCCACGGACTTGTGCATTTTTCCGTGAACACGGTGGCGCATGCCATGTGCTTTGACGTACGCGCCCATCTTGACGATGTTGCGCTCCAGGGCATCCAGATCAAGGAGCAGACAGGGCGTTTGTATCTGGTTTTCATCCATTCCGATTTGGGCCGGCAGATCAAAACCGACCTCCATTGCCTGCAGATCAGGATCCTTCATCATGCTGCTTTTCTCCTGGGTTTTCCCGATTTGTGATTAAGTAGCCCGCTGCAATTTGCCGTCTTTCAGAACCATTAAACGGTGTTCTATTAAGTAGTACCCGCAAAACAAAGAAAAGGCAACAGCCTGCTTCGATCATCCAGGAGAGCAGCTGTATGCGAGATAAGATGGCAGATCTGCGGGGCAGAACAGCCACCGTGGGTCTCGGCAAAAAAAGATAGTAACTGCGACTATTGAGCAGATCGATCGGAAAGGGCTGGCGGTTCTCTCAACACATGAGCAGCTCAGAACGCTGGGAGTCTCTCCAGCATTGATTTATTGGCATGTGGGCTGACGGTAAGAAGATCTTTTCGCGAAAGTGAACTGTTCTCTCGGCAGGTGGTGAGCTTGTCGATGAAACTCACATGACCCCCGAATTGTCGCTAGATGCCTTGCTGGCGTCGTTTTGGCGGCGAAATCAGCAAGGGGTAGAGCTTTCTGAAAGCCAATAATTTATTTGGCAGGGTGTGCCGTCGAACTGCCACGACAACGCTGTTGCCGAAAGTTTCTTCCAACTCCTTAAGCGGGAGCGGATCATCTATTCGCCCCGGAAAGCTGCTAGAAGCTATGTGTTCGATAAAATTGAGATGCTCTACAATCCAAGGCGCCGTCACAGTACGAGTGATGTCCTTTCACCTGTTGAGTATGAGCAAAGCCATTTCCAGAGCTTGACGAGCTTCTAGAATACCGGGGCGATTCAATTCAGGCTTCAGTAGAACTGTTCGATCAGCCGCCTAGATCAACCCCGCGTTCCCGCTAAGTACTAAGTCGCGCTGCTTGGCGGCCCTGATGCATCTGGCGCTAGCTCGGCCTGAAACTGACGACATTCCTCGGTTAGCCAGTTCAACAGGGTTTTCACACGCGCGTCCTGTTCGTGGGCGGTTAGGAATACATAACGCGCCGAAGAGAGCAAACGGAGCGGATGTGCAGTCACAAGCGTGCCCGCCTGCAGGTCCTCAGCCATTAGTGCGAGTCTGCCCATGGCTATGCCCTGATGGTTGCGCGCCGCGGCCAGCGCCAGCATGGAAAGGTTGAACTCCTGCTGGCCAGCTGCCGCCGGACAGACCGCATCCCCCCAGACCTCGTTCAACCACATCTGCCATTCCACACATGGCTGGGCTTCGTCCCAGGCATTGGCATCGTGCAGCAGCGTGTGGCTCGCAAGCTGCGACGGCGCGTTTAAGCCGTCGTGACTGGCCAGGTAGCGTGGGCTGGCGACCGGCGCCAGCATTTCAGGCATGAGATCCACGACCTGCAGGTCGTGGTAGTCGACCGGGTCGTAGCGGATGGCACAGTGCGTGCCGCTGGTCTGTAGGCCCTGTCGGTCTACACTCTGGAACTCGGCGACCAGTTTGATTTCCAGCTCGGGATGGGAGCGATGAAGGCGGGGAAGGCGCGGCATTAGCCAGAGCATGGCGAAAGAGGGAGAACACGTCACCAGCAGCGGACCGGAGGAGGCATTGCGCAGTTCTGACACGCCCTGATCCAAACGCAATAGCGGCTCAGCGACGATCGCCTGCAGATGCAGACCGGATGGTGTTAGTGCGAGGCCGCGCGCCTTACGCACGAACAAAGCCTGTCCTAGGTTCTGTTCGAGCTGGCGGATCTGCTGGCTGACAGCGCTGGGCGTCAGGTGTAGCTCGGCAGCTGCGCGTGTGAAGTTGCAGTGCCGAGCGGCCACGTCAAAGCAGCGCAGGGCACCAAGCAAGGGTGCCGAGAGTGTCATAAGCATTAAGTCTGGCTAATAGGTGTGTAAGAAAAAGTCACTTGTTCATTTTGAGGTTATCAACAAGGATTGTTTACAGCAACGATTTGTTTTAAAGACTACCTGAAGGGTCATCATGAACCGTATCAATGGCATACACGCCAAGCTCCTTCATGACTTGCAAGACCGTACGCCTACCTTGTGGTGCAATCCAGACTACATGCTGCAGCCTTCTCCAGTTTTGCCAGGTGAGGCAGGTTCTCCCATACAGGCGCATGAACGCCTATTGCGCCATGCAGATGTGTTAAGTCGCCTTTTCGCCGAACTTTCCGGCACGCATGGCCAATTAGGTTCACCATTGATGCCAGTACCGCGTTTGCGCGAGACCTTGCTGCCGGGAAGCGATGATGCAGGCACCTGGTTTGTCAAAGCAGACCATGATTTGCCAGTGGCTGGCTCGGTCAAGGCGCGTGGTGGTTTTCACGAAGTGTTATGCCTGGCCGAACGCCTGCTTCAAGAGATTAGCGGTCCGGACGGGAACTTGCCGGACCTGGACAGCGATGAGGCCCGCGAACTATTCGCCCATTATACGGTAGCGGTGGGCAGCACCGGTAACCTGGGGCTAGCGATAGGACAGATTTCACGTGCGCTGGGTTTTCACTCGGTCGTGCATATGTCATCAGATGCCAAACAATGGAAGAAGAGTCGCCTGCGCGCGCTCGGCATCGAGGTCATCGAACATACGGGCGATTATGCGTTGGCCGTGCAGGCTGGGCGCGCGCAGGCCGAACAGGATCCCCATGGTTATTTCGTTGACGACGAACATTCGGAGGCGCTTTTCATGGGCTATGCGGCTAGTGCTCAAGAGCTGGCCGTTCAACTGGCCCAGGCTGGCAGGCCGGTCGATGTGGATCACCCTCTGTTCGTCTACCTTCCCTGCGGAGTTGGCGGCGCCCCAGGAGGCATCACCTACGGCTTGAAGCAATGCTTTGGTAAGCATGTTCACTGCTTCTTCGCCGAGCCCGTGGCTTCGCCTTGCATGCTGGTGCAATTGGCTAGCGGTAGCGATGCGTCACTATCGGTCTACGATATCGGGCTAGACAATCGCACTGAAGCGGACGGGCTAGCGGTCGGCTTAGCGTCTCCGTTTGTGGCACCATTGATGCGTAGCATGTTGGCTGGCGCCTTTACCGTGGCGGATGAGTGCCTGTTTGTCGATACCGTCCACTTTTACGAAACACAGGGCGCCTTGATCGAACCTTCTGCTGCCGCTGGCTTCGGTGGGCCAAACTGGCTGCTCAATAGCGAGACGGGGAGAGCTTTTCTGGCACGGCACGATCTGAGCCAGGCCCTATCACAAGCCACGCACGTCATGTGGAGCACCGGTGGCTCGCTCGTGCCGTTAGAAGAACACCAGCGCTTCCAAAAGCATGGTAAGGAGCTGCTGCAGAGCTAGTAGTGTGCTGAGTAGCTGATTGACAAAGTTGAGCGAAGTGCAGTTAAGTGAGCTAATAAAAGTAATGATATAGGAGATAAAGACCTATGAATGGAACAAGCACGATTGATGTTATACGGAATCCTGGGGGTTCGACATAAATATTTCTTTATGGACGGCCATTTGCTACAGCCAAGCTCTTTTAGATTTAAAGATGTGCAGGCTAAATTAAGATAAAACTCCAAATATGTAAAAGGATTAATCACTTCAGCATACAAAGCCATTCAACTAAAATGAGGTTAAAATGAATAGTAAAGCTTCCAAAAGAATCATTTATCTTTCTTCGCTTATGTTTGCTAGTTTTACCATCTCGCCTACTTACGCAGTAGCTGCGGAGTATGAGTGGACATTTAGTAATCCTTGGGTGAGGCCGGTTGCAGATAAAGTATATGAGGACTTTATTGAGAGGGTAAGTGAATATAGTAATGGTAGAATTGAGATAGAGCTTTATAAGAATGGATTACTTGGGGGGCATGAAGAAACATTTCATGGTGTCCGAGATGGGTCTATTACCATAGGTACATTTTCCCCATATGCAAGTATAGTCCCAGGCGGAGTTCTTAATTGGATGCCGTGGTCAGTAACCAGCTGGAGTGCAGCGGAAAAAGCATATGCTGAAGATGGTCCACTATATAATGTATTGGAAACTGCTTACAATGAAGTCGGCATGCATACTTTGATGCATGTGTCTCAGGGGCCCTATGGGATAGGGAATATAGAGCGCCCAATTCGTACGACAGAAGATTTTGAAAACCTTAAAATAAGAGTGTCTGGATCAATTGGACTCGTGCGTGCACTGCAGGGTATGGGGGAGGATACGGGCATGACCCTCCAGACACTACCTTGGTCTGAAGTCTATAATGCACTGTCTCGCGGAGTAGTTGATGGTGTATGGACTATGTGGCCGTCGCTCATCGATGAACGACATGCCGAAGTTTTAGAACACTACTCTGATATCAATTTTGCTTGGGATAATCAGAATGTGGCAATAAATATTGATGCCTGGAATGAGCTTCCCGACGATCTTAAAGAAGCAGTAACCCGGGCGGCAGCTGAGTCTCAAGGATATTCACATGAACTCCATCAAAGCGCTGAGGATGATTTTAAAGAGCAAGTTGAAAGCATGGAGGGCATCACTGTTACATATCTGACTGACGATGAGCGTGCAGCATTGCACGAAGCATCAGATGTTGATTCGATTTGGGAGGAGATTGCTGAGCCATGGCTTGAGAAAGCATACCCAGGGCAAAATATGAGTGAGGAACTGAGAGCAGAGCTAGAAGAGATTAACGAAATTTAAATTTAAATTGTAGCATCCCGGGGGCCTCTGGTTCTGAGGCCCCAGTCAAGCATTAAAAAGGATAAGCCATGAGGATCTACCTTTTAATAATAAAAGGGATAGCTTTATTTGAGAACTTGTTGTGCTATTTGGCCCTTATTTTTTGCTCGCTTCTAGTAGTTGCTCAAGTGGCGAATAGATATCTTTTTAACTTCGATATAATTTGGCTTGGTGATCTTTCTTTATATATTTTTATCCCTTTTTTAATATATTCTATCGCAGTTTCGACGAGGGAGAGGCAGCATACTTCTGTGGATGTTGTTTTAGAGATGTTTGCCAAGAATAAGCCTAAAGTCATCGAAGTTTGGAATATATTGGCCAACCTTATTGTTTTGATGGTTTTGGTTTACTTAATACCTATGGCATATAAGGTTTTTTTAAGCGCTGGCAGATATCCTGAGTATGGAACGCTAGTTCAGTGGTTTAATACGAGTTGGATTCGTCAAGCCCTTTTGGTTTCATTGTTGCTGAGTGCATTCCATACTCTTCATCACATAGTTATGGATATTGCTCTTTTAGTGAAAGGCTCTAGGCCTGAGGTGTCAAAATGACTCTAGGTGTTGCTGTCTTAGTAGCCATATTTCTAGTTGGTATGTTGCTGGCAATTCCCTTGGGTTGGGTTTTTATTGCGAGCACTGGTATTGGGACTTTGGTGGATGGGGTCCCGGATAACTTCATAATCAACTCTTTTTATTCGGCTCTCAATAGTCACGTTTTGATGGCGATTGGTTTTTTTATTTTTGCTGGAGCGCTAATCTCCGCTGGGGGGCTGGCCGATAGAATTGTTAACTTCTCACATGTGCTAGTTGGGAAGTTGCGTGGCGGCATGACACTGGTTTCCATCATATCTACTGTATTTATGAGTGCTTTAACAGGGTCTTCTGTACCGTGCGTGTCCGCTTTGGTTCCAATTTTGGTGCCGAGACTACATCAGCTTGGGTATCGAAAGGAGTATACTACTGCTGTGCTATGTAGCTCTAGCTTTTTAGGGTACCTTATCCCCCCGAGCGTCCCCGCAATGATTTATGCGTTAATTGCTCAGCAGTCTGTTGCTGCAGTGTTTTTGTCGACAGTAATTCCAGGCGCTATTTTGGTTGTTGGCTATATAGTTCTTAACTTTATTATTGCGCCAAAGTACATAGATGAGAATATAAGTAAACGGCAGGACGTTTCCTTTTCTACTGTGAAAACTAGCAATATGAAAGTGACATGGCAGGCCCTTCCTGCATTAGGGTGCCCTGCTTTAATCCTGATCGGTATTTACGGAGGGGTGTTTACCCCCAATGAGGCTGGGGCAATTGCAGTGGTTTATAGCTTCTTGGTCGGGGCGTTTATTTACAAGAGCTTGACAGTTGATAAGTTTAAATCAGCACTTCTCAACACAGTTGTGTCAATCGGGTTTATCGCTCTACTGATAGCGGCAGGGACTATTATTAGCCGGTATTTGGCACGTACAGGGGCGGCCCAAGGAATCGCTGACGGTATGTTAGGATTTTTTGAATCCCCAGAGCTTATCATGCTGGCTTTGAATATCTTAATCCTAGTCTTGGGGATGTTTATTGAGGCCATTCCTATTCTTATCCTAACCGTTCCTTTAGTCTTGCCACTTATGCTTGAGATGGATGTAAACCTTATTCACCTAGGTGCGATAATAATTGTAAATGTTGGTTTGGGTGTTATTACTCCTCCTTTTGCAATGTCTATTTTTGTTGGAACAAGGCTGTCAGGTACAAGCTACCAGAAAGTGGCACCGATTATGATGAAGTATCTTTTTTATGTTGGTATCCCGGTGCTTATGCTGACTACTTACTTTCCAGCGTTGTCTACGTGGCTACCAGCACTGGTGCTTGGTGACAGGGTTGTAGGGTTATAAAGATAAACGCGGCGCTAGTTGTACCGCATTATAGCTTCTAGCCCTGTTGCTTATGTAGTTTTATATGAGTGTTGAGAGGAATAATTGAAGCTCTATTATGCTTTGAGAATGCTAAGAGTTTTCCTAGCGTGATGCGTTAATAATTTATCAGCTATAAACTTTATGTGGAGGTGCCTGATGACTAAATCTAATTCAAGCCGGCTGCGTATTGCAATTGGTGGTTTTTTGCATGAAACGAATACATTTGCTCCTAATAAAGCTAACTATGAAGCATTCGAGCATGGTGGTGGGTGGCCTCACCTATCACAAGGTGAGGATGTAATAGAAGCTACTAGAAATGTCAATCAGCCGATTTGTGGCTTCATTGAGGAGGCTGAAGAGGAGGGTTGGTTGTTAGTGCCAACTTTATGGTGCTACGCCACTCCTTCGGCTCATGTTACTAAAGATGCATTTGAGTCAATATCTTATCGTATAGTCGAAGGGATCCGCCAAGCTGGCCCCTTGGATGGTGTATTCCTTGATTTGCATGGTGCAATGGTAGCTGAGCATCTCGATGATGGAGAAGGGGAAATAATAGAGCGTGTAAGAGATGTCATCGGAAGTGAAGTTCCGTTAGTAGTTAGTTTAGACCTTCATGCAAATGTAACACGCCGGATGTTTGATTTGGCGGATGCGCTAATATCATATAGAACCTACCCGCATGTTGATATGGCTGAGACAGGAAAGCGCTGTGCTGACCATCTTAAGCACTTGATGTCAGAGGGCTTTTTACACAAGGCCTTTAGACAGATTCCATTTCTGATACCGGTCCCTTGGCAATGTACAGATATAGAACCTGCACGTTCATTATATGACCACTTGCGTAGCAAAGAGACCAATGGAATTATATCTCTGTCGTTAAATTTTGGCTTTCCCGCGGCTGATATTTATGATTGTGGCCCCTCTGTTACAGTATATGCTAAGAAAGAAAGTGACGCCGAAAAAGTAGCAGATGAGATTTATGAAAGAATGATGGTGTCAGAAAGTGATTTTAATGGAAAATCATACGGGCCAAAAGAGGGAGTTTTTGAGGCAGTTCGCATATCCAGTGAGTCAGGAGGTCTTGTTGTGATTGCCGACACACAAGATAATCCCGGAGCTGGTGGTAGTTCTGATACAACAGGTATGCTTCGAGCCTTGATAGAAGCTAACCCAGAAAGGTCGGCTATAGGATTGCTGTGTGATCCGGAAGCAGCAAAGATGGCACACAAATCCGGTATTGGTACTAAAGTCCACCTGTCAATTGGCGGGAAATCCAATATTGATGGTGACTCACCATTTGTAGGCGAGTTCACCGTCTTATGCCTGTCAGAAGGCAATTTGATTGCAGCTGGCCCCTATTATGGAGGAGCCAGAATGCAGCTTGGCCTTTCGGCATGTTTGGGTATTGGTAACGTGCAACTTTTAGTTTGTACTCACAATGTGCAAATGGCCGACCAGGAAATGTATCGATTTCTCGGCATAGAGCCTAGCGAGCAAGCCGTGCTAGTGAACAAAAGCTCGGTGCACTTTAGGGCCGATTTTTCATCTATCGCAGACGATATATTAGTATGTACCGCTCCAGGGGCAAACCCTCTGAACCCAGCCGACCTGCCTTTTAAAAACTTACGAAAAAGTGTGAGGCTTTCACCTAACGGGCCGGTTTTTTAATGATGGATTCAAGTAAGCAATCAGCGTAGTCATTTATCATTGACATTTTTTATGTGGGTTGGTTTCTAAGATTTAGCCCCTTAAAACTTGTCCATTCATTGCCATGGCGAGACGCTAATATATTACATTTAAGTATGGTGATCATATGTCAAGAGTATTAACTTTGGGGGCTGCACAGCTTGGTCCTATATCACGAAACGACTCACGTCAGGATGTTGTCGATCGCTTGATAGATTTGTTGCATCAAGCGGATAAGGCTGGAGTGGAGTTGCTGACTTACCCGGAGCTAGCACTTACTACCTTTTTTCCAAGGTGGTATATTGAAGATGAAGAAGAGCTGGATTCTTGGTATGAAACAACAATGCCGAGTCTACATACACAGCCACTTTTTGACGAGGCCAAAAGGCTTGGCATAGGTTTCTACCTAGGCTATGCGGAACTCGTCTATGATCAAGGAAAGAAACATCGCTATAACACGTCTATACTGGTGGATAAAAAAGGTGAGATTGTTGGAAAGTATAGAAAAATACACTTGCCTGGGCATGATGTGCCACAGCCTGGACGGAAAACTCAGCACTTAGAGAAGCGATATTTTGAATGTGGTAATTATGGTTTTCCAGTTTGGGATAGTTTTGGGGGTATTGTGGGGATGTGTCTTTGCAATGATCGCCGCTGGCCTGAGACTTACAGAGTTATGTCTCTTCAGGGTGCTGAAGTTGTACTGATTGGCTACAATACACCTACAGATCATAGTGGTTATGAAGATATAGATGCGCTAACAAGCTTCCACAACCATTTGTCAATGCAGGCAGGCGCTTATCAGAATAGCGTCTGGGTTGTAGGTACGGCGCGTTGTGGGCAAGAAGAAGGCTCTGATATGATCGGTCAAAGCGCAATTATTGCACCATCAGGGGAAATTGTTGCATCTGCGTATACACGGGAAGACGAGTTAATTACCGCGCGTTGTGATCTGGATATGGCAAAGCGTTATCGAGAGACATACTTTAATTTTGAACGTCATCGTGAGCCAAAGTATTATAAACTGATTGCCGATCGAAAAGGTGTTGGGAAACCTGTGGGAATACACTATTACGAGAGTTGACCTCAGCAGAGCTTACGCAAGCGGCCAATAGTGCTCTTCCGTGCTTGCAGAAGGCGTTGATGGAGATGTATTTACAGCTTCATCATGTTGTGGCTGTTATTACAGGCAAAACAGGTATGCGGATCCTGAGCACTATTGTACAAGGAGAGCGTGACTCTGCTGTACCGGCCTCCTTTCGCGATCCGCGCTGTAAAGTGATTGAGGAAACAATTCGTCAAAGCTTGGAGGGCCACTACCGTGAGGAATATTTACTAGCGTTGCGTCAGTCTCTCTCCTTGTACGACACCTACCATGAGCATGTCGCCGAGTACGATCAGTTTATTGAAGCGGCTTTCATTTTCAACGCCAGTGCCTGAAAGCTGGCTGCCTGCCGCTCGACATCGGGATGCCAACCCTAATACACCAGCATTCGATGTACGCAATGGCCTGTATCAAGTTCTGGGCATTGACCTAACTCAGTTCTTTGGCCTTGGTCCCTACTTGGTACTCAAACTCATTAGCGAGTGTGGCGCTGATATGGTCGCTGGCCCACGGTCAAGCACTTTACCTCCTGGCTAGCGTTGTCACCGGGAAGCAAGATTTCCGGTGGCAAAGTGCTATCGTCGCGAACTCGGCGAACCAAGAATCGAGCGGCTGCCTTGCTGCGCCTGGCGGCAACCACGATTGGGCGCTCCCAAACGGCCCTTGGCGCTTTTACCGCCGTTTGGCGAGTCGCCTAGGTAAGGCTAAGGCGGTCACTGCGACAGCAAGGAAAATTGCAGTTTTATTCTATAACGTCCTGCGGTATGGCTGGGTTTATCAAGACCCCGGTGCTGACTATTATAAGGAACGCTACCATCAACGTATTCTTCGCAACTTACAACGTCGTGCGCAATCATTAGGCTTTGAATTGGCCTCAATAGCAGATCCCAGACAACGGTTTTTTAGGAAGGCTACCGCTCTCTTGATGTCGGACTCCCTGAACACTTCTCGCTGATTGAGAAACTCAAGACGAGCTACCCAGTAAAAAAGTTGTGCGACGTATTTGGCGTGCACCGCAGCAGCTTTAAATACTGGGTACAACGTTCAAAAAGCCTGCCTGTGTCACGAAGGCCGAGGAAGTCGCTAAGGTCAAAGAACTCTTTAGCAAAAGCGAAGGCTCTGCAGGTGCGCGGAGTATCGCAGAGATGGCGACAAAGCAGGAGGTGCCGTTAAGCCGCTATCGCGCTGGCCGTCTGATGGAAAAGCTTGGCCTTATTAGTTGCCAAATACCCGGTCACACCTACAAAAAAACCTACAAAAAAACAGTTGATGACATGTTGAGATACCGAGCTATTTAGAGCGTCAGTTTAACGTTAAAGCGCCAACCTCGTTTGGTGTGGTGATGCTACGTATATCTGGACCGGCAATCGCTGGGCTTATCTAGCGGTTGTCATTGATTTATTTGCACGTAAGCCAGTTGGCTGGGCGATGTCGTTGTCGCCGTATAGCGAACTCACCAGCAACGCATTAAAAATGGCTTATGAGGGTCGTGGGCGACCCAAAAGAGTTATGTTCCACAGCTACCAGGGTAGCCATTATACGAGCCGGAAGTTCCGTCAGACGCTCTGGAAATGCCAGATAAAACAAAGCCTAAGCCGACGTGCTAACTGCTGGGATACCACTAACCATCATTCCGCTCTATTTGATATTCACATTAGTGACGGAGTGACCTCACCGATAATGCGTAGAAATCACCCGCATAAATCTCTAAGCTCGAAATCAGATTAAATAAACTTAAACAAAACTCGTAGTATTCACAAGGCACAACATCCCACTACTAGGCTAACTGCTCTGTAGTGGGATTGGTGATCAACTTTAAAGAATATCATTGGTCGAGGCGATTGCGCTCCAGGGCGTTACGATAGACCGCCAGCAAGCGATAGAAACCGTGTACAAACTTGCCATAGGGCATAGTGAGGAAGAGTGCCATCACCACGCCTAAATGCACCACCAGCATAACCCCCATGGCTGATGTCTCACGCAGAAGCATTAAGGACAGGCCTGTTAAGCCGGTCAGCCACAGCAGCGCGATGAAAGCCACATCCATTCCCATCTGTCGCACGTCGGCAGTAGTCTCATCACGCACCAATTTCAGGTACAAAAGACCCGCCGGCCCTATCAATAGGCCGATGCCGCCTAAAGTTCCAAATAGCTTGGGCAAACTGATGAAATCATAGGGCGCCTGCCAGCCAAATACGTAGTGGTAAATGGTGCCGGTCACCGTCGCCGCGAAACTAAGCATAAAACCATAGAAGGTAAAATGGTGAAAGCGTCTCCGCCAGTGAGAGTGATAAGCGTCTGGATAGGTACAACCTACCTCACCCTGACCGTGTAAGTGCTGAAGCGAAAAGGTTTCCTTGAGCGCTTGCTGCCAGCTTTTAGCATCGCTCAGCCCAGATACACCCTCGCCGCTCTCCCGCCAGAAGCGCACCATCCCCATTATCAACGCTAACAGAACAAACAGCGACACCGATCCGAAGGTCACCACCAGCGTGTTATGTGGCAATAGCTCGTAGAAGTCGCCACCATGCTGTGTGGTGACCAAAGCCGACAGATCACCATTGAGTGCAATAGCAATCAACAGGATCAACGTCAAACCCACTGCCAACGCCAAGGCGGTAAGCAGGCCGTTGCGATCGAACAGACGTGCCAGTGGTTGCGGCCAAGCATACTGCCGATAAGACTCTACACGAAGCTTGGCCATCGACTGCGGTACGTTAACGGCAAACTCATGGGGCGGAGCATACTGGCAAGCGTAGTAACATTCACCGCAGTTGTGGCAGAGATTGGCCAGGTACTTAAGATCTTCAGGAGTGAATGTACGACGACGCTCCATGGCCGGAAATACCGGGCAGAATCCCTCACAATAACGACAGGCATTGCATATCGTCATGTTGTTGCGGGTTTCTTCGATTATTGCATCAATCTTTTGCATAATTGCCTGCCTCTGTGCCTGCGATGCGACCAAATACGGTGCCGATAGTCATACCAAAGCCAGCGACATAGCCTTGGCCTAGAATATTACCGGCCATGATCTCACCGGCTAGGAAAACATTGTCAGCCAGCTCTCCGTTAGACATATACATACGCGCCTTTTCATCGACTTTGGCGCCTAAATAGGTGAAGGTAATACCGGTACGAAGTGGGTAGCCGTAAAACGGTGGCTCGTCGATACGCTGTGCCCAATGGGTCTTCTCGGGCGTAACACCCTGTGTATGGCAGTCGTCAAGCACACTGTGATCGAAGTTGCCAGGCTGCACGCCAGCATTGAAGTCATCGACAGTCTTGAGCACGGCTTCAACCGGCAGATCAAGCTTAAGTGCTAACTCTTCAAGGGTATCGGCTTGCTCGGGTGGAAAAACTGAAGGCATAAAGCGCCCCTGAGCCTTGGCGTCGGTAATCGAATAGCCCACCTGCCCCGGCTGCTGGGCAATCAGCCGACCCCAGATGGCATAGCGTTTGGGCCAGAAGTCCTCGCCCTCGTCATAAAAGCGCTGACCATCACGGTTGACCACAATACCCAGAGACACACAGTCGACACGGGTGACAATACCGCCATCGTACTTAGGGGCGCGTGCATCAATAGCTACCGCGTGTCCTTGCGTTGGATCCCCAATCACCATGGCGCTGTTATCAATCAGGCTGCGCAGCATCTTGCCCTGGTTGAAGCGAGTCCCACGGATCAGGAAGTTACGGGAGACCTCTCCCCATGCTTCTTCCAACCAAGCTTGGTTGGACTCGAAGCCGCCAGAGGCAATCACTACTGACTTGGCACTAACCTTGCGTGGCGAGCCATTGTAAGTCACCAGGGCATGGTCAAATCTATTGTCATCGAAGACCAACTGTTCGGCCTCAGCTTCGTAGAGGATTGTCACCCCAAGGCGCTCTGCAGCTTGGTAGTAGGTGTTGACCAGCGCTTTGCCGCCCCCCAGGAAAAAGGCGTTTGTTCGCCCTAAATGCAGAGTCCCTCCCAGGGATGGCTGAAAACGCACACCGTAACTCTTCATCCAATCAGCACAGGTTTCTGAGGCTCGAATCACATGCTTCGCCAAAGCCTCGTTGGTGATGCCGCCGGTAACACGCCAAACATCATCGAAGAATTCATCCTCAAGGTAGGCGTCACTGAGCACATCGGTAGGTTGGCGATGCATGCAACGTAAGTTGCGGGTATGGATACTATTGCCACCACGCCATTGACGCGGAGCACTCTCCAACAATAGAACGGTTGCGCCCTGCTCACGCGCCGATAGCGCGGCACACAACGCGGCATTACCTCCGCCGATCACTAATACATCATGACCAATTAAATCGGCCTCGCTAAGCCGCTCTCCAGTCGATGACAACATTGAGACTCCTCATAATTATTATTGGGAAACATGCCGACGGTAAAATCGTCACCAAACTCCAATAAATACAAATGTATCCAATAGTGTTCAAAATGACAAGAGCTGTTCTTTGGCATACCATAGCCAAATGCCACTATCGCAATTTAAGGCCCTAAGCTATGTCAGCATCCACAACACGCAAGAGTGCCTCTACGGCAGACAATCCTCGCGGTGAACCGCGCAGTGAGCAGGCATATCGATATATCATCGACGCTATAAAGGAAGGCAGCCTGCCGCCGGGTACACGGATTCGTGAAGTCGACCTATCAGAACGTGTAGGACTAAGTCGCACTCCTATCCGCGAGGCACTCAATCGACTACAGCTCGAAGGGCTGGTGGCTAATGACCCTATTCGCGGCACTATCATCACTGAACTTGACCACGGCATGATCAGCGAGCTGTATGCCATGCGCGAGATGTTGGAGGGCACTGCTGCTGGCTTTGCCGCACAGCACGCTTCGGAAGTAGAAATTGCTTTTTTACGAGAGATTAGCGAACGCGATGCGCAATTAAGTGAGACCCATGATCTAGTCAAGAATAACAAGCTATTTCATAGCACCCTGTACCGCTGCGCGCACAACCGCTACCTGCTTAAAATGCTGCACTCGCTGCAAGAATCAATGATGTTGCTCGGGCGTAGCACCTTAGCCAAACCAGGCCGTTCCGAAACAGCGCGGGGTGAACATCAGGCAATCATTAACGCGCTCGAAGCACGCGACCCAGAAGCCGCCGAAAAACTGGCGAGGACCCATATCCGCGAAGCCTACAAGATCCGTCTAGAGGCCTTTTTTGAGAGTTATGGCGACTAAATCAGGTACGAATCGCAAAAGGATCACGGGCTTCGTTAGACAAGTCGATCATTAGGTTTTTAATCTCAAGGTACTCATCTAAAGCGTGCAGTCCGCGCTCGCGGCCACTACCACTGGCCTTAACCCCGCCGAATGGTGCTTGCGCAGCATTTGTACGGTAGGTATTGACCCATACCCCGCCAACCTGAAGCTGTCTGGCAACGCGATGAGCCCTTGCCAAATTCTGTGTCCATAGCCCGGCAACCAACCCGTAAGCAGTGCCGTTAGCGATGGCGATGGCCTGCTCCTCTGTCTCGAAGGGAATAATCGCTAACACTGGCCCAAACACTTCTTCTTGAGCCAGTTCAGAGTCAGGCTCCACATCGGTGAATACTGTGGGTTCGACGAAATAACCGCGAGTATATAAGTCACCCTGCGGCTCCCCGCCACCCGCTACCAGTGTGGCGCCCTGGGTGCGGGCACGATCAATGAAGTCGAGCACTCGTCGATGCTGAGCCTTGGTCGCTACTGGGCCCATCTCGGTAGACTCATCGCGGGGGTCGCCAACGCGAATTGCTCGTGCGCGTTCACACACCTGCGCCACCACTTGATCGTAGATGTCGCGCTGCACCAAAAGTCGCGAGCCGGCGATGCAGGTCTGACCAGCGGCGGCAAAGATTCCCGCCACCGCTCCGGTCACCGCCTGTTTAAGGTCAGCGTCGGCGAACACAATGTTGGCCGATTTACCACCTAGTTCAAGGGTCACCGGTGTCAGATGCTCGGCGGCAACCCGAGAAATTGCCTTACCTGTAGCGGTACCGCCGGTGAAACTGATCAAGTCAACACCCGGGTGCCCTGTGAGTGCCGCACCGACGCTGCCGTCACCAGTCACCACATTAATCACACCGGGGGGGAAGCCGGCTCTTTCGCACAGTTCGGCGAAAGCCAGGGTAGTCACGCTGGCCACCTCCGAGGGCTTAATTACAACGGTGCAACCCGCTGCCAGCGCTGGCGCCAGCTTATTAGCCAGGATAGCCATGGGCGAATTCCAAGAAGTAATCAGGGCCGCTACACCTCGGGGCTCGCGGGTGGTGAAGTCTACGAGTTCGGGGCGATCCAGTGGAATGCTTTCGCCCTGAAGCTTGTCGGCCCAACCGGCAAAATAGCGATAATTACGCGCTGCAAAGCGCATCTGAATGCGAGTCTCGCGGATTACCTTGCCGTTGTCGGTGGTCTCAAGCTGAGCCATGCGCTCAGCATCAGACTCCAGTAGCTCGGCGAGTCGTTGCATCAATGTTGCCCTAGTCAAGCCATTAGTGTCTTTCCAGCTGCCATCGAAGGCCTCTCGTGCCGCTATTACTGCAGCGTCGACGTCCTCTGCGGTGGCTTGTGGAAGTTCAGCCCAAGCCTGTTGGTTAACCGGATTGATGGCAGGAAATGTGGCACCGCCCGTGGCATCGCGCCATGCGCCACCGATATAAAGTTGATAGCAAGTTGTCATGTGGTATTTCTCTTAGGTAGAGGCAATCAGCGGAATGGATCGAAGAAATAGCCCACCGGCCAATGCATATTGAATGCTTCTGCAAGACCAAACAGCGCAGCCATCAGCAGTGCTGTACCGACCAACGTCGCGAACCAGCGCATCTTGCCGACCAAGCGACAGAAGGCGACGGTAAATATCGCTGCAGAGGCAATCAGACCAATCAGATAAATCCCAAGGTAAAGCACCACTAGCCAAGCCAGATAAGGGGCAGTACGGCGTAATTTGGCGCCCCAAATTGGCTCAATGCCAGCTTTGCCAACATGCTCACCACTTACTTTAGTGTCATCGACAGAATGTGATGCACGAAAGCGTCGTATGGTGAGCACTCCCTCCACAATGAGCAGAAATATCACAGCAATCGATACCACCTGGGGCATCAGCCGCGCGTTGAACGGGTAGTCCGCGGCCATGAATAGGGCAATACCCATAACCACTACCAGCACCACGATAAGTAGTAGTTCTTCACGTAGTCGCTGTATCATCAACTTTCTCCCAAGCCCTTGCGTTTAGCGCGCACCCCAGCTACCACCACAGCCACCGCTAGTACTCCGATAACGATGACGATTGGATCGCTGAGCCAGGACCAGCCGTAGCGAGATGCCGAGATGGTCAGATACCGCTCGATGCTCGGCGCTAGCACGAAGCCAATCAGGATCGGGGCCCGAGGCCAGTCATAGGACTTGAGCAGCCAGCCAAACATGCCGATGACGATGAAGGCGACTAAGTCACCCCACTGATTGGTATTTTGATAGGCACCGACCAACATTATGATGAGCAGAAAAGGCGCGAATTTTGCGGCTGGAATGGTACTAAGGCGGGCGATAGGCCTCGATAGCAGAAAGCAAGCGAAGGCACCCACTACATTGGCCAACGCCAATGTCCAGACGATGGTTAGGGTAATCGACAAATCCGTAGTCAGCATCGAAGGTCCGGGTTGTATTCCGAGCAGGATTAAGCCTCCGAGCAGTACCGCAGTGGTACCACTACCAGGAATGCCAAACAGCATGGTTGGGATCAGCGCGCCACCCTCCTTGGCATTGTTGGAGCTCTCTGGGGCAATAACCCCGCGGACATCACCCTTGCCAAAGCCGCTCTTGTCTTTTGAGCTCTGCACTGCCTGACCGTAAGAGAGCCAATCGACTACCGAGCCACCAAGACCAGGGATCGCCCCAACAGCCACGCCCAGGGCCGCAGAGCGGAGTACTAGCCATCGGTTGCGGATGGTATCGCGCACTCCGTCTTTCCAGCCGCTGGAGATTTCTTTAACTTTGGAGACAGCACGGTTATCAGCTAAAAGATCAATGATCTCAGGCACCGCGAACAGACCCATAGCCAGTATCGACAGAGGTATCCCATCCATCAAATAAACGCTGTCACCGACGAAGCGGAAGGTTACCGACGATGGTGCTGAACCAAGCATAGCGATCATGATGCCAATAAGGGTGGCGAGGATACCGCGGAAGGGGTACTTGCCTGCTAGTAGGCCAACCACGCACAGGCCCAGCACAGTGAGCATAAAAAGATGGGGCGACTTGAAAGCTAGCACTACCGGACGAGCGATGGGCAAAATAGCGAACAACACCAACGCACCGATCAGGCCGCCGATCAGAGAGGCACTGAAGGCCGCACTAAGTGCACGGCCCGCTTTGCCCTGCTGCGCCATAGGATAACCATCAAGGATGGTCGCCTGAGAGCCCGCCGAGCCAGGCACCCCAATCAGGATACTCGGAAAGGTATCGGCGGTTGCAATCACAGCGGCCATACCGATAAGCATCGCTGTAGCAGCATGGGGATCCATACCATAGATGAACGGCAACAACAGCGACATGCCCACAACCCCCCCTAACCCGGGGAGAATACCCACGACCAACCCCACACTGATACCCAAAAGCATGAATACCAACCGGGATGGATCTAGGATCAACGACAGGGCATCAAACGAAGCGGCTAACACGGCTACGAGCTCCTATCCTGCTTTTGATAAAGGAAGGTACACTGCTGATAAATCAACAGCGTACCCGAACACTTCAAGTGAGAACCTGGTCGTTCTCTAAGCGTTATAAGTTATCTCACAAGTCAGCGTCGTAGCGTTCCTTAAAGGTCTCGCGTAGGTAGTTGAGAGCCTCCTCAGAAATATCAAGGGTTGCGCTCATAGCCGTATAAGCGTCATCACCGACCAGCCACTCGTAGGGACCATTGGCTTCTACAGAGTCAGCCATAAAGTCTTCATCTTCACGTGCCTGCTCGAATGCGTAGCGCAGATCATTAATTGAATCCTCTGGAGCGTCGGACTTGGCCCACAACATCTTGATACTGCCTGCAGAGAGCACCGCCCGATAAGCATCCCAGGCAACACCGGACGGCGCTTCGCCGTGACGTTCTTCGTAAACTTCTGCGACAGTTGGCATATCGGGGAAGGCAGGATCACGCACTAATTCACCATCAGTGTCGATCACACCTAGGCTGAATAGCAGCACCGCAGTACCCTCCTCGACCAATGGTTCTACGTTGGAGGTGTAGGCGCTAGTGGTCTGGAAATCGAGATTTGTTTCACCTTGCTCCAGCGCTAGCCGAGTCGGTCCACGGCTCTGATAGCCGAAAATAGCGTCGTGCGGTAGATCAAGAAGTGCGAAGGCAGCTAGAGCCATGGAGCCAATTGCTTGGGGCGATACTTCTCCGTAAATAAGCTCGTCTACTTCCCACAATTCAAGTGGATCTTCTATCCCCAAATCAGCGCTGGCATAGACCACACCGCTTTGAGCCATGGCAACAATCGGTTCGTAGTCACGAAAGTCGTAGCGCACCGCATCAGAACCATACATGAAAGGAAAAACCTGACCGGCACTTTGCAGTAATACCGTCATACCATCGCTGGCAGTTCTCAACTGGAACTCGTTGGAGCCCTGTACGCCGCCAGCCCCTGGCCGATTGATAACTTGCACACTAGCGTCCTCTCCTAAAAAAGGACCGATAGTCGCAGCTACATAACGCCCCCAGGTATCTGCCCCACCGCCTGGTGTCCAAGGTGTCAGTATCTCTAACGTCTCGCCTTCGTAAAAGCCGGTAAGCTCGGCGTGACTATTGGTTACCACCCCAGCACTCAGTCCTGCTGCAACTGCAAGTGTCAGTGCACGGCGAGTAAAGCATGAGACATTGCGTGTAGTTTTTTTCATTTATTGAGAACTCCTTTCTGGGTTTTCCGGCTGGTGCACGCTTGGTAAAAAACGTTACCGCCGATACTGCCAATTGTTATTGTGTACTTGAGTATGCAAATGAACTCAACAATATGCAATAGTAATGAAAGCAGAATATGCTGCCTATATTGCTTTAGTCTTAGTGAGTAATTCACCAAATATAGGCATGCTGTATTACAATGTAGACCCTTGCATACATTACGTCGACATGTCTTATATCGTCCCGGCTAGTTGACATAAGGAGCAATCGAATGGACATGGCACTCACTAATAAAGTGGCGTTAGTAACTGGCGCAAGCCAGGGAATTGGCTTCGAAACAGCACTTCTTCTCGCCGAGGAAGGTGCCATGGTAGTACTGGTCGCCCGCCGTGCAGAGCAACTGCAGTTGGCCGCAGAGCGCATCAACGCGCTGACTGGCCAGCGTCCAATAACCATAGTTGCCGACATTGCCAGTGCCGACGGCCCCGCTGCGGCAGTGGAACGTACCATTGAGGCCTTTGGCGGTCTGGATATCCTTATTAACAATGCGGGAAGCAGTGCTTCTGGCCCATTTCTAGAGGCCGATGACGCCGTGTGGCAGGCCGACATTGAACTCAAGCTGATGGGTGCAATACGGGGAATTCGTGCCGCTCTACCGTACCTTGCAGCCTCGTCAGCGCCGGCGATCGTCAATGTCACCACGGTGTCGGGCAAGGCACCTCCGGCCAAGACCTTACCAACTTCAGCAACTCGCGCTGCCGGTATTGCTCTGACTAAATCACTAGCCAATGAGCTCGGCGCACAAGGGATTCGCGTCAATACAGTGTGCCTAGGTAGGGTCCGCTCAGCCCAGGTCGAGCGGCGCTGGCAGCGTGAAGCACCAGAGCTTAGTTGGGAGGACTACTCAGCGCGCCAGGGCCAGGACATCCCTCTCGGCCGACTGGGTGATGCGAAGGACGTGGCCAATGCCATTGTGTTCTTAGTCTCATCCCGCGCCAGCTACGTGACCGGCGCCAGTCTCAACGTCGACGGCGGGCGCAGCGCCACTGTCTAAGTCAACGCAATTCGCCACCACTCAACAGACAACCCCAATAACAACTTTATAGGAGATTCGCCATGCCAAGCGTTGCCCAAACTTTAATCGACGGCCTGCGCCGCGAGGGCGTCACCCATGTATTTGGCATTCCCGGCACTCAGAACTTGGCGTTGCTCGACGTCATTCGCGAGACTCCGGAGATACGCTTCATCCTTACTCGTCACGAGCAGGGGGCGGCCTTCATGGCTTATGGCTATGCGCGCGCCGGTCAGCGTCCGGCGGTGGTCACTGCCACAGAGGGCCCCGGCGTGACCAACATGGCCACGCCATTTGGTGCTGCTTATCGTGGTAACGTACCGCTGATTGGCATCAACGGCCTACAAGAGGAGTGGCTGCGCGAGAAAGATGCCAGCCAGGAGATGGATCAGATCACCTTCTTCAAGCCGATCACAAAGTGGGCCTATTCAATCACCGGCCCAAATAAAGCCCAGGAGGCGCTGCGCAAAGCGTTTCGCACCGCATTGGCCGAGCCACCGGGGCCAGTTCACCTGGAAGCTTCCACCGCTATTTACCGTGCCGAAGTTGAGGCCGAGGCGCAGTTGCCCCAGCAGTATCGCGCCAGCGTACTTCCTGAAGTTGCCGGACAATGTCTCGACCAGGCCGCAGCACTACTGGCTAAGGCAGAACGCCCGGTCATCCTGGCTGGCAGCGGCGTATTACGCGAACGCGCTAGCGCCGAGCTGATTGCCTTCGCCGAACAACACAATATCCCGGTCGCACCGCTGCAGTTCAGCCCCGATGCCTTCCCCACTTCGCATCCGCTGGCCCTTGGGCCGCTAGGCCGCAATGGGTGGAATAGTGCCAACCGAGTAGTCAAGCAGGCGGATGTAGTCATTGCGGTGGGCGCACGCATGGATCTGTTCTCGACCACCTTCAAACACGGTTTGATTCGCGATGACGCTATCCTTGTCCACCAAGCAGCCAGTGTCGATCCAATCGGCACAGTTTTTCCGGTGGACGTTGCTGCAGTGGGAAGCACACAGAGCTTTTTAGCCGGCCTGGCGACCCGCCTTAACGGACAACGCTGGGACTGGGTCGATGTGGCTTCCGAAGTGGCGCTTTGGGAAGAGGAGCGTCAGGCGCTAATCGACCCCAATGCCGAGCCGATTCAATCCCCATTCGTCGCCGATGTGCTCAGACGCACCTTGCCCAAGGGCGGTATCATGGTGGTCGACGCTGGCAATGCCGGTAAGCACGTCCGCCAGCACTTCGTAAGTCATGCCCCCGACACTTATATATTCATCGATAACTGGGCGGCCGTCGGCGCTGGCTTCCCTACAGCAATGGGGGCAGCATTAGCCCGACCTGATGTGCCGGTACTGGCGGTACAAGGCGATATGGGTTTTATGTGCAATATCGGCGAGTTGGAAACCGCCGTGCGCGAGAAGATCAAACTGGTAGCTGTCGTCATCAACGATCAGGGCTTAGGCAATGAACGCGCTTTCCAGGATGCCTATTACGATGGAAAGCACTTCGCTGTCGACTATCAGAACCCCGATTTCGGCGTTTTGGCCCGTGCCTTTGGTGCACACGGTGAGAAGGTCACTCGACCCGGCGACCTGGAAGCCGCTATGCAACGCGCATTTGCCGCAGATGGACCAGCGGTAGTCGACGTAATGATCGACAAGCTCAATCTCGCGCCGGTTCTTTTTAAAGCTTGAGAGTCACCTTCCACCAAGGAACGTAATGGACGATAGCCCAAGCTCAGCGCCCGATAAGAGCGCCATACGCAACCTCGTCATGGTCTGTATCGGACTGACAAGTGTGTTCGTGTCACAGACGATGCTACTAATTTCGGTGCCTTTACGGGCGCTTGAGCTCGGTGCTAGTCCATCGTTGGTGGGCATTATTCTCTCTGCGCCCTATCTACTGCCGCTGGTTTTTGCAATTCCACTGGGCGGCATGGTATCCAAGGTCGGGCCGCAGAAAATGTTCTTTATCGGCGCAACCGGCATGATACTTGGCCCTTTGCTAAGTCTCGTCGCGCCAACCTTCCTCGGATTGCTGGCAACCCAGGTGACCATCGGCCTCACTCATGTGGTGATGGTCATCGCCGCCCAATCGGTGGTAGCCGGATTAGGACGAGGACGCACCCTAGAGCGTTACTTTGGCTGGTATACCATGTGCCTCTCAGGCGGCCAGTTAGTTGGACCACTACTAGCCGGATATCTTATTGATACGATATCGATGAACGGGGTCTTCGTTGTCATTAGCGCAGTTCCGGCGATCGGCCTAGTGAGTTCCTGCTTCTTTGTGGGTAATGCTCGAAGTGGCCATGCAACACCGCGTTCACTACTTGGCTACCGCGCCCAAGCTTCATTGCTGCGCGAAAATGTCGGTGTGCAGATGTCGCTTACCGTCACCATCGCAGTGCTATTTGCGTTGGGCGCACATGGTGCTTTCTTACCGGTCTATCTTGAGGAATTAACTTTCTCAGCCACATTGATCGGTATACTAGTGAGTCTGCGGGCGCTAACAGCCATGCTAATTAGGCCAATCATGCCGCAGATTATCCAGGTACTTGGGGGGCGCGCCAGGACAATGATTGCGTCGGTGGCGGCGGTGGCTATGGGGCTAATGTGGACGGGAATGACCGGCAGCGTTTTGGCGCTGGCGGTGCTTGCCATCATGGTGGGTCTAGGATCAGGAATTTCTCAGCCGCTGTCGATGGTTATCCTTGCCGAACACGTACATCCTGACCAACGCTCAAGCGCACTGGGTATGAGACTCATGGGCAACCGTGGAGCCCAGGTACTGGCGCCGCTGCTGTTGGGCATAATCGCCGAGCTGGTCGGGTTCACATTAACCTTTCTATTTACCGGAACCTTACTGCTGGCGATGCTCGTCATTGTGGTTCGCCTCAGACCGCGCTTTGACCAGGCTGAAGCAGATAATGCTCGGCAATACCTTTAAATATCGGGCTGTTTTTCAGAAGGCATCCACCCTTCAGCCTAAATCGTTATCGAGGCTTTTTAGGGCTTCTTGTATCACTTGGCAGCCGTTTTTTGCTTGCTGCGGAGTGATACTTTCTTCCGGACAGTGGCTTCTACCCTCATGGCACGGAACGAACAGCATGCCAGTCGGCGCGATTTTTGCCATATAGACGGCGTCATGGCCGGCACCACTGGTTAAGCTCATGGCCTTCAAACCGGTGGTTTGAGCGGCCTCCCAAACCTTTGATTGAATGAGGTCTGCACAAGGGGTAGGAAGTCCCTCGCTAAGTGGTGTGGCGACAATCTCAAGACCAAGCGTTGAAGCATCGCGCTTTGCTTGATCGAGAATCGGATGAAAAAAGCTTTGGAGCAGATGAGAATCATTGCTACGTACTTCAAGTACCATTTCGACCCGCTCAGGAATAGCGTTAGTCGCATTGGGGAAGACGTTTAGGCGGCCCACCGTGGCTACGAGGTAATTGCCGCCGGTGCCCTGATGCAGTGCTGCTTGCTGGATGGCTTTGATCAACCCTGCAGCTTCGGCCAGTGCATCCCGACGCAGCTCCATCGGTGTAGTGCCTGC
>CEGE01000340.1_pt1 | contig 31245 bp, 11 predicted proteins | sample 306311 | NCBI WGS metagenome assembly CEGE01 (sample SAMEA2755654, study PRJEB7226) | microbial mat metagenome | biome: microbial mat; feature: hypersaline; material: grass silage | place: USA | collected 2014-02-19 | depth 0 m | reverse complement strand
GAATGGGCTTGTCGTATTCGTCGATTAGGATCACGGCCGGCTGGCCGAAGTGCTGGTGGGCCTGCTGAATGAGATCATGGAACTGCCCCGGTATTGATGTGCTCGTCAGAGTCACCCCAAGGCGTTTGGCTTCGCTGCGCAGCCGCTCAGTAATGTACTCATCCAGCTCTTTACGGCTGCTCATAACCCCACTGCCAAAACTCAGCCGGATCACCGGCCAGGTCTGTTGCCAGTCCCAGCGGTCATGAATATACAGCCCTTCAAATAGATCCTGACGGCCCTCGAAAAGGCAGGCCAGGGTATCCAGCAGCAGGCTCTTGCCAAAGCGGCGCGGGCGGGACAGGAAGTAATACTTGTTCTGGTTGACCAGCCGCTCGATATGCGGCGTTTTGTCCACATAGTAGTAGTGCCCCCGGCGGATATCGGCAAAGGTTTGTATGCCGATGGGGAGCCTGCGGCGTGTAGTGGGTGCAGTAGACACAACAACCTCCGTGGCTTGAGTAGTCAACCTGAGGGCAGTTTATCATGTTTAAAAGAGTCAATGACCGGCAGGCAATGATCAAATTCAGCCAGTATCACGACTCGATCGCCCGGCCGACTCTCCTTTAGGGCATACGCAGTCGCCAGTGTCGGAGTAAAAGGGGGTGGACCCCTTTTCACTGAGTCTCAGGGGAGACGGCTATAATATTCAATGACTTTGCCGATAATCCGGTCATCTGAAGACATTGTAATGATCTCGTAACCTGGCCGCTTGTTAAGAGGGACCAGACGTTGCACCCCCCCTTCTGATTCAAGTCGACGGAAAATCGGCGTTGCATACCCAGTAGCTGTAGCCACTACGAATTCGCCGTGACGGACCTCAATTGAAGTATCAACGACAATGCGAGTACCCTCTGGGAAAGAGTAACGACCGCTGCACCGCATTGCATCTCCCTGAACAATGAGTGTGAATGCATGTGGTCCTCGGCACCGGGCCGCTTCGAACTGAACTTTGATCATGCCTTGTTTGATCTTTTCGAGAACCAACTCGGCGTTGTCGGCCTGCTCCCATGTCAGAACAGGCAGGCCAGAGGCCGAATAGTCCCCTTCACCATCGCCAACGGCAAACTGCTCAGGCAGCGGAACATATCCACGCAGCTGGGAATCGGTCACGCCAAAAAACTCGGCCAAGCGCAGAATTGTACGACTCTTGGGGTCTTTGCTGGTACCCGACAAAATACGGTGAATCGTCGGCTGGGGCACGCCGTTTTCTTCCCCAAACATGTCGTAAGTCGCTCTTGACAAAGCGTTTTCGCTGATACCTTTACCCTCATCATATCGGTCCATGAGGTGTCGCAATGTCTGTGCAATGGCTGTTGAGTTTTTCATTCGCACATTGTCTAGCAACATCTTGTGTAAGAGAAATTCGATTGCGCATTGAAATTAATCCATTTACGCATTATTCTATTCGTAATGGTCTTATCATTGGGTTATCTCAAACACTTGTCAGGAGCGCTCTATGGGTCTTCATATACGTCTTGAGGTGCAAGTACACCACGTTGATCCTGAAGCCTGGCAAAGAACCTTCAATGAAAGTATTATTCTTTTACAGCGCTTCCCTGCTCCCCTCATGAGGTTCGAAGCCTGCAAAATAGGCGGTTTTTACCGATACCAAACCACTACTGAAATTTTCTGCAGCAGAGGCAGTGAAGCAGAACATTGGCGGATATCTGGTGATCGAACGTCTGGTTGCAGAGCGGAAAGCTTTAAACTCTATCGCTATCTTCACACGTACTTGCCTGATCCATCGGCGCTTGGCTTTGATTGGCGATCACGCAACGTGGATGTCCTGTGGGCAAGTGATGAAAATGTCACTTTCCCGACCGGGAGTGGGTCTGAACTTTTCGGAGATAAAACCCAAGGCTATCCCTATCATTATGCGTTATTGGCGGTTGGCATTTTGCTCGAAAACCGCTTCCCCGGTCGTTGTTTTGTGCATGGTGATTTTGACAGGGAGTCCGCTCAGCACGTTTTAACTTGGGTCAATTCAGTGCTTGGAGTCGACTTTGATATTCCCGTCTGTCTTGATAGTGAAAGGCTTTACACCCGACTAGCTGGACTGTTTGAGGATCAACAACTGTTGATCGGGCGCTTCAAAGGATTGTTTCTGGGGCCTCTGCAGGAATCAATGCACGTGCTGGTGAAGTGCTCAGATCCAGATGAGCTATACAAGTATCTGTTGCAGCAGCTGAGACATTATAGCTCTATGTCACAGCCTAGAGTGTACAGACTGCTGTCAGCCTACTTTAAAGAAACGCTGGCAATCGATTCTCTGATCGACTTGGTGCTTTCGACGCCTGAATTTAAAGCAGATTTGAATACGTCGCTAGAAAATCTACTTGAAATGGTTTGTCGTCACGCCATAACCATTGACAGCGCGCCACCCGAAACTCAATCGTGTATTGATAGTGCACTTCTCTTGGAAAAGTTTGTCAGGCTGAAGCCAGAAATGCGTTTGAAGTTTGAAGATATTATCTCAGCGCATAAAAAAATGCGCATGGATGCCTTCTCAAGTGCTAATACGCTCTTACCGGAGAAAGAAGTTGATAAAAAAAATCAAGACCCAATTTACATTGGGAATCAAAACGATATATGCCAAGGTGAGAGTTATCTCGTGGATCAGATTGAAAACCACCGTAAAGCAGCAGAACTTGAAAGCCCAGAGGTAATAGCAGAAGCACTGGGGTATTATATAGGTGAAGCACTTACCGATCTTCAATCTAAGTTTAATATGGCTGACCTAGAATACTTTCGTAAGCTAATTATAAAAGGGGCGCAACAAAATACTATCGTTCTCAGTCGTGAGGCGTGGGAATCTATTGATTGCGAAGAAGACATCAGGTTTGTCAAAGCACTCGCTATACTGATTCTATTGAATGAACGGGGGTTCAACTTTTCTCGGTGGAGAATTTACCTATTAGAGCAAAAAAATCTGTGGCCCTGTTTTTTTAGGGGTGCCAATGTTGGAAATGCACATTAGGAATCAATGATATTCAAGAGGTATGAAAAACATGAAAGAAATCACATACGAGCCTGTTTTACGTGCCATGGCGCGCTTGAAAGAGCTAAGCGCTGATCCGGAAACACGCAGGATGGCGGAGGAAAGGGAAAATTTTTTACGCATGCATGAAGCTGATTCTAAGCAGGGTGTGCATGGAGATCATGATCAGAAAAAAGAGAAATAGTTCTTTAATACCCACCCTTTACCCTACGACTGATCAGGTACGCTACAAAATGGACAAATCAATCCAGAAACTACTCATACAGAGAGAAATCCCCAGCATTGATGCATGCCTCATCGAATGCCTGCAGTGTGGCATCCAAGAAGGTATCCAGGTGAGCCTCGCCGAAGCTGAATCGGAAGCTTGGATGAGAGGGTGGGTAAAGGGATGGATAAAAGGTTGGATACAGGGGTGGATACAAGGCTACATGGAGGGCAGGCAAGAGACTGCTTTCAATTTGATTACTCAGACTGAAATGGATGACATCACGATTTCAGAGGTTACTGGCCTACCGGCTGAATCTGTTGCCAGACTTCGCATCCAGCGCTGACCGAACATATCCAGCGCGTAGGTAAAACCTTTTTTCAATCATAAGCAGCTGAAAACAGACTCTCCACCTCAAACGCCACGATCTGACGCTGCTCGCGGGAGAACTCCACGCCGATCAGGTGGATTGGCTGGCCGCTGGCGCGGTACTTGTCGGCGTAGCCCTTCAGCTTAATCTGTTCCAGCGCCTTGCCCTCAGGTAACTGTTCAACCACCTTGAACTCAAACAGGTAAATATGGCCGCCAAACTTAACGGTCATGTCCACCTTGCCGTGATGGCTGGCATCTTCCACGGTGACATCCAGCCCCAGGGCCGCAAAGTGGCTGTAAAACACGCTGGCATAGTGCCCCTCGTATTGCGCGATTGGGTTGTTGCGGTACCAGTCGTGGGGCAGGCCGGCGTACAGCGCTTTGAGGTGGGTTTCGAGTGCGGTCAGGTCGTGTGACTTCAGGCAGCTGAACAGCGTGCGGCGCTGACGCGGCCCATCCTCAACGCCCAAAGCCGGCAGCAGAGCGTGGTTAAGGCTGGTCTCCACCTCACGATTGGGGAAACCCAGCATGTATTGGCGGTAGCCCAACATGGGTTGGGTCACGTTCTGAAGAGTCAGGTACCCCGTCTGAAACAGCAGCCCCTCGGTACTGATCTGGTCAACGTCGAACTGGCTGAGCAGTTCATACTCGGTTTCCCAACGATCCAGAGACGGGGTGAACACACCACGCTGTTTGAGTACATCAACCAGGAAGGTGGGGGTGGCCGATTCGAACCAGTAAGCACCAAACTCACGCTTTTGGAACAGCAGCAGCACATCGAAAGGGTTATACACAGCGGTGACGGACTGATCGCCCCAGCGGTAGCCGTTGTACCACTCCTTGATTGCCTGGCGCTCCAGTCCCGGCAGTTCGGGTGCAAACACGCTGTCGATGTCGGCGTCGGTATAGCCGCAGATCGTGGCGAAGGGCGCATCCAGCGTAATATCGTTGAGGTTGTTCAAACCCGAGAACAAACTGACTTTGCTGAACTTGGACACCCCGGTAAGCATCACAAACTGCAGGTGAGGGTCGGCATCCTTGAGCACGCTGTAGAGGTTTTTGAGCCCTTCCCGCAGTTCGCGGGCACGGTCGGCATCAAGGATGTTGTCCAGAATGGGCTTGTCGTATTCATCGATCAGGATCACGGCCGGCTGGCCGAAGTGCAGGTGGGCCTGACTTACCAGATTCTCAAACTCGCCGGGTATATCGGTTGGCGGCAGGGCGGGCAGGCCCAGGCGCTCACGGTTCGCCCGCAGCTGATAGCGGATGCGCTCATCCAGTTCTTTACGGCTGCTCATAACCCCACTGCCAAAACTCAGCCGGATCACCGGCCAGGTCTGCTGCCAGTCCCAGCGGTCATGAATATACAGCCCTTCAAACAGATCCTGACGGCCCTCGAACAGGCAGGCCAGGGTATCCAGCAGCAGGCTTTTGCCAAAGCGGCGCGGGCGCGACAGGAAGTAATACTTGTTCTGGTTGACCAGCCGCTCGATATGCGGTGTTTTGTCCACATAGTAGTAGTGGCCCCGGCGGATATCGGCAAAGGTCTGAATGCCGATGGGGAGCCTGCGGCGTGTAGTGGGTGCAGTAGACACAACGACCTCCGTGGCTTGAGTGGTCAACCTGAGGGCAGTTTATCATGTTTAAAATAGTCAATGACCGGCAGGCAATCTGCAGGCTCGGCCAGTATCACGACCCTGTCACCCGGCTGACTCTCCTTTAGGGCATACTCAGTCGCCAGTGCCGGTGACTGGAATAGCCGGGTGTTGTTCATGTTGAAGTCATGTTCCTGCAGCAGGGCTTCCAGTGTATCCATATAGTGCTGGACAGGCTGCTGGTGCTGCTTCCAGTCCGGGCTTTTGAGGATGCGTACGTGGTCGCCTGCGAAATAAATATCGTCGAAAGTCTCACGCAGGGCCGGCAGGCACTGCTCTATATGCCTTCGGTGCCGACTGCCCAGTGTGCAGCATATGAGCCGCTTGCGTCCGGATACCAACAGCTGCTCCCTGGCATAGTCGCACAGTGTCAGTATGCCCGCCGGGTTGTGGCCATAATCAAGCAGCAGTTCGAACGGGAACCCGGGCATGCGCTGAAACCGGCTGGGGTTTTCAGTGGGGTCCTGTCCGAACAGCGCCAGGCCCTTTCTGATGCTGTGGTGGTCGATACCCTGTGCAACAGCTATTGCGGTGGCAGCCAGGGCATTGGCTACATTACAGCCGATGAGGCCGTGCTGGGTGCAGGCGATATCGGCCACCGGCATCAGTGTCGTCATGCTGCCGCCCTGGGCAATCACAAGCTGGCGCCCGGCCGGTGTTTCGTCGACATAGACAGCATCGCCACCCGCTGCAATATGGGCCTGCAGTGCCGCGTTGCTGTTGGGGTTACACGAAAACAGCCACAGCCGCACCGGCTCTTGTATACGGCTTCGCTGGGTCAGGGCATGTGGGTCGTCTGCGTTGATGACAGCGGCCCCGTGCACGCGCTCCAGTACAGATCCTTTGAGACGGGCCATCTGCTCCAGGCTGTCTATGCCAAACTCGCCCAGATGATCGTCCTGTACATTCAGCAATGCTGCCACGTCATACCGGTCGCAGGGGTGCCCAAACCGGATCAGCCCCTTGCGTGGCAGTTCGATGATGGCGGCTTCGCTGGCCGGGTCTTCCAGAATCAGCCGTGCGCCCGGGTAACCGGACAGGTTTTGGCGGCTGATCAGGGTATTGCCGATTTTCACATGTTGGGTGGTGCAGACACCGGCGGTGCGGCCGCTTTCGGTCCAGATCCGGTGCAGCAGATTGGCGGTGGTCGATTTGCCGTTGGTACCGGTAATCGCGGCGGTCGGGATGCGACAGTTGCTTTGGCCGATAATCAGGTCCAGAACCCGGCCGTTAATATCTTGCTCCGGTGTGGCCAGCCAGTGGGGCCGGAAGCCCGGTTGGGCATTTACCTCACAAATAACGCCGCCGGTGTCGATCCAGGGGGCAGTGATATCGGTGGTGATAAAGTCGATTCCGGCGATATCCAGGCCCAGAATTCTGGCAGCACGAATCGCCAGCTCCCGGTTTGCCGGGTGGATGATGCCGGTTACATCCACCGCATCGCCGCCGGTACTGATATTGGCGGTTCTGCGCAGGAGTACGGCAGTGCCGGCGGGCGGTATGGAGGTGCGCTGCCAGCCCTGCTGTGCCAGGCAACTGAGTGCTTCATCATCAAGCTGTAGTCGCTTCATCAGGCTGCGGCTGTTGGTGCCGCGTCTCAGGTCTCGATTAGCCTGCCCGATGAGCTGTTGAATATTACGATGGCCGTCACCTCGCACCTGGGCGGGTCGGCGTTCAGTCGCCGCTACCAGGGTGCCATGCACTACAAGCAAACGGTAATCCTGCCCTGCGATATGTTTTTGCAGTATCAGGCGGGCGTCGGTAATCGTGCAGACAGTGTCGAATGCTTGCGTGAGCGTGTGCGCGTCTTGGATGTTGGGCATGACACCAATGCCCTGTTCAGTTGTGGCGGGTTTCAGCACCACTGGCCAGCCCAGGTGGTTGGCCTGCTCTGTAAGCGTTGCCCGGGAGTTGACGGTCAGTGTCGGTGGAAAAGGAAGTAAGGCACGCTCCAATATGCGATAGGTTGTGAGCTTGTCACGGGCGTTACGTGCTCCCAAGGCTGAGGTTCGGCTGCTGAAGCTGCTTTCGAAGCGGTGTTGCAGGTGTCCCCAGCCCAATAGTAGCTCTCGGTCACGGGTGGTGATCGGTATCTGTCGCACACGTGCCGCATCGGCAAAGGCCAGTGTATTGGGTGCAAGCCCCTGGTTTCTGTAGTGTGTGAGCCATTGCATGTAACGAGCGTTGTGTGGTCCGGTGTCTGGCTGCGTGCGCCCGTCACACAATTGCAGCATGAGTTTTAGTACCCATTGCACGCCTTCGCGTAGAGTGTTTTTGCGCCACCAGGGCAGTGCAACTCGCAGTTTAATATGGCTGCCGTCTGGGGTAGAGCAAGAGTCCAGTACCTTGCCACCGGTAACGGGCTCGCGCAGTTCGCGTAACAATAGCACCACCAACGCCACCATCGACTCAGCAAAATCTTGGGTCTTTGGCAGCATCAAGGGAATTTGCCAGGCGGGCTGTTGCTCCAGTAACCAGCCGCTGTTCGGACACAGCGCCTGCATGGCGTAGTGGATGCTGCTCGGCGGCAGCGTCTGCCATTGCTCGGGCAGATTGCCAGGAATCTCCACCTCCATGTGGGCAGTGCGGTCCTCCAAGCCTGATTGACTGCCCGCATACAGCGTCAGTCGAGTAATTTTTATTGTAGACAAGGATGCAGACTCCAACGGTCTAGCAGGCTGTTGAAAATCTGATTGACCTCAACTGAGGGGATTGTGTTTTGATCAATCATGCCTATTCTGTAAAGCCATGCTGATATGAGGTTTTAAATTGTTTAATTTGATCTTCATCAAAGCAGGCAACGATATTTTGAAAACGCATTCGAATAATATGATGATACATAACAACATAACTGTCGTCTTCGTTATGTAAATCTAAGTAGTTTGAGCCGTCTACCGCTAACAGAACAGGGAATATTGAACGAAGGAGATCTAAGAAATCCGGTACGGACGTGCGTTGAAAAGCATTCAGGCACCAATGGTTTAGCTCCAGCACAACCACTGGTTTGTTAGATAGTAGTGTTTTTGTTGCGCCGCGTAGAACATGCCCTTCAAAACCTTCCACATCGATCTTAATAAAAGATATATTCTGGACATCCAGAGAGTTGATTACTTCGTCTAACTGTCTGATGACTATTTTTTCTACAGTATGATCCATGGGGGCTTGTGTTTGGTTAGAAACAAAGCCACCTGATCTATTGGATGGGGAGAAGGTCAAGGTTGATGTACCGGGCTCATCACCTAAGCCTATGTTCTGCAAAAATATATTTTTTGCTTCAGATTTAGATACGTTCTTCTTAAGATACTCGAAAGTTGTTGGTGACGGCTCGAATGCATAAACCGCTTTAGCAAGCTCACTAAACAGCAGAGCAGTGCACCCTATATTGGCACCGATATCTAGAAGTGATTCACTGTTAGCAGCTAATGTCTTAAATAATTTAACCATTTCTGGCTCGAAGCCGGTCTTGATATGTTCAAGATAGTTATCATCTGAAGCAATAACGTAGTCACGCCCACCAATGTTTATATTTAACTCTCTAGAATTTGTCATATTATCTCCAGTTGTAACTGATTTTGATTTTAAAGCTGTTCTCAAAAGGCTTTGTTATATTTTAAAAAGCATTGGTTAAGTTCAACGAGGCGTGCCCATGGGATCATCTTATCCATTCGGCCCTGGAGCTTTTCCTTGCTGATCCATCTTATGCGTCCTCGATCATGTGCAATCAGCATTATCCCGTGTGGCGAACTTGATCACACCTTCCCTGAACGAGGTAAAAATTCAATGATAGCGCCGATGTTAAAAAATGCATGATACCGTAATGGCCCGCTTGCCTCTAGCTCAAACACCGAACTTAATCAAGCTGATGCGGCCAAGGCAGTGGCTCAAAAACGGCCTTGTTTTGGCACCACTGTTGTTTTCTGGGGCGTTCATAGATGTTGGTGTATTCAGTCATGCCCTTTTGGCCGTGCTGCTGTACTGCACTGCGTCATCAATGACCTGCACGACTGGCTTCAGTGATAACTGAGCAAACAGGCGCATGAAAGCAGGCTCATATAGCGCATCTTCCATGCGCACTGACTTGGCAATACCAACACCAGCGCGGATAATGTTCTGTGGGCTCCACCTTATCTTTACGATGGGTGGCTATTTACTCACGATTTGGACACGTAGATGTGAGTTAGTGGTCGCGAAGCAGGGCTCTGTTACTCCGACGAGCCCCGTTAATCCGACAGACTGCTAGGCCAAGCTCAACAGGAGCTATGAGTAATCGACAGACAGGGGTACAGGGTGAACGGCGACCAAACCATTGATCAAGCCAAACAGGCTCGCGTTATTAACGTTCGGCTGGCTAACACCGCCCGAGCCTCGTTGTATCAATATGTGGAGCCAGAAGACAAGGTTTCTGTTGGCCTGGTGTCGCCTCAGTCACTGACCGTTGAGGGTAACGACCATGCCCGCCGGTTGGTGTTTTCTGTCGAGTGCTATGTGTACCCGCAACAAGGCAGGGCGTTACGCATACAGGGTGAATTGACCAGCGATGGCTGGGTGCCGCGAGGGCCGCTGCCACCGGTCGGACGTATGTGTGCTGAACTTGTCCCGACCCATAACGATGATTCAGAGGCCGAGCTTGCGTATATGTTTACGCTTTTGAAGGCCCCAGAGACTGTAGATATCCGGTTGCCGTGGAAACGTTTTTTGACACCGGGTGATCCAGACCAGCCACCGGTATCTGACGCAACCGATACATTTGAGACGGCCTTGCAGCAGTCGCTGGGGCGCTGGTTGGCGACCCGGTTTAGGGCTGATACACCCGAAGCGGCAGTGAAGTTGGCGTGTGAAGGCAGTTTGGGCCAGTTTGGTCCGGTTGAATCCAGAGTGTTACCTCGCACAGGGCAGGCTGACCTGGCTGTCGATGTCACGCTGTTAAGCAAAGTGAGTGGGCAATCAGAACAGGACAGCGGCAGTGGCATGCCGGCTCTGAGTCTTGCGCTGTATGGTGAGCGGTTTGGGTACTGGTTGTTGCATCGGCACCTTGAGCAACCTTTGAAATCGGCGGGCAAAGAGGCGGGCTCAGTGCCAGTGCGTGTCACCGATCAGGTCATCATCGCCGACAGTACTGAAAGCCTGATAGAGCAAGCGGGCTTGACGGACCCAGAAAAGCGCGTGTTTCAGCTGGCAGGTATTTTGCCGCCTGCAACCTTGTGGCCGGCTTCCGGCAGCTCGCATGACGAATCGCTGGCGCACAGCGATGTGGATGGTGCGGAGTGCGCTATTTCAACGGCAATCAGTCTTGCAACTGTACCTGATCGGCCGCGCCGACACCTTCAGTCCATTGTGGCCATGGTCCAGAAAGGTGCACTTGATCCCACGGATGTCGATCTATTGTGGCGAACGGCACGTCAGCTGGCACGGGCAAAACGATAGCCTCATCATCTGCAATCGTCATAATTCCATCATTCGATTGTCAACTCTGTAGTGAACCATGACCCTTTACATCACGAATCCAGTGAAGGGGTTTTTATGGCCAATTACACTCTGCAAATCCTGCATGCGTCCGATATGGAAGGTGGCGGCGGTGACCTGCTGAATGCACCTGCGTTCGTTTCAATTGTTGATCATCTTGAAGACCAATCTGCCAACTCGCTGTTCCTCTCCAGTGGTGACCTGGTTTTGCCGGGGCCGTTTATGGCGGCTGCCGGGGACTCGCTGCTGCGCAGTGCGATCCAGCGTGCCAACGAAGAGTGGTTGGGGCTGGCCCCCGGTACACTGAGTGACGTGCGTGAGGGCGCAGGACGGGTCGATTTGACCCTGGCAAACCTGTTGGGTGCCGATGCCATTACCTTGGGCAATCATGAGTTTGATCAGGGTACAAGCGCACTGGCTGATCTGCTCCGGGCTGACATTCGGGGTGATGACCTTGGTAGCGTTCGCTGGCTGGGCAGCCAATTCCCCTATTTGAGTGCCAACCTGGACTTTTCGGCAGACAGCGCGCTGGCGGGCCAATACACCGATGAGATCCTGCAGAGCACGGATTTCGCAATGGACCTGGAGTCGCTGACATTTGCGGCAGGCAGTGCACGAATCGCCCCGGCCACCATTGTTGAAGAAGGTGGCGAGCGTATCGGTATCATCGGTGCGACCACCCAGATACTGGAAAGCATTTCCAGCACCGGCGGCGTTGATGTTGTTGGTACCGACAGCAATGATATGGCTCTGCTGGCGCAACAGCTACAAGTGTATATTGATGCCCTTGAGGCACAGGGTGTTAACAAGATCATCCTCATGACTCACCTGCAGCAGATACAGCTGGAAGAGCAGCTGGTGGGCCTGCTTGATGGGGTGGACATCGTCATGGCGGGCGGCTCCAATGCGCTCTTGCTGGATGATGGAGATGCCCTGTATCCCGGCTCAGGGGCAACACCATACGATGCCTACCCGATCCTGACCCAGGACGCCGCCGGTAATGATGTGGTACTGATTAACACCGATGGCGGCTGGCGCTATGTAGGTCAGTTGCAGGTCGAGTTTGACGAGCAGGGGCGTATCGTCACCGAATCGATAACAGATGCCAATTCAACGGTATACACCGCGACTGATGAGACCGCCAGTGCACTTTGGGGTAGCCTGGATGCGGCCTATGCTGAGGGCTCCAAGGGGGCGATTGCTCAGGCTCTTGTGGGGTCTGTGGCTGATCTGGTCTCGGCAAAGGATGGCATCATCTACGGCAAGACAGACGTCTACCTGCAAGGTGAACGTGCCTTTGTGCGCACCGAAGAGACAAACCTGGGCAACCTCACCGCTGATGCGAATCTGTGGTACGCCCGTCAGGTCGATGAGACGGTGACAGTATCGATCAAAAATGGTGGCGGTATCCGTGAGCCGATCGGAACAACCTTTGCGGTTGGCTCTGAAGGGGAATACGAACTGCTGCCGCCGCAGGCCAATGATGTTGCGGGTAAGGCCGAGGGAGAAATATCCCAGCTGGATATTGAGTCGTCTCTGCGTTTCAATAACGCGCTTTCCATTCTCACTCTCACCCGTGGCCAGCTCGTAGAGGTGCTGGAGCATGCAGTTGCGGCATCGGCGGAAGGAGCCACACCGGGCCAGTTTGCTCAGGTGTCGGGCGTGAATTTCAGCTTTGACTGGAATCAGCCTGCCGGTGCGCGCATTGTCAGTGCGGCCATTACCGATGAAGCCGGTGTAGTACTGGACCGGCTTGTGGAAAATGGCCGCTTCATTGGCGATACCGACGCGCATGTGCGTGTTGTGACCCTCAGCTTCCTGGCTGACGGTGGCGACGCTTACCCATTCGCTCGTTTCCTGACCGAAAATGGAACCGTCGATGAGCGTATCGACCTTAGCGAAGCAGGGCTTGAAGAGGGAACGGCTACCGCCGTCGCCCCGGGTACGGAACAGGATGCGTTCGCTGAGTACCTGCAGGCCCAATATGCTGAAAACGCTTACGGTGCAGCTGACACAGCCAAGGGGGATGACACTCGAATTCAGAACCTGGCCTACCGTGAAGACAGTGTGTTGTCATCCATGAAGAGCACGTGGGAAGAGGCGCTGGATGCTCAGATTCTGAAAGCCACGTTGGCCGCAACGTTTGACTCGGGTGTGGGTGAGGCCGGGTCAGAAGTCGTGACGGTTGCGGGCGGTAAGCTGTATTCAACCAACGGCGCGCTCGGTCGAATCGATATTTATGATGCGGCCAGTGGCGAACACCTGAATGCACTTGATTTGACGGGCATTGACGGTTTCGATGGTGTCACCTCGGTGGCGGTAGCCAACGGCATCGTTGCAGCGGCCATTGACAGTGCCGGTGGCGCTAACGGCACCATTGCGCTGTTCTCGGTGGCAACTGGAGAGTTGCTCAATACCGTGAATGCAGGCGGGGTTCTGCCTGACATGCTCAGGTTCACGGCCGACGGTCAAAAGCTGCTGGTTGCGATTGAAGGTGAGCCGGTATCGGCCGAATTTGACCCGGCTGGTGGGGTTAGCCTGATCGATTTCTCTGCAGGTGTAGAAAGCGCTTCAGTTCAGTTTGTGGGTTTTGAAGCCTTTGATGGACAGGAAGATGCATTGCGCGAGCAAGGTATACGCCTGTTCCCTGGCAAGGCCCCATCAGTCGACTTTGAGCCGGAATACATTGCACTCAGCCCTGATGGCATGCAGGCGTTTGTTACACTGCAAGAAGCCAACACGGTGGCTGTGCTGGACCTGGCCAGTGCAACGTTTACGGATCTGTTACCGCTGGGTACAACCGACCATAGCCTGACCGGTAATGGGCTGGATGCCTCTGATCGTGACAATGCCATCAATATCCAGAACTGGCCGGTGTTTGGCCTGCGGATGCCGGATGCAATTGCCAGCGCCGAAATTGGCGGTATTACGTATTTCGCCACGGCTAACGAAGGTGATGCCCGTGACGCAGATGTCCGTATCAAAAACCTGACGCTGGATGCCACTGCATTTCCCAATGCGGCTGATCTTCAGGCCGATAGCCAACTGGGACGGTTGCAGGTGTCGGGTATCGACGGTGACATCGACGGTGATGGGGACAACGACCAGCTGTTTGCTTATGGTTCGCGCTCCTTCACACTGTACGACGCCGAAGGTAATGAAGTGTTCGACAGTGGTGATCAGTTCGAACGGATTCTTGCCGAGATTCGACCCGAGCTGTTCAATCACGATGCGGGAGAGCTGGAAGGCCGCTCTGACAATAAAGGGCCAGAGCCGGAAGCGATCGCACTGGGAACAATTGGTGAAGACACCTACGCCTTTATTGGGCTGGAGCGCGACAACGGCATAATGGTCTACAACATCAGTCAGCCGGCTCAGTCGGAGTTTATCGGTTATATTGATGCTGAAGCCTGGGGGCATGTGTCACCAGAGGTGATCACGTTCATTCCCGCCAGTGACTCTTCCACCGGCAAACCGCAGCTGGCAGTGGCGTTTGAAGGGTCCGGTACTGCTGCGTTGATTGATCTTGATCAGCTGGGCAGCGCCGACCACCGCTTGGTATTCGGTACCGATACCGAGGTTGCGCTTGTGGAAAGTGTCTATCGCGGATTGCTGGGGCGCGAAAGTGAAGCGGCCGGTGCGGGCTACTGGGTTGAACAGCTGGAACAGGGCATGAGCGAACAGGACATGATCGCCAGTGTGATGGCCAGTGCTGAGTTCAACGCCCGTGGGCTTGGCAGCGATGCTCAATTCATTGAGGCGCTGTACACCGATCTGTTGGGGCGCGAGTATGATCAAGGCGGACTGGACTACTGGGGCAGTTTGTTGAATGGCAACGCACAGCGCCAGGATGTGGTGCTGGGCTTCTTCGTGAGTGAAGAGCATCAGCTCAACCTGCTCGGTATTATGGCAGAGGGGGTTGATTACCTGGTCGGGTAACGGTTCTGCACCATCAGGCAGGTGGCGACCCTGGGGTCGTCTCCTGCCATCTCGCTATGCAGTGGCACACAGCGGTGCCTGAGTGGTCTGTTTCAGTGCTATCAGAAGGGTTCGAACGTAATGCCATTGGCGATCAGTTCGATCACATTGGCCTGGTTTTCGGGCGACTCGGAAAACCCCACCATGACGACGTTCCAGGTAAAAACAGGGTTGTTGTTGATCTGGTCGATCCACCAGGCGTAGCCCTCTGGCTCAGGGTCGCGGCCCAGTACGTTATTATATAACTCGGTAATAAACTGGCCGTTGTCGGGCCGTCCATAGAGTGAGAAAAATTCCGGCGAAGCGATAAACAAAGAAGCGGCATCCTGAATTGTCATTCCGTTTTCAAGATGGGCTATCCAAAACCCCATACCACCTAAGTCGGGCTCACGATCAAATGCCGCCTGATACAACCGGTAGGCCTGACCCGGGATACCTTCAAAGTCAAACGCGATCGCCAAGTCATTGAAGTAGAGGCGCTCTATGTTTTCAACATAATCCATACCGTCGCGTCCGAGTACGCTGTCCTCGATGATCAGCCCCGCTTCACTGCCGACCACCGGGTTGTCGGTATAGCGCCCAAACGCCGTGCCGTCCCGGGTGATGCGGTATTCTGACAGGTTGCCTTGATAGCGGGCAATATCGAACCCTGCACCACCATCAAGATAGTCCTGGCCATCACCTCCCTGCAGAATGTCGTTACCGGCATAACCGAGCAGGATGTCATCTTGAGCGCTGCCGATAAGGGTGTCATCTGCACTCAGTAATGTCATCCATTCAGTCAGCAAAATGTCTTGAATGTTCCGGTTGACGTCATCAAACAGAATGCGGTCATACCCGGTCAGGTTGTTGATGTAATCCAACTCAATAAAGTGATCAACCGTTCCGGCCAGAGAGAACCAGTCCTGGTTGTCGTTGGCTATAAACTCACCGTAAAAAACATAGTAAAAATCGCGTCCGCCCTTGTTGGTAACAACGACTCGATTCGAGCTGATCTCCCAGGTTTTGGCCTCGAAATAGGCCGCGCGCTCATCACTGGGACCAAACAGCAAGTACCCGTCTGCAGTATTCAAGCGCCGCTCTTCGGAGCGGAAATCGGCTGTTATCTTCATGCAGTAGTGCTCGCAATCAGTTGATTCAGTGCCATTAACAGGCGTTGTGTGCTGGCATCCATACTGTGCCGTTGCCGCCCAGCAATATGCGCCTGCTCACACAGGGTTGTATACCAGGCAGCGTCATCGAAATGGCGGGCAATTAAATCACATATTCTGTTCAGCGTGTTTTGGTCAGGCAGTTTGTTATAGGGTGCCTGATGCAGGCTGCTGGGCAGGCGCAACAGGTGATGCCATTGTGCCATCTCATGGAAGGTGGTGTCCTTGCGTTGAGTGCCGCCCGTGACCAGCAGCTGGTGCTGCAAAGGGCCATCAACCAGCTTGACTGTCTTGCCCCGGTTTTTTTTCACCTCCGCCCACGCGCTTCCCAGACCGGCTACACCTTGCGGCGCATCAAACTGCGTGGTGCCCAGGATTTGAATCTCATAGCCACGGGCCTGCAGGCACAACAGCATCTGACGCGCGCTCATGGCTGCTCCGCTTGTCGTATCAAGCAGGCACGCGTGATTGGCCCATAGCAGGCGGGGTTTTTCAGCAGGCGTTTGAGGTTCGCTCATTGATCAAGTCCTTTGAAACTTGGTGCGGTAAAACAGAGCTTTCGGTCTTGGCATTGGGTTAAAACAAGAGTGTATCCAATGTCTTGCCGTGGGCCAAAGGGATATTCAGCGAGTGTGGCTGGAATTTCAATCAGCACCGCATTCATACAACGTTCATCAAAACCTGTTGTGATCTGGAGCAACGTTTGTTTGATACGTTGGTAGCTAAGCTGCTTGAAACGACTGTTTTTTTACTTGATTAGACCTCAAAAATTATTCAAGATGGGATCACCTGTCGGATTAGGTAGTACCGAACAATAAAAACATTGAGGGCCCGAGCCCTGTGATCATTGTCACTTGAAGGAGCAAGTAGTTGACAGCGACACCCCTGGTGCCAGCTGCTCTTGAGTTTTTCAAGAGCCCTGGCTGTCTTGGTTTTTCAAAAAAAGAGCGGCTAACTCATCCGCTCAAGCTGCTGTGTTCGTCTTGTGGGCGAATACGGTCTTCTGCTGCTTGCGCTTCATACCCCCGGAATGAGCCCTTACATTCCGCAATCTCTAACAACACTTCCGTTATTCTCGACTGCACTGCTGCCGGCCTTTGCGCCAGGCTCGGTGTGGTTGCATTGATCATTCGTGGCCGATCTCATTGGCCAACTGGATTTCTAAATTATTCTTGAAGAGGCTTTTAAGATGGACCTGACTGCAACCGAGAAACTGGTTCACCAAATGTACATTGCTTACTACCAACGCCCTGCAGACCCTGAAGGGTTGCATTACTGGGTAGAGCAATTGGAAAAATACAATGACTGGACAGTCGTATCGGCTGCGTTCGGCTCCCCAGAAAACCTCGAGAATCAAGGACTCTATGGTGGTAAATCCCGCCAGGAAGTTATTGCTGAAATCTATCAGTCGGCCTTTAACCGTGCGGCGGTTCAGGAAGAGATTGACTACTGGGCGAGCAGTGAGCACAGCCTGACCGACCTGGCGTTTGCGATTGTGAACGGTGCGCAGAATGATGACCTTGCAACCATCAATGCCAAGCTTGCATTTTCCGCAGAGCTGGTCGATATCGTCGATCCTCAGGGTAATGGTGTGCCGGCTGAATATGCCATGCCTTTTGCTTTTGACGTCATCGGTTTGCTGAAAAATGTCGACAAGAACGACAACGTCGACACTCAGTATGTTCTTGATGCAATTGCAACGGATGAAGTGCCTCTTCCTACTCCTGAAGTGTTTACTGTTCGTGAAAACTTCGATCAGTCCACCACTGACGCCATCACGACTGAGATTGATCCGATCATTACGCGGGTGACCTACTGGGGTGAAAGTGGCCAATCAGAAGGGGAGTCAGCCGGTGTTCCGGTTGCGGACCTGATTGCGTTGGTTGAATCCTACCTCGGCTTGACGGTTGTGCCGGAATCCGCCGTAGACAGCACAAACGACATTGTCGATATCACGCTGCAGCCTGTTGAGGGTGCCGCAGGCACCGAAGGCGAAGAGGCAGGGGCTGAGCCGACGGGTGATGAAGTTGTAAGCTACGAGTTCGTTGTCACCTTCGCTGACGGTACTCAAAATACCAATATCGTTGACCTGCGGGCGCAGGAGTTTGAGTTTATTTCCGAGCTGCTGTTCGATGAAAACGGCGATTCACGCCTGTTTGAGGTTGAACTGAAAAGCTGGCCCCAGATTATCCTGCGTGACCAGTCAGGTGAGCCGGTATTGGATGCCAATGGAAATCCGGTTCTGATTGACCTCAAGTCCTACACCGCTGATGGCATTACCAGTGTCAGTAAAGTGCCGCTGGTACTGACAACCGTACAGAATAACGGCAGTACTGACCAGGAAGGTGTTACCTCTGCAGCGGTTGATAACCGCATTCTCGTTGACCGCCTGGAATTGCTGCATGATGCGACCATAGATGGTGGTGAAGGCAGCCGTAATACCCTCGAAGTTGACGCGAAAGGCGCCTATGCCCGTCCGAATCTGGTTGAAAACGTACAGCTGGTTCAGATCCAGAACCTGCCGAATATCTATGGCGCAGACAATGTGAATGACCCGGTTCGCACCGATGCCGGCAGCGACACCCCCAGTGTGATTGATCTGACCCGTGTACTGGATATCGAGCAACTGGTCATTACAGAGGGGTATGACAACGGCACTGATCTGGGCGACCTGTTTGTGCTGGGCGTTCGTAACGGCGCGTTGCTGACCCTGGAAGGTAGCTTCACCGAGGCAGTGACGGTGCACTACGGTGAGGGTATCTCTCCCGAAGGTCTGAATCTGCAACTGAATCTGGGCGATACACACAACGAAAACTTTGATCTAAAGGTTTCCCACAACAGCGCAACCCTGAATGTGGAAGCTGTGGGTGCAGAAAACTGGATTCACGATGCGGATCTGGGCGGGCAGCTGCGTTTCCTTAACGTCACGGGCGAAGGCTCGCTGACCATCGAGGGTAATATCGCTCAGTCCTTCATCGATACACGCCCGGCTACCATCGATGCAACCCAGGCCGGTGGCGGTGTGGATTTGACCTTCGACGGCCAGCCCGTTGTGGTCTTTAACGGCAGTCAGGCGGGCGATGAATTTGCCGCCACCAATGCTGACCGCGTTACGATTACCGGTGGCAATGGCGCTAACCACTTTGTCACCGACGGCTCAGCCAATGTAGTGATCACCAGCGGTGAAGGCCACGATGTGATCTCCTCCACTGGTGGTGAAGAGGTGAGCATCGAGGCGGGTGCCGGCGATAATCAGATCGACACCACCGGCTCTGCGGAAGTTGAGATCACCGCGCTGGACGGCGATAACGAAGTTGTGGCGAACGGTGTAACCGATCTGTCCCTGACGCTTGGCAATGGCGACAACAGCGTCAATGCCGACAGCGCTCAGACCGTTAACATGCAGCTGGGCGATGGCGCCAACAGCATTAGCGCACTGGGCGCGCAGACGCTGGATATCACCCTCGGCGATGGCGGCAACACCCTGACCGCCAGTGGTGCGACCATCAATCTGGCCAGCGGTGCCGGTAACGATAATGTCACGCTGGCAGCGGCTGAAACCGAAGCGCTGCTGAACGTCAATCTGGGCAGTGGCAACGACCGCCTGACCCTGGGTAACGAAAGCGCTGGTGTTGTGGCACTGGACGAGTCCGTCATCAGTGGTGAAAACATCCGCCTGACGGTTGCCAACGATACTGACCTGTCGCGAGCTTCCCTTGAAGGCATCAGCAATGTTGTGCTCAAAGGTGAACTCACCCTGACCGCTGATCAGGCGGCTGCCCTGGGCGCCGATGCATTCAGCGTTTACCGTGAGTCATTCGGTGAAACCCAGAACTTGCACATCATCGTGACGGAAGACGTTGTGCTGAGCGAGCTGTTCGATATGAGCCAGCTTAGCGACAACGTGCGTCTGAATTTTGATCTGCGTAATGGGGCTGAGCTGACGCTGACCGCGCAGGAGCTGCATGAGCATGTCGCATGGCAGGGCATCGATTCCAGCGATGGGCTGAACGGCAGTGTTCAGATCACTAATGCCGGTGGAGCATTTGATCCGTTTGATGCGGGCCAGGATTATCAGGTGGTCGACGGTGGCTCCTTGACCGGCAACTTCGATGCCAGCACCGATGTCCACATCTCCTATGGTATCCCGGGCTACAACCGTCCGGAGCCACAGCCATCCACCGCCGTACTGACGATTGATTCTGACCTGGTGCCGGTGGTCGAAGATATTTATGACGGTATCGAAGACGGCACTCTCGAACATCTCGCCAAAACCCTCAAGATCACCGGTGGTCAGGACATCACCTTCGAAACCGCCATCGACCTGCACGACAGCGGCTACAGCGTCGACTTCGCCGATTTCCAGCATAATGTAATCGGCATGACCCTGGCCGATTTCCAGGACGTGCTGAAGGTTGAGGGTAATGGCGACGAAAGCCGCGAAGTCCGCATCGACGTCAAAGTCAGCGGGGAAGATGCGGTTGTCGGCGAAGCGGGCGGCCTGCACTCCAGTGGTGTTCAGACTTACATTGTCACTGACGTCAATGACGGTGACAGCTCTTACAGCGATCACGAAGAGGCCACCTTCCATTTCAGCGACAACTCTCAGGATCTGCACACACTGGGTCTGCAGGGTAACTTCAATGCCACGCTGAACCTGCTGCAGGTGCATTGGGGTGTCAGCCTGCTGCTCGAGGGTGATGGCAAGGTTTTCAACAACCTGCAGTCCGCCGGCCACCCCGCGTACTCCAACATTGGTACCGTTAATGTTGAGTATGCCTACGATGCAGCACCGGTGGTGATTGACATCAACAACCAGGGTGTGGCCACCGACCGTCCGCTGAACGTGGCGGCGCTGAATATCGCCAATGCCCGCAGTCTCACCTTCAACATCGAAGATGCCGATGCGGTAATCGGATCGATCAACAACGCAACGGATGCCGGTGAGTTTCTCGACGGCAAGTCCGATGAAATCCGTGAGCTTATCTTCGTCTCCGCCAACGATGTGACCGTCAAGGGGCGCATCTCTGTGGGCGAACTCGAAACCCTCAATGCTTCCGCCGTGGACGGTGATTTCACCCTGCAGCTGAGCGGTGAAAACGATCTGTCCGGTGTGGCTGTTACCGGCCTCGACGCCATTATGCTCACCGACAGCCAGACCGTGCTGACGATCAGCAATGAGCTACTGCAACAGATCGGTGAAGCAGCAGTAACTGGTCAGGGTACTCTGAATGTCATCATTGCTGACCAGCCGTTCGACTCCAGTGCACTGGACAGCGAGCTGACCGTAAACCTGGTATCTGAAGCAGGCGAGTGGACGCTGAATGGTGCCGCGGACCTGAGTGAGGTGGATCAGTTCACTGTGGGCGAAGGCTCTGTGCTGACCATGACGGCCGATCAGGCACTGCAGCTGGCTGATACGCCTGTTGTAAATGGTGGTGAAGGTGCACAGATCAACATCACTGGCGCCACTCAGGCACATGTGGATGCCGGGCTCGAAAGCCTGCTGACCACACTGGCTGCAGCGGGTCTGGAAGGGCGCCTTGGCCTGGCCGAAGACCTGACGCTGACCGCAACCACACTTAATGCCGCCGCGACCGGTGGCTTTACGCTGGTCGGCGAAGTTGCCGGCCTGCGTGTGGATGTGGTGATGGATGAAGCCAACGCTGAAGCGGGCGTCAATATGATCGGTACTGATCCGGTCAACGGCGTCCAGTCTGAAGGCGTGGCCGTCTTTGTCGTCACACAGCTTGATGCCAGCGCCGACGATATTCTCTACGTCTGCAACGATACCGAAGGGCTTGAGGTACTGGGTCTGCAGGGTAACGGTGGCGATAGCCTGACGGTCGGTGGCATCAAGCGTGGTGTGACCTTCCTGCTGGAAGGTGACGGTGCCGCAGACTGGAGCGAGGTTGAGAAAGAAGACCTCACGCCTGATTTCTCCAGCATTGGTGCGTTTAACGCCACCTACTTTACCCCGGGTGCCACGGCACAGGTTGAAATCAACAACCAGGGTGTTGAACTGGCTGGCGCGTCCGATGGCGGCGAGCGTGCCATCAAAGTGGATGGCATCACAATCAATAACGCCACCACGATCGCTATCAATGTGGCCGATGGCGACGCCATCATCAGCGGCCTGGACGGTGACAGCGTTGAAACGCTGAACCTGACCACAACTGAAGATCTGACCATCGAAGGCGTACTGCCGGAAACATTGAGCAGCATCGATGCCAGTGCAGTCACAGGTCTCTTCAGTGCAACCCTTGAAGCGATGGATGGGGCGTTCACCTTGACCACGGGCGCTGATGCCCAGGTGGCAATGAACGGCCTTGTCGCAGCGGCTGGCAGTACTATCGACGGCTCTGCGGGCTCGCTGACACTGACAGTCACCGATACGGATCTTTCCGCGGCAACCCTGAGCGGTGTTGATGCTGTTGCCATTACCGAAGGCAGCGAACTGACGCTGAGCGCCGACCAGGTGCTGGACGTTACCCCGGCTGCGATCAATGGCAGTGTTGCCGGTACCGGCAACGCCCACGAAGTGCTCAACGTGGTGGGGCTGTCTGATCAGCTCATCGACGTGAATGCACTGGGCACCGATGTGGTTCTGGGCACTGTGTCCTTGGCCTCCGGTACCTATACGCTGGACCCGACCACTGACCTGAGTGGCGCAACGGTGCTGATCCCGGCGGACGCCGAAGTGACCATGAGTGCCGATCAGTACATGGCGCTGGCCTCCATCGACGGCATCGCGCAGGGCGCGACACTGAACATCACCGGTCTGACCCAGGCCCATATTGATGCCGGCTTCAGCCTTGCGGGCGTCGACAGCGCGATCGGCTCTGTGGCGCTGGCGGAAGATGTCCGCCTGCTGACCTCCACCGATCTGAACGGCTTCTCCGTGGTGATGAGCGATGACCAGACGCTGGGTCTGGCCACTCGTGCCCAGGCCGATGGTCTTGCCGTCAGTGGTGGCAGCAACACCACACTGGTGTACATGTTCGCCTCCGGCTGGGATGCCGTTGACGATACCATCGACGGCTCCGGCTACGATGTTGACGAACTGCATCTGCTCAGCGCGCTGGTGTCCCAGCACGATGTGGAGTTGATCCAGAACCTCTCCGGCGATGTCACTGTGGTCGTATTCAATGACCCGAGCATGCTGGCGTTTGCCGAAGCGACCTACCGCAGTGTCGTGATCGAAACCGGCGTCAAAGTCGATGACTGGGTCGTGTTCAACGACTATCAGGTCGACCGCGAAGTGGCGGTGCTGGATCTGACCCTGCGCGGCGATGCCGGTATCGACGGCAACCTGCGCCTGACCACCGTCGTGCCGGAAGATCCGAACGATCCGGACAACGTCAACGACAGTCTGTACAACCATCTGCAGTCGCTGGTGATCACCTCCGAGGGCGAGCTGCCGAACCATATCAGCGGCGATATCGATCCGACCGTATCGGTCGCCAACACTGTTAATGGCGTGACCAATACCGAAAACAACCTGCTCAACGTGATCATCAATGCCACGGCTGACTTTACCGTAGGCGGCACAATCCGCTTCAACGCCATCGGCGATGATGTTGCAGGCACGAATGACGATGAAACCGCTGTTCTGAGCGTCAATGTGGCGGCTGGTCAGAGCGTGGTACTGAACGATCTGGATACCGATGATGAAGACGTCACCGGCCTCACCGTAAACCACACCGGCGATGGCGCGCTGACCTTCGGCCTGTCGACCGTTGCAACAGTCGATGCCGACGATCAGTTCACCATCAACGGCAGTGCCACGGGCACCACAACCATCGTTATCGACACCTGGAACGACGAAGCCGGTACCGCAGGCCCCGCGCTTGACCTGTCTGACGATACGCTGAGCAATGTGGATGCCATCGTACTGCAAGATCAGTCTGAACTGACGCTGAGCCATGCGCAAATTCAGGCGATGGGCGGCCTGGAGGCTATTACCACGGCCAGTCTGGGCGAATCCGCCACGCTGAATCTGGTAGCGCTGGGTACTAATCCGTTTGATGCCAGCACCGCCACCAACGGCATCGAACTAGCAACCGTAACCATCCTGGACAACAACGCCACCGTCACCCTGAACGCCGCCACCGATCTGACCGGTGTTGGCAGCCTGGTGGTGCCGGCCGGTACCACGCTGGAGCTGACAGCGGCTCAGTTCCAGCAGCTGCAGGGGGCGGGCACCATCACCGGTGCGGGCGCAGTCCATATCACGGATGTGACCCAGGCAGACCTCGAAGATGGCCTGGATCTTTCCCTGGTATCCGCCACCAACGGCACCATCACCTTTGCTGAAGATGTTCTGTTCGGGGTGGATGACGACCTGGCAGGCTTCACGCTGGAGCTGGCTGACGGCCAGATGGTCACCCTGTCCAGCCAGGCTCAGGCCGATGGACGTGAAGTAAATGGCACAGGTGCAACCTCGACCCTGGTGTTGGGCTTCGAAGTATTGGATACAGCTACACCGGATACCAAGCTGGATTCTTCTGGTTATGGCGTAACAGACTTGTATGTCATGGACCGTCTGGTTGAGTACTACAACGGCCAGAATCTTGAAACCCTGCTGCAGGATCTCTCCTCCACTGTAGATGTCACCATCTTTGACATCACGAATGCGCCGAGCGAGATCGCACCGGGCGCCATGACGACCGATCGCACCGTGATCATTCAGGCGGGTGCAACAGTCGATACCCAGATTGTCTTCAACGACCTGGACGACGATGTAGAAGTATCCACGCTTGATCTGACCCTCAAAGGTGGCTCCACCATTGATGGCAGTCTGGACCTGTCAACCGTCACGCCGGCACCCGGCACGGTGACACTGAATTACTTCCAGACCCTGACAATCCGCTCTGAGGGCGATAGCCCCAACCGCATTGTCGATGCGATTCACGCCAACGGCTCAACCGCTGGCTACGCAGAAAACAACCTGCGTGATGTCAATATCGTCGCCAGTCAGGACCTGACCATCGGCGAAATCGAATTCAGCTCGCTGCAGGATAACCGCACAGCCGAACTGAATGTCAGCGTCGAGAGCGGTGCAACCGTCACAATCGGTGATCTGGATACCGACGATGACGATATCGACGCACTGACCGTCAACCACACGGGTGATGGTGATTTGACAGTTGGCCTGTCGACTGTTGCAACAGTCGACGCGAGCGATCTGATTACCATCAACGGTAGTGCTACCGGTGAAACCACACTGGTCATCGATACCTATGACGAGGCCACTGGCACAGCCGGTGCGCCGTTCGACCTGTCCGACGATGTGCTGGTCAACGTGGATGCCATTGTGCTGACCGACGGCAGTGAGCTGACGCTGACCATGGCTCAGCTCAACAGCATCGGCGGCCTGCAAAACCTCACCGTTGAAAGCAACGGTGACAACGCCGCCGTCAACATCCTGGGGCTGGACAATCAGCCGTTCGATGCATCTGAAGCCACCGCCGGTATCGATATCGTCGATGTCACCATCGGTGGCAGCGGTAACACCGTTACACTGGACGCCACCACGGACCTGACCGGTATCGACCGTCTGATCGTCCCAGAAGGCAAGACGCTTAACCTCACGGCTGAGCAATACCAGCAGCTGGCCGGCAGCGGTACCATTGTCGGTCAGTCCGGCACCGGCTTCACCGTCAATATCACCGGCCTGACCCAGGCTGACGTAGATCTTGACGGCGGCTTCGATATCACCGGTATCGCTGCAGACAACATCACGCTGACACTGGCTGAGGATGTGAACCTCGATGACGCCAGCATGCTGGGTGATTTGAGCAAGCTGGAAGTCCTGTTGGCAGCTGGCCAGGAACTGGGCCTGGCCAATGCATCCCAGGCGAATGGTCTGGTGGTCATCGGGCCAGAAGCTACATTGACGTTCATGTTTGATGACGTAGTAAAAGGCTATGTCGATTTCATCGACGCGTCTCACTACGACCTGGAAACGTTGCAGGCGCTGAACACCTTTATTGATGGCCGCAACATTGAGCAGATCCTGCAGGATCTGGCCAGTGAAGTGACCCTGAGCCTCTACCATTCTGCTGAGGATCTTGGGTTCGTTAGTGCAACCACCCGCACCGTGGTGGTTCAGCAAGGAGTAACCATTCCGGACTTTGTCGTGGTCAATGATCTCGACGGCGATACCTCCGTGAAAGATCTCACTATTGAGCTTCAGGGTGGCGCTGAGATCGACGGCAATGTTTATCTTTCTACCGTTGAACCTGCGGAAGGGCTCATTCAGCAGTATTTCGAAACATTGACATTGCACTCTTCTGGGGATGTGGCTAACCACATTGACGGTGACATCACCGCCCAGCCGGGGCCCGACGCAGGGATGCTCGAGAATAATCTGACTGACGTTGTGATTCAGGCAGATCAAGCTCTGACCATTACTGGTGACATCGTCTTCAGTTCCGTTGATGCCGGCGATTTTCCTGCAGCAACGCTACAGCTCACCGGAGACTCAAACGTAACGATCCAGCAGCTCGATATTTCTGACGATGAACTTGATACGTTGACTATCGACCATCAAGGTACCGGCACCCTGACAGTAACAGGTGCATCGCCCGCGCTGTTTGACGGTGACGCAGATGGTGCCTACAGCACAGACACCACCGGCAACCTTGAAACGCTCAATATCAAGGGTACTGGTAATATCGAACTCGGCAATGACGAAGGTGGCTGGGGTATTACGGCCAGCGGCCTGTCCACTATCGATGCGTCAACTTTGAACGGCAACCTGAACCTGGGCGAAGTTCGCGATATCGACTCCAGCGACTTCACCTTCACTTCTGGTACCGGTGAAACCTACCTGAAACTGGTCGGTGACGTTCTAGATGCAGGTGCTGGCGATGCAGGCTGGACGTTTGATTTTGAAACGAACTCGGCATCCTCTGGCAGTGTTTTGGATCTGGGAGCGATGACGTGGAGCAGCGGTGATTTAACCGTTCACCTAGGTCATGATGCACGGTTGTTGATAAGCGAAGATACTGATCTGTCCAACATCAGCCTATCGTTAACGGGTGGCGTAGCAACGGGTCAGATAATTGTTGCAGATGGCACAACACTGACCCTGACAGCAGCGCAACTTAACGCAATCGCTGACGCAGGTTTGGATATCGTTGGTGAAAATGGTACTCAATCTACCGGGGTTGTTAACGTAGTTGAACTGGGTGGTGGTCAATATGACCTTAGCCCCGTCCAGTCGCAGATCGTTGGCACAGCGACCTTGGCTGAAAACGATGTCACTCTGCATTCTCTTACAGACCTCGGTGACTTCTCCATCACCCTTGACGCCCTGAGCGGCGACAACGATGACCTCTCGGGCCAGACCATCCGCTTCCAGACCGAAGCGCAGGCAGCCCGTGAAATCATTGTCAATGCGCCTGATGGCGACACCGATAACACCAATAGCAGTAACGTGGTGTGGTTGTTCGAAACGTTGATAGATTACAGCAATCCGGTGAATACCGATGACTATGCTGAAGGTCTTGGGCGTCTTTGGGTCACACAGAGCTTAATTCTTGCTGCCGGTGGTGATGTGGAGGACCTCTACACCTCATTGCCAGACAGCATTGTGCGCTCTGATTTCAGTGATGTAGAAGCGCTTGAAGTCCTGCTGCTCTCTTCCGAGGTGCATCGCACCATGGAGTTTGTCGCCTTCACAGACCTTAATCCGGATGATGATGGCAGCGGTCTGGTGATCAGTGACATCGACGATCTGGAACACGTAAAAACTCTGGAGCTGAACCTTGGCGGTGAAGTTAATTTGGGTGTCCTGACTATCGGTAATGAAACCGTTGGTACAGGTATCGACTTGGATGCGATCCGTTTTGAAACTCTGACAATTAACTCTCACCGTGCGCTGCACACCGATAGTCTCTTGGCGCCAGAAGTTCTGGTCAACAACAACAACGGTGTGGATGAAGCCGGTGAATATGAGCAGCCGGAAAACCACAACACTATCGACACCATTAGCGTCGATAGCGCCGGTACCCCAGTCTACTCCCTGCGCAATATCGTGCTCGATACTGGTGAAGTTTCCGTTGTTGGAGACGGCTCTCTGGGTGCGGGTGCCGATCTGCGCATCGATACCATAGTCTTCAACGCTGAAGGTGCCGACAAGTCCACCAACCTGACGGTCAACGGTGACAACACCGTAACCGTGGATGTGCTGGATCTCAGCGACGATTCGCTGTCCGATGTCGATGGCCATGTAACCTTCAATATCAGCGGTGACGGCAACCTCGTTGTCGATGACGTTTTCGGCAGCGCTTCGGGCCAGATCCTGCTGGGTAGCGACACAAACGCTACTTCTGCGGAGATCAATACGGACCTGAGCAACGATGCCAGCATCAAGGGCATTACGCTGGGTACCGGTGTTACCAGCTTTACCGTTAATAACACCGGTGCCGGTGAGCTGAATGTCACTGGCGGCAGCCCGGCATTGCAGGGCGAATCGCTCAAGAACCTGGTGATCAATGCCGAAAGTGGTGATATCACCGTAGGCGGTGCTGTACCAACTGGCATGATGGAGGGTGCATTTTACGGTATCAATACCGGCACCGTGGATGGCTCAACCCAATATCCATCTCTGAAATACTTGGAGACATCCGGTCAGCATGATGTCGTCGCCTACCTCGATGGCGTTGACGATGGCTTCACCTATAACCACGGCGCAGGCACTGACAGCCAGGTATGGCTGGATAACGTCTCGCTGGGCATGAATGAGTCCTGGATATTCAATCTTGATGGCGCTGATGCCGGCAATGGTGCCACGCTGTCCCTGACAGATGTTGCGTCCTTTGGTGCCGGTTCACTGACGATCAACGCCGGTAATGACGGTGACCTCCATGTCTGGGGTGAGGACGGTACAATCGACCTGACTGACCTTGAACACCTGGAAATCAACGGCACCGACGTAGGCGTCCATCTGGATACAGGCATGCGCCTGCTGATGACCGATCAGCAGTTCTACGGTAAAGATGGCGAACCGAAGTTCGATCTGCTCTTCACTGGCCCCGGCCAGACACTGCGTGCAGACAATAACGACGATCTCACCGAAGTACGCGGCCTGAGTGACATCATCATCCCGATGGGTGCTACCGTTACCCTCACACCGGAACAGGCCGCCATTGCCCGTGTGGGCGAAAACGGTACTGTCGGCGATCTGCGCGATGCGACGGTCACTGTACAGTTCAGCCCCTACCAGACCACACTGGATGCGTCGGTCGTGGGTGTTCACACGGTGGAGATCGTTGGCAAGCAGACGGATCTGGACTACCTGGATGCCTACGACGACGACTTCCGTGTCAGCCTGACGGCAGCGCAGGTGGATGGATTGACCACCTACACCAATAGCGAGAACGTTACTGGTCAGGTCTTTGTCGATGTCTACAACCTCGGCGATGACGAAGTGGATCTCTCCATCATCCCGGATACAGATGCTACAGATGCTGGTGTGATCACCCTGGCCTCTGATTCTGTGACGCTGGACCCGGACACTGATCTCGGTGATGCAGCAGGCTTTGAGATAGATGTCGAAGACAACAGCCTGACGCTCACCGCAGCCCAGGCGGATGACCGCACCATCTACGACAACGGCAGCGATGGCAACACCAGCGCAGGCGCCGGCACCGTCATTATCACTGATCTGGAAGCCACCCCTGCTGCAGACCTGTCGGCCATTATCGCAGGTGACGAGCAGGCTCAGCTGGATGTGAACGGTGCTACGGTTATCTTCGTTGGTGACCTTGGCCGCGACATGACGGTCACCGTCACAAACAGTGATGTGATGGAGGGCACGCTCGAATTTGCTGGCACCATGGTCAGCAGTCTTACCGAATTCGTGCTGACCGAAGGCGATGACATTACCTTCCAGCTCGACGCAGGCGATGCTCATGGGCTGACCGTCGTCGGCAACGACAACACCGTTAAAGTGAACAACCTCGATGGCGATGAAACCGACCTGACCGGCTTCAGTGTGACCACCGACGGCATTCTGACCGCGACTGTGTCCGAATCCGGCGGTGATGTGACGCTTAATCTTGCAACTCAGCTCGGTGACTTCTATGTCGTCGTGGAAGGCGATACCGTCCTGACCCTCGACTTCACTCAGTTTGCCGACCATGGTGCCGGGAAGTTCTCTGGCACTGAGGAATATACCAAAAATCCAGATCCGGAAGGCTCCCAGCTGGCCATTACCGGTTACGATGGCAGCCAGGCGTTGGCCTCTGATGATCTGGGCGACGACTTGGTAATCAGCACCCTGAGAGTAGCAGACGATGCAGGAGATGTGGTCACCGCTCACCCGGACAGCGATTTCAGCAACGTGGATGAAATCGTGATTCCGGAGGACGTCACGCTCAACATGACCGCGGATCAGTTCCAGCAGATCATGACTTCCACCACTGTGGTGGGCGATGGCACGCTGAACATCACCGGCTTCGGCAGTGATCCGGCGCACCTGAACATCAATCTGTCCTCGGTCGAGGCTCAGGCGGGTACCATTACACTGGACCCGAACGTGTCCAGCGTCGTGCTTAAGTCGACTGCAATTCTGGATGGTACAGCGTCTTCTGGTGACACGGCGTTCAGCTTTGTCTACACCGCCGATGGCCAGGCGCTGGTGCTCTCCAGTGAAATTCAGGCCGATGGTCGCGGCGTCAACGGTGGCACCTTCGATGACACCATTCTGGCGCTGGGCTTCACCAGTGCTGATGACGTCGATAGTGCCGACGCCTCCGAGACTGATGCCAACATCGAAGCCGGTGGTTTCAACGTTGAAAATGTCTGGTTGGTGAGCGAGTACCTCTACAACGAGTTCAGCCTCTCCAACCTGCCGGCAAACATCGAAGAGATCCTGCCGAACCTGCCCGGCAACGCCGGTAATGGCGATCCGTTGGTGGTCACCCTGAAGCCGGCATCCGAACTGCTGGATGGTTTCGGTGACCCGGATGCGATTGACACTGCTGATCGTGTTGTAGTGGTCAGCGATAACCATGATGTGGATGCCTCGGTGGTGTTCAATGACCTGACGGCACGCGAGATCAGCAGCCTGACGCTGACGCTGGAAGGTGACTCCACCATCACCGGCAACCTTGCATTACCGCAGAACAAGGACCCGCTGCAAACGCTGGAAACCACTGGCCAGTTGCCGGCACTGTTCAAGTCGCTGGTCATCAACTCCGTGGATGTCACCGGCACCGCCACCGGGCCCAACGAAATCCGTGGCAGCATCTTTGCAGATGATGGTACTGATGGCCTTGAGTCAACTGCTGAGACGTTTGAGCTGACGGTTAGCCTCAGTGGGGTACCGGCTGAAGTCATCGGTACCGATGAATCCATCGCCTTTGATGG